>OMGY01003528.1_pt1 | contig 10482 bp, 9 predicted proteins | sample 1674461 | NCBI WGS metagenome assembly OMGY01 (sample SAMN05578579, study PRJEB25193) | human gut metagenome | biome: Human Microbiome; feature: human-associated habitat; material: feces | host: Homo sapiens | place: USA:Birmingham
CTCACACAATCCGGATATTTTCTGCAAAATAGCATGGCGGGGGTGAACCCATGTTGGAAGCTCCATCATGGCTTCGCAAGAGTTACTGCGCCTCCAACCGCTCCTTAACTATGCAAGCAAAAACATTATATATACATAATTTTTTCAGTGACGCTTTTTACATTTGATAAATGGCGCATACTCTGCATAACCACAATAGATAAATAGCAATTTATCCGTGAAATCTGTGATTTGGATCAAGTCGGATAATTTTAAAAAAACCATCTTCCAGAACCACATGAATACGAAAAGAATCTGTCACGGCATAATGTATCACTTGCAATCCCTGATAAGTATCATTCTTATCGGGTTTCCGTATATATTTATTATCAACCTGCTGAACGGTCATTCCAGAAACCTTATCCAAAAATCGCTGAAAGTCCTTGGAATCAGCTTGGCTCATGTCTGTTAAACGATAGCCATTTTCCAGTCGATATTTGAAGCACAGTTCAAACTGAACATCACGGTGATTTGTCAGTAGCAAGTTTGGTTTATTTCTCATAAATCGACAAATAATATGATTTCATCAAATCTGGTGAAATAACGATTGTGCATCTTTCATCAGGAGCATAGCCGTCGCGAGCCTGAATCCACGGGGTTTCATGATGTGTTAGTGCTTCCAGCGCGTTTCCATCATATTCACCATAAGTTGCCCATACTTTTTCTAACAAAAGCTGATCGTCTGCACTAATTTTTGTTTTGAAGTTTTCTTTGTTTTTAATCGAAATAGCGTCATAGCCATAAGACTTGAATTTTTCATACAACACCGGGGAAACAGGGCCGTGCACCCATGCCTGAAAGTCCGAATCGACCAAGCGGAAGTTATTCAAAGCATAACACCATGCTTGTGCATAATAACATAGTTTCTGCAATTTTTTTTGCGTCATATCCGATTTGGATAAAAACCAATTAGCCACATCAATAATAGAATATTTTCCATTTTCGGATGGTATATCATTAGAAAAAATGACAGACGAAAAAGAAGATGCCACATCAGCTGCCGAACTGGTTGAATAATAATTTGCACACCCAGTCGAAGGTATAAAATCATTAGACTTGAAAATCATCACTCCGTCCATACTGAACCTCCTGTTCTCCATTATTATTCACCACAGTTTGTTCTAAATCAGTATTACTATCGTGTCTCCAACCATTAAAAAGGACTTTGTGCTGAAGTACATTCTGCCCGTTTATGGCAGGAAGGAAAACAACTTGCCCTTCTGTAGAAAAATAATCTGACCCACCAACAATGCTTTCAAGCAAGCATCTTCTTGCAGAGTAACGACCATTTATATTTTCCACACTAAACGGTTGTGTGACTCCCAGATTCGCTACATAGAAACGCGATTATTTTATTCTTTGTTGTTTCATCATCAACTTGGTTAATCAACAGTTTTCCAGCCAGCATCTTTATCTGTGCACGAGTACGATATACCTGCCCCAAAACCAAAGGGTGTACAGAATCGGTCAACTTTGTATAAATCCCCGCCAAAGCCGCAGGATCGCTGATGGATAGTTCATCTTTCGCAAACTCCATATAACCTTTAACAGCTTCCACACTAACAGGATATGTCTGCAATGGATTATTGGCAATAGACGGATTCAAGGGGGTATTAATACTCGGATCAATCGGCCCCAAGGTGGCTTGCTTAGTCATAACAATTTCATTAGCACCCAAGCTGATTATGGTACCAGCACTATGTGCTTTATGCGGAATAATCACCTGCAAAGTATCGCAATACATACGGAGCAAATTGATAATATTCCACGCAGCAGCAGTTTCACCACCGCGCGTATAGAGATAGAGTGAAATTTTAGGAACCACGCCGATTTTATCCAAGTGACCGATAAAAAAATCAATTACATCTTGACTGATCTGAGCCGAAAGCCCTGTTCTGTCCCCGGTTACATAAACCAGCAATTTTGTATCAAATATTTTTTCAATTTCTTGATAGAACTTTACTCGGTTCAAGTACATAATAATTCCTCTTTTCTGCTCAGTGAATATAGTATATCACATTCAAAGTAAAAAATCAATTCTTTTTTGTAATTTTATAACTTCAGTGATTGAAAAAGCAATTGATCCGTTTTCAAACGAACGAATCGATTGCAGAAAACAAACTAACTATCCTATCTGATCAAATAATCGATTTTTAATTATACACCATATAAGCCAGCTCATCGAGCGCTTTTTTATTCACTTGACAACAATTAAAATAAAATCTCAAAAGCTATATTACACACTCACGCTTACCGTCTCCCCATCCGGAAACACGACCCGAATCTGCGTTTTGCTGTCGGCGATGATGCCTTTGACGGTTTGGCGGACGAGGGCATCGTCATATGGCAAGGGGCGGTTGCGGAGGGCAGGGAGAATGGCGGTGAGGGTCTCTTTCCTCGTGTCGTGTTGGGCACTCCCCTGCTCCATGACTTGCAAGCGTTGGCGGAGATCGTTCTTTTCCTTCATCAGGGCTTCCAGTTCCGCGTCGTGCGCGCTCTCGTTGCCGATGGATACGGTGCGCAGGAGGTCGGCGAATTTACGGTCGATTTTCGCAATCCGGTTCGTGATGTCTTGGATATCCGATTGGGTGGGTGTGTTCGCGGTTAAGCCTTTTTCGATCTCCGCTTGGAGTGTTCGCAGCAACTCCGGATCGTTTTTTACCCGTTCGGTGATTGCGTCCATCACAGTCGCCTGCAGGTTGCTCTCGTCCAATGTCGGGGAATGCTTGCAGTTCTGCTTCCCGTGCTCCAAGCGGTTCATACAGCGCCATACGATTCGTTTCTCCCCTTTCGCCGTCCAGGTGCACCTGCGGTAGGCACTTCCGCATTCGCCGCAGATCAGAAGGTCGCTCATGGCATACTTGCCGGAATACTTGCGTTGCAGGGTCTTATCCCCGACTTTCTTCCCCTCCATTTTGGAAGAGCGCCTTGCCAGTTCCTCCTGCACCTGTCCGAAGGTTTCGGCATCGATGATTGCCGGGTGGCTATTTTGAATGTAGTATTTCGGGCGCTCGCCTGCGTTCACGCGAATCTTCTTGCTGATGCAGTCCTCAATATAAGTTTTACCGAGGATGGCATCGCCCTTGTAGCGTTCGTTGGATAGGATAGACCGAACTGTCCCCGGCTCCCAATGGGGTTTCCCGCGCGGAGTGAGAACGCCATCCTCTGTCAGCTGTTTGGCAATCCCTTTCAGGCTGTCTCCTTGGAGATACTGCGCATAGATGCGGCGAATGATCTCCGCTTCGGATTCCACAATCTCCGGTTTTCCGTCCGCGCCTTTTCGGTAACCGAGGAAGGAGGCATAGGCAAAGGAGACATTTCCGTCCTTGGCACTCCGGTTCTTGCCGAAGCGGACATTGGCGCTGATGTTCTCCGATTCGCTCTGCGCAATACAGCCGTAGATTGTGATGTAGAATTCCGCGCCGGGCTGGTTGCTGTGGATGCCCTGTTCCTCGAAGTAGACATCGACATTCAGGTCACGCAGGAGGCGGACATACTTGAGGCAGTCCACGGTATTGCGTGCAAAGCGGCTGATGGATTTGGTCAGGATGAGGTCGACCGACCCGCGCTTACAGGCTCGGATCATGCGGTTGAACTCATCCCGTTTTTTGACGCTTGTCCCCGAAATTCCCTTGTCGGCATAGATGCCAGCGAACCGCCAATTCGGTTCTGCGTTGATGGCTTCGGTATAGTGGCGCACCTGTGTTTCGTAGCTGTTCAGTTGTTCCTCCTGTTGGGTGGAGACGCGGCAGTAGGCAACCACGCGGAGTTGCTCTACCGAGGATCGCAGTCTGTCCACTGCGTCCGGTTTGGCGGCGGGGATTTCCCGCACGACCCGTTGTGGGGCAGCGTTTGTCATACAAAGCCCTCCTTTGTGACTTCTTGTCCGGTCTGCAGTCGGATGGATACCGCCCCCTCCCGCAGGAGGACACTTTGGATGGTTTTGGCGCAGAGATCGGGGGAGAATTCCGACAGCGGCTTTGCCGATGCAAAGTCTATCTGAATCAGCTTGCCGAGATATGGCGCGGTCGGGATTTGCTCATACACTTTGGACAGCAGGGCGAACAGGTTGTGCTGTTCCCTTTCGGCATTTGCGGCAGGCGGCGGAGTATATACCGCAAGCGCGGTTTCAGGATGAACCGACTCCGGATTATCCACTTGTATATTCTCCGGCGCTGCAATTGCCCGGTTCAGACAGTCGGTTACTGTCTGCATCATCTCCGCGTCGATGGGATGTGCCACCGCATGACAGGCTTTGTTCGTGCAGACCCACAGGCTTCCGCCACTTTGCCAGCGGTTGACGGTTCGCCGCATCTTCGCTCCGCAATCCGCACAAACGACCGGAACAGGCAGGCAATAGATGCCCGCTTTCCGGTCGGTCAGTTTCTGCGTGTTTCGTTTCTGCTTGCACTGGAGAAGGGCATCGCGGGTCTTCCTGCTCCAGATCGGTGGGTAGCCGTCCGCACCTGTATAGCGTTCATCCTCCAGCATCCGCATGAGCCTTGCCTTGTTCCATCCGGTTGCGCCGGGCTGATACGGCATCCCTGTAGCGTTCAGTTTCTCCGCAATGTTCCCAAGCGACATGCCGTTTCGATACCATGCGCAGATTTGCTCCAATACTGCGCGTTCGTCCTCTACAATCACCGGCTTGCCGTTCTCGATTCGGTAGCCATACCTTGCCGTGCGTCCTCTCATGGTTCTTCCCCCTTTCCGTGTAGACTCTCGGTCAGTTCCACGCCGCCGATGAGACGGAATGTCACCTCTGTTGCAGACCGAACCGTCATCCGCTCGACGATTTCATCCATCAGCCGCTCCGGATTGCCGTTCGGGTCTGACTCCCGAAGAACATCCCGCAGGTGTCGGAGCGTATCGACCGTTTCGGATTCGTCCTGTTCCTGCAGAAGCCGTTTCCGCTTGTTTTGCAGATTCCGGATTTGGCGGTCGATGTCTCCGGATTGCGCGTAATAATCCTCGGTCGGGAGCAGCTTTTTGTTGTAGAGCCTCGTCAACACCAGATTCTGCGCGGCGAGGTTGGAGATTTCCCGGTTCAGCGATTGAAAGCGTTCCGGGTCATCCGCCGTGACAGCCTGCAGGGTTTCCAGTTGGTCGATCAGTGTGCCGAGCAATGCGTCTCCGTGGTCGTGCAGCTTCAGGAGCAGGAGGCGGAAGATGCGGTAGACGGTTTCTTCTTGAATACACCGTCCTGCGCAGGTCGTTTTTTCACGCGACTTGGAAGCGCATATCCATTCCGTTTTCCCCTGCTGATGGCTTCGTCTGAAGTTCCCTCCGCAATCCGGGCAAATCAGTTTCCCGTTCAGCGGATGCCGTTCCCACTTTTCGCGGTTCGGATTGATCCGGCTTTTCAGCAAATCCTGTGTGGCTTCAAATGCGGTTCTGCTAATAATTGGCGCGTGCGCGTTTTCTACATAGTATTGCTTTTTCTCGCCGCGATTTTTGCGGGCGCGATAAGGGATCGTATCGGTGTTGAACCCCTTTTGCAGAAGCGCGTCTCCGATGTACCGCTCGTTCCCGATGATATAACGAATTGTCCCCGGATGCCAACTCAGAAAGCGTTTTCTGCTGACCGGCTCAAAGGTTCTTTCCGATTCGTTGAGGATTTCGGCAATTGACTGGCACCCGTAGCCCTGCAGATACAGGTCAAAGATTCTGCGTACAGTTTCCGCTTCGGGCTCCTCTACCGTAAGCCGTCCGTCCTGAAACCGATAGCCGAGCGGTGCGTGCGTTCCGAAATACTCCCCGCGCGCCATGCGCTTCTGAATGCTCCATCGGGTGTTGCGGGAGATATTCTCGGATTCCTGCTGTGCGTGAAGACCGGGAAAGGTCAGAATCATCTCCGCGTTGAGCTTGTCGGTGTCAATCCCCTGTTCCTCGAAGTAGATACTGACACCGAGTGATTTGAGGAGTCGGACAGTCTCCAGAAACTCCTTCGCATTCCGCGACAGCCGGGAAACCGACTTGGTGATGATGCGGTCAACCTTCCCCTTTGCGCAGTCCCGGAGCAGGCGGTTCAGCTCATCCCGCTTCTGCATGGATGTCCCGGACAACCCTTCGTCGGCATAGATGTCGACCAGTTCGTATTCCGGATGCGTTCCGACATACTCGGTGTAGTGCCGGATTTGCGCCGCGAAGGAATGCAGTTGATCCTCCGATGGACTGGACACCCGACAGTATGGAGCAAGGCGGATTTTGGGCTTTTCCGTTTCTGCCGTCTCCGGCGCTTTCAGTTCCATAACTGTAACCGTTGTCTGCATCGGCTCTCACCTCCTATCTCAAATCTCTAATGATTTTATATACTACAACAATACCACAAGTCCATGCAAATATCCAGCCAAAACGAAGATAAACTGAAAAGTTAGCAATTCAGACATACGCTCTCACGCCAAACCGGGCTGCACAGGAAAGCAGGATGCGGTCGTGCTCCGCGGCGGTCAGCAGTTCCATTTCCAACAACAGCCGCAGCAGGTTGCGGCAGTAGGCGTAGCGGATTTTTGCATCCATCTCCGCTACCCGAAGGTTCGGTCCGTAAGGTATCTCTTTCATGTCGACTCCTTTCTGCCATAGAGAAAACCACCCGTTTGTACGAGTGGTTTTGGCAATATTGGGTTGTCATACGTTGGAGGTCAAATTCTAAATACGATTGACTTTTACTTCAGGATTTTCCAAGCCCCTGTCTTATCCGGACCAACGTGATCAAGGTATCCCTTCTCCTTCAACCTTTTAATCGTGCGGAATACCGTGCTCCTGTGCTTTCCGGTCTGATTGGCAAGGGTATCTGCGCTGACAGTAGGATCTTTGGCAATCAAATCATAAATCTGTTTCTCCGATCCCGTCATTTTCGCATTTACAGTCGCGTTTACAGTCGCGTTTACAGTCGCGTTTACAGTCGCGTTTGTCTCTTGATTCCTTCTCTTACACCTGTAATTCGCGTTCCCAATAGTAACCCGAAAATAGTTGTTATCGGAATAGAAGGTCACATGATTCTGCCCGTCGTGGAACAGCGCGTTTGTCCGGTCAGTAATTTTCTTCAAGCCGGAGCCTCGGCGTTCCATAAACTTCATACGTGCAAAAATATCCGCAATCACAGGATTTCTGCGTTCCGACGCAACGACCCGGTCGACCGTCTTTTCGATATGCTCTCCGGAAAACACCTCAATTCTGTCATCGTAAATATCCACGCAGACCTCTGCACCAAGACGCGTATACTCCCTGTGGATGATTCCATTCACAATAGCCTCCCGGACGGCTTCTTCATCGTATTCCGGTTCTTCCACCCGAACCATTCCGGATTTTCGCCATTTCTTTTTCGTATTGGAACGGACAAAATCCATCGCGGCATACAGTTGGTTGACCAAGCCGCCCTCAATCTCCTTATCGTCCAACGCCTCCCCCAAGGTGGAGGTTTTGTCCAGTCCGTTCCACCGTGTGCAAAAGATGCGGCTATGGCGGAAGATCGTCTGATCTGCGAGCAGCGCTCCGGCATTGGTCAGATAACCGTCCGCATCGGCGAGGTCAAAGGAACGGTAATCCGCATCGGTGATTCGGGTATTGGTCTTTTCCAAGAAGGTCGCCTCAAAGAATGTAAACGAGTAATCCGACTTTTTCAGGCGGGTCTTCACGGAATCATAGGTCTGATTGGTTCCCTTCAGAATCAGCTCATTCAGAATATGATTCGGTGCCGGAATGGATTCATTCCCGCTCCGCACATAGGCTTCCTTGATGCCGTCCGCGTCGTAATAGTATGGCGTTGCAGTCCCCGGATAGACCTTTACGGCAAGGAACACCTTTCCGTACTCTTTGTATGGGGTCAGGACATAGATCGGTGTTGGCTTGATTCTCGCGTTGATCCGTTCGGAGATCTGATCGCTCACCTTTTGCGGGTCATCCAGTCCAACCAACCGTTTGTCATTGTCTACACCGAAAAACAAGGTCCCACCAATGGTATTTGCAAAGGCAGACACCGATTTCAGCCAGCTTTTCGGCTTGCTCATTTCCGGTGTGACCTTGAAGTCATAGTCAGTGCATTCCGAAATCAACTGAAACAGCATCCGTATCCCCTCGCTTTCCTTTTTCTTATTATACCATATTTTTTATTCGTTGACAATAGAAAACCTGACATTTTTTCTATTGATTCCCTGACTGTCATCATTTCATAGAAAACCTCTGCCAATATAATGATAGCGGTTTTCTATAGAATGATCCCCACGGCGGGAACGGAAAAACGCTCCCGCCGCTTTGATCGTTTGTTTGATGTTTTGCTATGATAATTCATTCTTACGTTTTTGCGATATTTTTCCCGTCCCTCGCAGACAGTAAGAGAGCCTTTCTCGCTCTCTCTGTCGGGAATCCATCCGGCGGCTGTCAGCTTCAGCCTCATGGGAATCTCACCCCCGCGCTCTCGCCCGGGCACTCTCGTGCAAGTATCATCATTCCTCCCGCCTGTCATCGCCTGCCAAAGGGGCACTGTACCCCAGTGGTCGGACTTTTTCATTCCTATGGCTCGCCGATCTCTCGGCAGCGGAAGTGCTGTACCGGATCAATTGGTATTCAATTGTCAAAGATCAATCTTGCGCAACCGGGTCACCAAAAGGGATTGCCGGATACGCCACTCTGCAACGCTTGTCCGATATGGTCAAGACGGCTTTTTGAATGTCTTGAAAATCCCCTGCATGACGACCTGTTCTTCTGCCGTCAACGTCTCGGATACCTTTTCAAGTAGGACGAGTTGGGAATCCGTGAAATACTTTCTCCCAAGACGAAAGCCGTCCGCAATACGGACACCTCCGTTTGTCCCGCGTTTGAGGGTAATCGGGTAAGAACACGAAAGAACCGACAGATCGTTATGAACCGTGCGCCGTGAAACACCAAACTCCGCCGCCAGTTCACAGACCTTCGTTTTCCGCCGCTCGCATAGAAACTCCAACATTTTGACCCTTCGTTCGGCGGTTTCTCTCATGCTCTCCCCTCCTTCCCTATCAGAGTGGCTGTATTATAACATAGCAATATGCAACCTACCTGCTTATTGAAAAAAATAATTTCGGTTTTTCCCGATTTTTTTGCCCTTTCCATGATTTTCTCCTTGATTTTTATATGGATTCAAATACAAAGTCAAGGAAATCACGGATATTTTGCTATAAGAGCCTGCCAGTAGTCATAAATCATAAAAGCCCATTCCGCAAAGCCGGAACAGGCTTGGGGTGTTATGGCGGGAAAGGCAAACAGAACAGGGTACAGTTGGGGGCTATTCCGGTGTTGCTTTTTTATTATACAGCGCTATACCATCAACAAACAGGTACAAAAATAGCGGCTGTGAAAATCCATTTTGGAATTTCACAGCCGCTATTTTCAACATATGAAACTGTCTCAAATATTTGCTTCAACCAATTTCCGCCGTGCAGTCCGAGGACAGACAATCGGGGAGAAGCCTGTCACTCGGTTGGCGGGGATACAGGGTATCCGTCAATCCTCTTTCTTCTTCAGCTTGACACCAACCAGCACGCCGAGAACGGGTAGGCAGAGGATGGCAACGCCGGACAGTGACGATGCACAGCCCTTGTCGTTCTTCGGCTCCTCCGTGGTTCCCGCAGGCGTCGGTTCGGTATCCGTTGGCGTGTCGGACGGCTTCTCCGACGGAGTTGTCGGCGGCTCGGTGGGAGCCTCGGTGGTGCTCACGGGAGGCTTGGGGTCAACCGGCTTTTCGTTCGGGTCCTTCGGGTCCTGACCGGAGGTCTTATGCTCCGCGATATATGCAAGGGACGCAAGCACCGGCGTTTTGCCGTCCTCCTGCTTCCAGACCGTCTCGAAATCAAAACCCGCCAGCTTGGTCTTTGCCGCCTCGGAGGTGAGGTCTGCAAGCGGCAGGCGTCCGAACGCACTGTCCGCCGTCAGGTTTGCGTTTCCGTTGCTGGAATATGCCGACTTTGCATCGGTTTTGTCGGCGTTTTCGGCTCCGTAGGTTGCTTCATAGGTGTCCAGACCGTAGCAGTTTTTGATGGTCAGACCGACGCCGTTGAACGCGATACCGACGAATTCGCCAGCGAAGGTCCGGTTGCCGGTCCATCTGGTCAGGTGGATTTTTCCGAGGAACAGGCAATTTTCGATGACGTGTTCGTTCGATGCAATCAGTCTGCCGACGATGCCGCCGACCTGGCTTGCACCCTCCGCATAAGCGGTGACAAGGCAGTCCTTAACGATGCTGGAATTGGTTCCCACGCCCAGGATTCCGCCGACCTGCGAGGACTGGTTATCGTGCGAGAAATCCTCCGGCTTCTCAGGGTCGGGATCGGAAATGCCGATTGCTTTTCCGTCAAACCAGCAATTGCTGACGGTACTGTACTGCGCGGTGTTTGCGCCGACAATGCCGCCCAGCTGTGCGCCGTCATGAATGCTTCCGTCGGAGCAGGGATACGCATACAGAATTGCATC
>OMGY01003529.1_pt1 | contig 10477 bp, 8 predicted proteins | sample 1674461 | NCBI WGS metagenome assembly OMGY01 (sample SAMN05578579, study PRJEB25193) | human gut metagenome | biome: Human Microbiome; feature: human-associated habitat; material: feces | host: Homo sapiens | place: USA:Birmingham
TGCGGTTTGCTGTCGGGTGCGACGAAGGATGTACGCTACGGAATACCGAAGGGCGGTGTGTCGAGGATGCTAACTATTCGGATGAATCTGAGGGTAAAACGGATTTTCAGGGCGAGATTCTCTGATAAAAATTACATTATGTAAAATTTTCGCGAGCGTTGAATAATATCCTAAAATGTTTGTTCTCACCTTGTTGGATTCAACGATGGCAAAGGTAAATATTTTTTTTGAATACAATGTATGTGAATGTGAAAATAAAAGAAAAATTTCTTTATTTGCATTGTGTTGAGTTTGAGTAATCTATCTAATATTAATAACTCGTACTATTATGAAAAGTTCATTTTTAGCAGACTTTAAAAAATTTGCCATGCGAGGCAATGTCATCGACATGGCTGTCGGTGTAATTATCGGTGGCGCTTTTGGAAAAATCGTATCTTCGGTTGTCGCCGATATCATCATGCCACCTCTCGGGTTACTGATCGGCGGTGTCAACTTTACAGATTTAAAATGGGTGATGAAAGGGCCCGAAGTAGTCGATGGGGTAGAACAGGCTGCGGTTACACTTAATTATGGTAATTTTTTACAGGCAACCTTCGACTTTTTGATTATTGCTTTTTCTATTTTCTTGTTTATTCGACTTTTGACGAAGTTAACGGAAAAGAAAAAGGAAGAACAAACGGCTCCTGCTCCTGCCCCGGCTCCTTCCGAAGAGGTGAAATTGTTGTCGGAAATTCGGGACTTGTTAAAGAAAAACGAAGAATGAGAAGGTGCTCGTTCTCAGCGAAAAATAACAATGCCGCTTTCTTATCAGAAGCGGCATTGTTATTGATGACCGGTTTTATAAATTATCCTATGATATACTTGCTTTTGGGCAGGTAGGATAACAAATATGTAAACCGTAATAAACGTACATACGGTGATCAGGGGAATTGTGACATAGGCCGCATCCGAGATAGACTTGAATAGTCCATAATAGAAATTTAGAAACAGAATGTGGGCTAAGTACATTCCATAGCTTTTTACCGATATATCCGACAGCAGTTTGCAGGCTGCATTTTTCCCTTTTAAAGATAATCGGCCGATTAGAGAGAAGAGGCCTAATGTCATCAGGAATACATTCACCGTACAGAATCCCCAACTAAGCTCCAATTCGGGCACAGTGGGAACCGTATCGATACGTGAACAGAAAATCCCGGCCGAGAGCGCGAAACCGACTATGAGTATTATCCAAGATAATGCCGCAGAAGGATAGCCGAATCTTTTCAGATAATATCCTAAAATGAAGTATCCGATGAATCCCGTGAAGTAGTAGAGCAACGGTGTGTCGTTCCAGAATGCTTCGCCTAGCACTTCGGGATAAACTAAATGAATATACGGGATAAAAGTTGTGATTATCCACAAGCCGAGATATCCTTCCAGTTCTCGTTTAGAGGCTTGTTGTAACCAGGGGGAAATAATCGGGGTTACCAGATAGAGCCCGATTAACATGTAAATATACCATAAATGGCCTATTTCACACCCGAAATTCACAGGAATGTGTAAAATATTAAGTGCCATTTGGCTAAAAGAATCCCCACGGCTTAACACGTAGTATCCGGCATATAATACACACCATGCGATGAATGGATATACGATTCGGGTGAAACGCTTGCGAAAAAATGTAGAAATTTTGTCTTGCATAGGGAGTAACAAGAATCCCGACAGCATGACGAATAGAGGTACAGATGATCGGCATAATGTGGTTATGATGCCAATCCAAAAAGTATTGTCTCCGGTAACAACCGTTCCTCCTTCTCCTATATAGTAAAATTCGCTGGCATGTTGTTGAATGACCAAGTAACAGGCAATAACTCTCAATAAATCGAGTGAATAATTGCGATTCTTAATCATGAAAATAATTGTTTATGAAATGTTCGTGATGAATTTTATCGAATAATTAGTTGAAACGTAGTTTATCTCCAATGACAGTAGTTAGTATTGTTCTTTTTCGTTGGGAAAATCTTGTGTTTTCACGTCTTTTACGTAGGCTTGTACCGCTTCGGTGATCGTTGTACTTAGATCGGCGTATCGACGAAGGAACCGTGGGGAAAAACCTTTGTTGATGCCTAACATGTCGTGCATGACGAGGACTTGTCCGTCTACACCACCACCGGCTCCGATACCGATGACCGGAATGGTTACTTCCTGAGCTACCCGGGTGGCCAATGCTGCCGGAATCTTTTCGAGAACAAGGCTGAAACACCCTATCTCTTCGAGAAGATGAGCATCACGAATCAGCTTTTCAGCTTCGCTGTCATTATTGGCTTCTGCCTCTTCACGAGCACGGACGGTATATGTACCGAATTTGTTAATGGATTGCGGAGTCAGACCTAAATGTCCCATAACGGGTATTCCGGCACTGAGTATGCGCTCGATGGATTCACGGATTTCGGCTCCGCCTTCCATCTTTACACAGTCGGCATGCGTCTCTTTCATGATTCTGATTGCCGAGGCAACAGCTTCTTTGGAGTTGCCCTGATAGGAGCCGAATGGCATATCGACGACGACTAAGGCACGTTTAACGGCTCGGACAACCGATTTCCCATGATAAATCATTTGGTCGAGAGTAATAGGTAACGTCGTTACATTTCCGGCCATTACATTGGATGCTGAGTCGCCTACCAGAATGACATCGATTCCGGCTTGGTCTATAAGAGTCGCCATTGAAAAGTCATAGGCGGTTAACATCGAAATTTTTTCGCCGCGGAGTTTCATTTCCATCAGGCGGTGAGTCGTTACTTTACGAGTATCTTCGGTATATGTAGACATAATTTTGATTGTTTGAATTTCGGGACAAAGGTACACTCAAATTTTTATATTGCAACCTTTTTCACTTTTCAATCTTGTTTTCTGTATATTTGCATAAAGTGTAGAATGGATTGATTGTACGGGGCGATCCTCTTTGCACCCGGAGGCGGAAACACAGATCGTGCAGATATGATTGCGGTTTTTCTGTGATTACAGTCAGCCGATTCTATTTGTTTGAATGAGTATTTATAGTATGGAGAAAGAAAAGTCGTCTCGGGAAGTTCCCGGTTGGTTCAAGATTTTAATTCTTATAACGGCTTTGCCGGTTTTTGCGTGGCCGTGGTTGATGAACCGAGCAACGTTTGTATTTGTCGAAAAAGCCGCTGGCGATGCTTTACCTTGGGCTTTGGTCATGTTATTGCCTTTGTATGTGGTTTTATCTACGTGGATTAGTTATCGGGTGTATAGTACCCGACGAGAGATTTCGTGGATTTTACAAGGTTTGCAAATGCTGGTATATTTGGCCTTGTTTGTTTTGATTTTGTAATCCGTGATTACGGATTGTATAGATCGGGATTGGAAAAATTGATAATGTCCATTACCATTTCATAGGCTTGTTTGGCCGGGCTGTTTGGATTGATTTCTATGGCTTTCAGATAGTTCTCGATTGTGAGTTTCCAGTTTCCTTGTTTCCAAAAGACGAGTCCTTTCAAGTAGTATGCCTTGTCGTCTTTCGAGTGGTTCGAGAGCCATTCGTCGATGTATGCAAGAGCTTTTTCCAAATTGTTTTCTGCGATGAGCCGGTTTATTTTTTCTGAGTCCATTTGCTGCTTTCTTTTGGGCAAAGATAGTGTAAACCGAGGGCAGAAACAAATATGCTTGATAATATGACAACGGGGAAGCCCTAAGAGTAGGACTTCCCCGTTGTTTCAATTTGCATCTTTGATTAATGGGTTAGTTTTTCGGGTTTGGGTAGTTCTAATTCGTTCCCTTCGGGAGCCAAGATAAAGCCTTTGTTGTTCCATGTGCGCAGATAGCCGCCGATGTTGTTGTTAATCATCAGTAGCTGGAATGCATGTTTGCCTTTTTGCAAAGCGATGGAATTACGTGTGCGAGAATGGCGTATGAGTTTACCGTCGTTACTGATGATGACCTTTCCGTCTATTCTCAGTTCGTCCATTTCGGAGGAAAAATAGTATATGCCATCGGCGGGAACTTCGAAGTAGCCGGTGTAGCAGTATGCTCCTTTGTCTTCGATATCCGGTTTGAATTCAAAATCTTTGACAATCTTCGGTGCACTCCAATGCGCTCCATCGAGGTCTTTTACAAAATAGAGGTTTCCCTCGGTACGTCTCAACTCGATACCGGGTTGGGTGCTTTTTTCGGTAGCCGGCATGAGCTTTTCGTGAACTACTTCGATAGAGCGTACCGGACTTAATTTCCCCGAGGGGAGCATAGTGGCTATTTTGACTGTTACATCTTTATTGAAATATAACGGCTTTTCGTATTTTGTCGAACTTGTTTGAGGATCACTTCCATCGGTTGTATATACCATAGGATAGTTACGGCTGTTGTAGAACGTCAGCGTGGTATTTTCGGTATATGCAATACGGTCGGCCATAGGGCCTTCGGGCATGGGTATGTGGTAGTTGATGTGGTGCATATCGAGTCGGATCAATTGATTGTCGAGCCGACGAGTGAAAGAGTTGTAATCTTTTTTCTCTTTGGGTGTCCAATCCAATTCTGCCAAAGCCAGCATGCGGGGATATAACAGGTATTCGGTATACTCGGGGGTTACGGCATATTCGGTCCACATGTTGCATTGTGCTCCTAAAACGTGGTGCCGCAAATTTTCTGGAATTTTTGGAGATTTGGGGTCGTAGCTATAAGTTTTTTCGAGAGGGAGTCCGAATCTAATGGCAATGGGTTCGGTTTCGACAGCTCCTTGTCCATGATCTATATACATCCATTTGGAGGGTGTCATGATAACATCGTGTCCCAGTTGTGCAGCTTTGATACCGCCTTCCATACCGCGCCATGACATTACGGTTGCGTTAGGAGCTACGTCAGTCCTCCTTCGAGAATTTCGTCCCAGCCGATCATCGATTTTCCATGAGCAAGGATTATCTTTTCGATACGGTGAATGAAATAGCTTTGCAGTTCGTGGGCATCTTTCAAGTTTTCGTCTTTGATTCTTTTTTGGCATTTGGGGCATTCGTTCCATCTTACTTTGGGGCATTCGTCACCGCCGATATGGAAGAATTTGCCGGGAAACAGAGGAATGACTTCTTCGAGAATGTCTTGTAAGAATTCAAAAGTTTTGTCATTCCCGGCGCAATATACGTTGTCTTCCACGCCCCATTTGTTGCGTAGTTCAAACGGGCCTCCTGTACATGAATATTCGGGGTATGCGGTCAAAGCGGCAAGTGCATGTCCGGGAAGTTCTACTTCGGGGATAACGGTAATGTACCGCTCTGCTGCGTAGGCAACGACTTCTTTGATTTGTTCCTGTGTGTAGAAGCCCCGATGTATGCTTCCATCGGCATTCCGGCGTACAGAGCCAACCTCGGCGAGACGGGGATATTTTTTTATTTCTATGGTCCACAGATGGTCGTCGGTCAAGTGCCAATGGAAATAATTCATTTTGAACATGGCCATGATGTCGAGTTGTTTTTTTACAAATTCCACGTCGTGGAAGTGGCGACATACGTCGAGCATCATACCTCGGTATCCATAGGCGGGTTCATCTTTGATTTCCACACAAGGGATTTCCCATGCTACGTTATCGATAATCGTTTCGCTCTCGATTTGGGGAGGAAGCAACTGCATAACCGATTGCATGCCATAAAAGATTCCTTGCGGAGTTTTGGCTTTGACAATTACCTTTTTGGGGGTTACTGTCAGTTGGTAGCCTTCGTTCCCTATTTTTAGCGACTTGTCTATTTGCAGACTGATAGCGTTTGAGCTTCCGCTGTTTTTTATATTTAGATTGTATCCTGTGGAGTATAGGATTTTTGACTGGAAATAGGCCGCTACTTTTTTTAAATCAGCTCTTTGGTTTTTCCCAATGGCAAAAGAGGTTTTGGAATTTAAAGTAAAATGTCCGTTTTTCTGAACCAAACTTTGGGGAGTGGGAGTGATGTCCAAATGGTTGTCTTGACCCATGATTACAGAACTCGATAGGACGAGAAGACAAATCCATAGGCAAGAAATAGAAAGTGCTCTTTTCATTATAAATAATTTTTATGAGATGAATAATAGGGTCGTTAGTTTTCTCCGTAGTTTACAGTAATGTTGATTACATTCATGTTTTTTACTTCTATTTCGACAGTTTGGTATCCCGATTTTTTGAAGATGAGATATTCGTGATTGCCGGTAGTGAATTTGAACTGACCTTTTGCGTCGGTAACAGCAATGGTTTTTCCGGTGCTTTTTTCAATAATCTGCATATCGGGAACGAGGGTAGCCTGCACGTCACGCACTTCTCCTTTCACTTCCATTTGGCGGGAACTTTTTTTGTTTTTAGGTTTTACGATTTCGTCATTCCCGATCGTCGATGGTTCTCCCGCCACGATAGTTTTCGACAAAATGATATTATTCGATGCTTGTCCTACTTCCAAAATGAACTCGCCGGCTTCGACGAAGCGTTGGTTTTTCTCGTCGACCAAATAGAGATCGGAGATGGGTACTTGAAGTTGTATGGTGCGGGTTTCATCGGGCGCTAATTCTATTTTTTTGAAGTCGCGCAGTTGTTTTACCGGTGTCACATAGGTACTGGCTTTGTCTCGGACATATAATTGAACTACTTCTTTACCGGTGTATTTCCCCGTATTTTTTACTTCTACTGTGGCGTGTATCGTGTCGTTCAATTCGTATTTGTCTTTGTCGGTGGAGAGATTCTTATAAACGAACGAGGTGTAGGAAAGTCCGTATCCGAAACTATATAGAGCCGAAGGAGCCGAGAAAACATAGTCCCGTCCGGGTGAGTCGTAGCTTCCGGGGTTTTTGTAGAATCCACGGTCGGACGGCAGATAGTTGTAGTAGACAGGCAAATGTCCGGTGCTGCGAGGGAAAGAGAAAGTGAGTCTTCCCGAAGGAACGACTTCTCCGAATAGGATATCGGCAATGGAGTTTCCGGCTTGTTCACCGGCATACCATTGGACGAGTATAGCGGGCAAATTGTTCTTTTCCCATTCTATGACAAAAGGTTTTCCTGTTACCAATACAAGTATGACGGGAGTGCCGGTTCGATATACTTCGCGTATTAGTTGCGATTGCGCGCCCGTGAGGTTCAAATCGTTCAGGTCGAACCCTTCTCCGCAAGTGGAGCTTTTGTAGTCACGGGCCAAAGCGGCACTGGCGCTACCGCCGAAAATTACGGCTACTTCGCTGTTTTTGGCGGCTTCGACCGCTTCGGCTATTCCCGATGTGTCCAATGATGTGAGACTGCAACCTTTGGCGTAGTGTATGGCGGTGTTTTTGTTTACCCGGTTCTTGATACCTTGTAGCGGGGTGACACCGTCTTTGTTGTTGCGGCTCCAAGTGTAATCTCCGAATTGGACTTGGTCGGCATTGGGCCCGATAATGGCGATCGATTTCAGGCTTTTGGCATCGAGCGGCAGTAACTGGTTTTCGTTTTTCAGCAGGACGGTCGATTCGTCGGCAATCGTTTTGGCGAGTTTGACGCTTTCCGGGGAGTGTCGTTTACGGTTTTTGAAGGTTTTTCCGTAAGGGTCTTCAAAGAGTCCCATAGCGAATTTTGCGAATAAAACCCGGCGGACGGCCGTGTCGAGAATTTTTTCATCGAACTGGCCTTTTTCGATCAATCCTTTCAGGAAGGGATAGCATTTGCTCGATGCCTCGGCATCGAGCCCGGCGGAAATGGCTTGAATGGCGGCCTCAGAGGAGTTGCGGGCTGTGAAATGCAATGTTTTGAGCATTTCGATAGCACCCCAGTCGGAATATACATATCCTTTGAATCCCCATTCATTGCGTAAAATATTCGTCAGTAAATAAGAAGAAGCAGAATTAGGGATGCCATTCCAAGAATTATAGGAGGTCATCACCGCCTTCACTTCCGTATTCCGAACAGCCATCTCATACGGCTTGATATGGATATTACGTATATCCCGTTCTCCACTCTCAACTGAAGCCAAGTTCAGCCCTCCCAAAGGAGCTCCTCCCGGTCCAAAAGGTTTCAACATTGGAGATATTCCTCCGTCAATATAACCTTTCACTTGTGCAATCCCCATCTGTCCCACTAGCCAAGGATCTTCACCAAACGATTCCTCAACACGCCCCCATCGCAAATCCCGAACAACATCCAATCCTGGTGAAAGAGTCTGAATTACCCCTTGGGACCTTAATTCTGTAGCAATTGCTTTAGTCATCTGATAAGCCAAATCTAAATTAAAAGTACTACCAACGGCTACAGATTGAGGAAAAATGGTAGAACCATCATGTACCGAGCCATGTAAAGACTCAGTTACTGTAAAAACTGGGATTCCCAAGCGTGTCTCTTCAACCATATATTTCTGAATTGCATGAAATGCTTTCCGCACATTTTCACCAGTAAGATTGAATCCCTCAATACAGCCGTAACTAATATCACCAGCTGCATCTCTTAATTTTTGGTAATCCACCTCTTGACCATTGTATAATTGATAACCATGCAAATGACTTAATTGTGCTATTTTTTCTCGTAATGTCATTCTGCCCAATAAATCTGTAACCCGTCGTTCAACAGACATACTAGAATCCTTGTACACCGGAATGCATTGAGCCATGGAATCTACGGCAATAAGAACCGACAATATAAAAGGTAATAACCATTTTTTCAAAATCCTATCTTCAAGTAACATATTTCAGTAATTCAAAAAGTAAATATAAATATCAATCTTATGGTATAGCTTGATGGTCTGTATCACGCATTCTATACCAATCAACCAACTTTTCTTTCTCTGGTAATTTGAACGCCAGAGGTACAGCTTTGTCTTGATACCAGAAAGCCGCCGAAGAGAATTTAAAGGGCCGGGTCTGCTCCGGTTTACGGGGATTTATAAAATCAAAAATAAAACTTTCATTGAAACAGATTGCATCTTGCTCATGATAACGATACATACTCACCATCGAACGGAGCGGATCCTTTATAGGAACTCCATGCAACTCTCCACAGAATTCACCTTCCCTAAAATACCAGCCACCATTAAAATAATCTTCAAGTCCAGAACCAACTATAGTCGGTACACTTTTGTCTTCCGTATCGATATAAATAAACTCGGGTGCTTCCAAATATCCCAAGTAGTTTGGAAGCCAACTCTGCATGGACAAGGAACAGCCAATAAAATGTCCATGTCCTTTAGTCTGCAATATGGTTAATGGTTCATAACCAGGATTGGTACCAGCATTATATAAACAATGGAATCGTCCCATACCCTCAGGTAAACTCTCCAATTGATCATAATTGGCATTTAAGAAAACGCTTGTAGTCAAACGGTGATGAAGATTTTCCACTTCTATCCTTACCTTTTTAAATGGCATCGGAAAATAACAATAGAAACCTCCACTGGACATACCTATATATTTGGACATATAATGCTTATATTCACAATGCCCTATACCAAAGAAGTCACCAATCGGACATTCTACAGAAGGATAGTCCTCACCATCCCAATAAATACGCAAAATCAGCATTTTCAAAATAGTAGGATCAGGCCACCGCTCCTTACTTAAATCCCAATTTTCCCAAAACCAACCATTAATAGTAAACCACATACGGGTAATTACACCAGGAGAAGTGTGATCTACCAGTACAGATTTCTCACCCGGTCCAACCAAATGGGCTTTAATCTTAGTATTCAAGTCAAAAGTCGTAAACTGACGAGATACAGCGTTACGCATAGTATGGATAGATGTAAAAGCAGAGGTTTGAATGTCTCTCCGTTCTTTCTTGATGGGATTCAATGCATGCCCTACACCAGGTAATGCTGCCAATCCTACGGCACCTGCCATAGTAGCCAATGCTTTACGACGAGACATCTTTTGAGGGCTGGAATCCATATTGCCCGGAATTTGTTTTCTCTTCATCATATTATGTATTAACAATTATCCTTGCGGTTCAATCTCTAAAATAGAGCCTTGTATATGTCTAGTACCTTTGGCTCTGTCAAAGTTTATATAGTATACCACCAATACCCTCTTCTCATCCAGCTGTACAGCCCATGTATATCCGACATCTCCATCATCCGCATCATCTCTTATGATAATCTCAGGAGCCGTGGCATAATCTGTACATTCTGCATTAAGAATTCTGGCTCTAACTCCACAAGGTTCATGACGATAACCATATGTCAACAAAACTCTATTGTCTGGCAGCCTCATTGCCTGGAGAGGATGTCCTTTGAACCCCATACTTTTCCATTCACCAAATGTTTTCCCACCATCTATGGACCGTGCAATACAAGCTTGGTCACCAAACGCTTCCGAACGCATAAAAGCAATCAAATCCCCATTAGGCGTTTCATACATGGAAGTCTCATTAAACGAGACCTTTTTATCTTTAGCAATTTTCGTACCGTATTCCCATGTTTTTCCTTTATCTTTGGATATAAGCAAATAGACCGACGTATTTCTTAAAGCTTCTGTATCAGAAGCTACTACTGCCCAAAAAATACGTCCATCTTTTCCTTCA
>OMGY01003535.1_pt1 | contig 10468 bp, 6 predicted proteins | sample 1674461 | NCBI WGS metagenome assembly OMGY01 (sample SAMN05578579, study PRJEB25193) | human gut metagenome | biome: Human Microbiome; feature: human-associated habitat; material: feces | host: Homo sapiens | place: USA:Birmingham
TTCCTTAGGCGCCCCAATTGTGTAGTCAAGATCACATTCCTCGTCAGTCTCTTTTGTGCCCATCGTCTGATGAATGTAGCCTTCCTCAACAGACTTTGCACATACAACAAACTCGACGCCTCCTGCTGCTCCAAGCAAATGACCTGTCATGGATTTTGTTGAATTGATGCAGACATTTTTTGCTGCCTCTCCAAATGCCAACTTAATTGCACGCGTCTCAAAAAGATCATTGTGATGCGTTCCAGTTCCATGTGCATTGATATATGTGATTTCTTCTGGAGCAGCCTTTGCCTCTGTCATGGCAAGCTCCATTGCCTTAGCTGCACCGCTTCCATCTTCGCATGGTGAAGTGATATGGAATGCGTCTGCTGTAGCTCCATAGCCTACTACCTCTGCATAAATATGAGCACCGCGTGCTTTAGCATGTTCAAGCTCCTCAAGAACAACTACACCTGCACCCTCTCCTAAAACAAAGCCTTTTCTGTTTTTATCAAACGGAATTGATGCGTACAGAGGATCATCTGATGTTGAAAGAGCAGTCAGTGACTGAAATCCTGCAATTCCTGTCGGACAGATACTGCTCTCTGCACCGCCTGCAAACATAATATCAGCATCATCATACTGAATTGCACGAAATGCATCTCCAATGCAGTGTGTACCAGATGCACAAGCTGTTACGACATTCGTGCACTTTCCGCGAAGTCCAAGCTGAATTGAAACATTTCCTGCTGCCATGTTTGAAATCATTCTAGGAACCATAAGCGGATTGACACGGTTCACCTGTCCCTTTAAAATCTTTTCATGCTCTGATTCCATCATCTCAAGAGAACCAATTCCTGAACCTATCACAACGCCTGCGCGAAATGCATCCTCTTTTGACAGATCAAGACCTGAATCCTCAAGTGCTTCTTTTGATGCTGCCACAGCATAGTGTGAAAAGCGATCCATTCTCTTTGCTGCCTTAAAATCCATACGATCTGCTGCCTTAAAATCCTTTACCTCGGCAGCAAGCGTAACTTTATAACCAGTCGTATCAAAACGAGTGATAGGTCCGATTCCTACCTTTCCATCGCGGATTCCCTTCCAGAACTCCTCTACTGTATTTCCAATTGGAGTCACAGCGCCCAAGCCTGTCACAACTACTCTTCTTTTCATCAATTATCCTTGCCTTTCTGCTATGTTATTATAGATTACATTCCGCCATCGACCTGAATGATCTGACCGGTAATGTATGACGCATCATCTGACGCCAGAAAGGCCACTGTTTTTGCCACATGCTCTGGCTTTCCAAATGTGCCTGCCGGAATCTGGCTAAGAATCTGATTTCTTACCTGCTCGCTTAATTTCTGCGTCATATCAGTTTCAATAAAACCTGGTGCTACAGCATTTACGGTGATGCCGCGCGATGCAAGTTCCTTTGCTGCTGATTTCGTAAGACCTATAACACCTGCCTTTGATGCCGCATAATTTGCCTGTCCTGCATTTCCAAAAATACCAACCACTGAAGAAATATTAATAATTCTTCCGCTTCTTTGGCGAAGCATTGGACGCGCCACGAGACGCATCGTATGAAAAGTTCCCTTTAAGTTTGTATCAATGACTGCGTCAAAATCCTTCTCTGATATACGCATCAAAAGATTGTCACGCACGATTCCTGCATTGTTGACTAAAATATCAATTCGACCATATTCGCTAATAATATTATTTATAAAAGCTTCGCACTCGGCTGCATCTGCCACATTGCACTGCACACCTACAGCCTTGCCGCCTGCCTGTGTAATCTCATTTACTGTCTCATCAGCTGCCTGTTTTGAGCCATTGTAATTAACAATTACAAATGCTCCTTTAAGCGCAAGCTCCTTTGCAATGGCTCTTCCGATTCCGCGGGATGCCCCTGTTACGACTGCAATTTTTTCTTCTAACATACTTCACCTCACGCCTTTGACAGACATTTTTCAAGTGCTATGGCATCCTCGAAAGAGGATACATTATATACAGTTGCCTTTGGTGCAATCTTTCTCATAAAACCTGCAAGTGTCTTTCCAGGTCCTATCTCAACAAAAGTATCCACACCGTTTTCAAGCATTGTTTCGATACTTTGCTGCCAGCGAACAGAAGAATAAATTCCTTTTGCAAAAAATGTACTGATCTTTTTACTGTCTGTCACTATTTCGGCAGTCGCATTTGCAACATAAGGAACCTGCAGCGTTGAAAATGACATTGATTCCATCTCCTTAAGCAGCGCTTCTCCTGCTGGTTTTAAAAGCAGGGAATGAAATGGTCCACTGACTTTAAGCTCCACAACACGCTTTGCACCTGCCTCTTTTAATGCTAAAGATGCCTGCTGCACCTCATTAGTCAGACCAGTTATTACTATCTGACCAGGACAGTTATAATTTGCGATCCATACATTTTCAAAGCTTTCAAGAATTTCTTCTATTTTTTTTGCATCTAATCCTAAAACAGCTGCCATTGCGCCTTCACCGGCTGGAACAGTGCTCTGCATCAAAATTCCTCTGCGTCGCACTAACTTTATAGCATCTAGCTCGTTCATGCCGTCTGCTGCTGCAACTGCTGCATACTCTCCAAGGCTTAAGCCTGCTGTGATGTCAGGATTAATGCCGCGTTTTTTTAGTTCCTGCACAATTGCAAGGCAAACGCTTACCATACATGGCTGTGTGTACTCTGTCAAGTTAAGTTCTTCGTGCTCACCAAAACACATTTCCTTAAAATCAAAGTCAAGAATTTTTTGTGCTTGATCAAAAAATGATCTTGCGGATTCACTGTTTTCATAGAAATCTTTTCCCATTCCAGCTTTCTGCGCACCCTGTCCTGGAAAAATAAATGCAAGCTTACTCATAACATGCCCCTTTCTCAAGAAGCTTTGCTGCCTCAGCCACAATGTTTTCAATGACCTCCCTGCAAGTTAACTCCTCTTTGATCATTCCTGCTATCTGACCAGACATGACACTTCCATTTTTCACATCACCTTCTACGACAGCCTTTCTAAGACCACCTAACGTCAGATACTCAAGTTCCTCTAATGTTGCACCTTTCTTTTCCAGATCAAGATACTGCTTTGTCATTTCATTTCTAAGTGCTCTGACTGGATGACCAGTGCTTCTGCCTGTTACTTTCGTATCAATATCCTTTGCTTTTAAAATCTTATCCTTATAATTTTGATGTGCCCAGCACTCCTTTGTCGCAACAAAACGAGTTCCCATCTGTACACCGCATGCCCCAAGCATAAAAGCTGCTGCAAGACCTCTGCCATCTGCTATTCCGCCTGCCGCAATAACTGGGATATTCAATGCGTCAACTACCTGCGGAACAAGTGTCATTGTCGTACTCTCACCAATATGACCACCTGATTCACATCCTTCTGCAACAACAGCATCGGCTCCTGCTCGCTCCATTCTTTTTGCTAAAGCAACGGATGCAACGACTGGAATCACCTTAATGCCCTTTGATTTCCAAAGTGCCATATAACTCTCTGGATTTCCTGCACCTGTCGTAACAACACTTACGCCCTCCTCTGCAACTACCTGTGCAATCTCTGGCGCATAAGGACTCATCAGCATGACATTGACGCCAAACGGCTTATCTGTCAGCTGCTTTGTCAGGCGAATCTGTTCTCTGACCCACTCAGCCGGTGCATTTGCGGCACCGATAATACCAAGTCCGCCTGCATTTGATACTGCTGCTACAAGCGTATGTTCCGCCACCCATGCCATTCCGCCTTGAATGATTGGTGCCTGGATTCCAAGCAATCTGGTTAATTCTGTCTGCATCCTTTTTTTCCTGCCTTTTCTCGTTTCTCATTTATAATCATGAATATGCTCTTGTTTCATGATCGTAGTTATGATACCCACGAATTGCTCCGTTGCGATACAGCTTTTGGAGCTTTTGACCCTGGTATCATATTATTTACTCTTTATGACTCTGAATATAATCGATTACATCAGCAACAGTCTCAAGCTGACCCAGATCATCAGTTGGAATTTCAATTCCATAGTTTTCCTCAAGTGCCATTACCATCTCAAATAAATCAAGAGAATCTGCCTTTAAATCATCCTTGAAAGAGGACTCCATTGTAATGCTGTCTTCCTCTACACCTAAGTTTTCTGCTACGATAGTCTTAATTTCTTCAAACATTTTCATTTCTCCTTTATAATAAATTATTGTTTTACCGTTTTTTGCGGTTTCTGCTTTGATCGTTCTTACTTTTTTCTCCAAGTAATCACATCTGCTCCCCAGGTTAAGCCTCCGCCAAAGCCTGCAATGATAATTTTATCACCGTCATGAAGCAGCTTTTTTTGATTCATTTCATCAAGAAGAATCGGGATTGATGCTGATGAGGTATTTCCATATTCATCCAAATTCATTGGAAATTTTTCAATTGGCTGATCCATACGCTTTACCACTGCCTCTACAATGCGGCGATTTGCCTGATGAAGAAGATAATATGCAATCTCTTCTTTTTTCAGATTGTTCTTCTCTAGAAGTTCGTCAATTACTTCTGGCACCTTGCGCACGGCAAATTGAAAAATAGCTCTGCCATCCATGCTTATAAAGTAGTCGCGCTTAAACAAGTCTGGATGCTCCTTTTCAAACAGCCAATTTGCATCATGACGACTCTTTAAGGTAAGTGCCTGTGACTGTCTTCCATCAGCATGAAGAACAGGAACCCATGAATCATTTTTTGATGCTTCTAATATAACTGCACCGGCGCCATCGCCGAACAATATACAGCTTCCCCTGTCTTGCCAATCCACTACATTGGAAAGCACCTCGCTTCCGATGACAAGTGCATAGCGTACAATTTTGCTTTCAAGATATGTACGCGCCGTGACAAATGCACTCACAAAACCGCTGCATGCTGCGTTCAGATCAAAACATAATGCATTAGAAGCACCTATTGCTGCCTGCACAAGACATGCCGTACTCGGCATGATGCTCTCTGGGGTCATAGTGGAAACAATAATCAGACCAATCTCATCCGCTAAAATTTCCGCATCCAAAAGTGCTTTTTTTGCTGCACAAACTGCTAAAGAGGAAACCGTCTCATTTTCTGCAATATGACGTCTTTTTATTCCGGTGCGCTCTGTGATCCATGCATCGCTTGTATCAACAAACTGTGCCAGATCATCATTTTCCATTACATGTGATGCAGCGCATGCACCTGTTCCTATGATTGTTCCTGTCATATCCATCCTCTGCTCTTTCTTTCCATTGCAGTTCACAAGTTCAGCTCTCTGCAAGAATATCTCAAAGCAGATGCTTTTTACTCATGAGCTGTTACCAGTTTACCAAATTGCCAGTTAATTACAATTTACAAAAAAGCGTAAAATGTAAGAAATTTAAGAAAATCATCATAGCATTTCAAAAACAGTTCTGGTAAAATAAGAATATAAAAAGTTGATTTGTACACGCAAACCAAATACTTATTTTTCAGGAAATAGAAAGGATGGATTAGCTTTATGTCTGTTAAAGTTAGTATTATCGTGCCTGTATACAACTCTGCAAAGACACTTCGACGCTGCGCAGACAGCATTTTAAATCAAGATTTTACTGATTATGAACTTTTTCTTGTTGACGACGGAAGCACCGATGATTCTGGTGCGATCTGCGATGAATATGCCGCCCTTGATAACCGTGTCCATGTCATTCACAAAAATAACAGCGGTGTATCTGATACAAGAAATACAGCTCTTGATCTGGCTCACGGAAAATATATACAATTTTTAGATAGTGATGATTGGATTACACCAGATGCTACAAAGCTTCTTGTGCGCACTGCTGAGAAAAACAACTGCGATCTTGTAATCGCAGATTTTTATCGTGTCAATGGGGAGCGTGTTTCTCAAAAAGGTGATATTGATGAGGATGCCGTACTTTCAAAAGAAGAATTTTCCCACCATATGATGGAAAATCCTGCCGACTTTTATTATGGTGTGATTTGGAATAAGCTGTATCGCCGCGACATTATTGAAAAGCATGAGCTTCGCATGAACGCACAGATTAACTGGTGTGAAGATTTTATGTTTAATCTGGAGTATATAAGATATGCTGAGCGTTTTATTGCATTGAAGGTTCCGATCTATTACTATGTCAAAACAAAAGGTTCTCTTGTGAGTCAGAGTGTAACGATCTCCAATACTGTTAAGATGAAGCTTGAAATTTTTGAGTATTATAATAATTTTTATAAACACACATTTGATGAAGCATATTATGAGAAAAACCGACTGAGAATCTACCATTTTTTGATTGACTCAGCAAAGGATGGATTTGTAATGCCTTCAATTCTTCCAGGATCAAAAAAATTAGGAAGTGAACGCACAAGTGTATCTCCACAGGCATTAAACGGACATGGCGTTATTATTGATATCTACCGCAGCAAAATGCTTTTGTATCGTTATCTTGAATCTGCTGCTATTAAGCATGATTTGACACTAAATGATGCCTGCCTTTTACTTGCTTTGGAAAATCCAATTCCATTTACAACAAAAAAAGAGCTCGCCAATTATGCACAGCTCCCACTTCATATTCTTTCTTTGTCGCTCTCTCATCTTTCGGTGCGTGGTTTCATTCAGCCGCTTCCAATACAGCATTTTTCAGTTCGTTTGCTTGAGACAGCAACGCCAGTGCTTGACGATCTGAAAGCTGCAATTAATGATTTTGAATGCACCTGCATGCGCGACTTTACAAAAGAAGAGAGCTGCCTTTATAGACAGCTCTCAGAACGGATTCACGAAAATGTATTAGAAAGTCTTCGCTGATCCAAATATAGTATTTTTTAGACACCATGTGCTCATTGCAGTACATGGTGTTTTTTAATTATTCGATCTCGTCAGTCTCAATGATGAATTTAACAGAACCATTCATGCTGTCACTTCTGCCGCTGTAGGTATCATATGAAATCTCATCTGAGGTCAGAGCCTTTAAGCGGTCAAGAATTACTGTCAGATTCTCATCAGCCAGATCCTTGATCTTGCTGATTCCTTCATCATAAAACTCCTGCATACCGTCCTTTAAATCCTCTGCGCCATCCTTAAGATCGCTGATTCCATCTACTACATCATCACTTGCATCTGATAATGTGTCTGCACCATCCTTAAGATCACTAACGCCATCTGCTAACGTCTGTGCACCACTCTTTAAGTCAAGTGTTCCCTTTCTCAAATCATTAGTTCCAGACTTCAATGTATCAGCACCACTGCTAAGTGCACTTGTACCAGACTTTAATGTGTTAATTCCATTTTGTAACGTACCAGCACCACTCTTTAAGGTATCTGCACCTGTCTTTAAGGTATCGGTTCCGCCCTTTAAAGTATCAGTTCCGCTCTTTAAGGTGTCAATTCCGTTCTTTGCACTGTCGATGCCGCCCTTTAAGGTTGCTGCACCATCACGTAATGTCTGACTGTTTGCTGCAAGCTGTCCTGCTCCTGCCATCATCTGTGTGCTTAACTGATTTAATCCTTCGATCAGCTGTCCTGCTCCAGTCTGGAGTGCTGCTGCGCCGCTTGTAAGAGATGCACTGTTTGCCTTTAACTGTGCTGCACCACCTGTAAGTGTGTCGTTGTTTGCATCAAGCTGTGCAAAACCATCTAATAGCTGTTTGATACCTGCCGAAGCCTGCGTGTTTAATGTAGCAACTTGTGTTGAAAGATTACCCATTGCTGCATTGAAATCTTGCATATTAGAGTCAAGTAAATCAACACCCGTGCTAAGCGCAGTGACATCTGCTGCCGGAATCTGATCCTTCATAGAAGTAATACTGTCGATCTTTGTCTGTACATCTGTAAGTGAGGTAATTAAACCTGTAACAGTTGTCTGAAGAGTATCAAAGGTATTCTTAATGCTCTCTACCTTCGCTGCCATACCTTCCAAATCCGCATTCAATGTTGGAAGTGTTATTCCAGCAATTCCTTGTACTTGGGTATATGCTGGTGCATCAACATTTACCGCCTCTACTCCACTTACATTTCCAAGGCTATTAATTGCTGTCTGTAACGATGCTGCCAGCTCAGTATTTCCTGCTGCATTTGCTGCGTCAAGCTGCTGCTGAAGAACTGCTCTTGCGCTGTCAATCTGTGCATTTGCGTTGGCTATTGCCTTGTTTATCTGCGCATTTGCTGCATTATTTACACTGTCAGCCAGTCCCTGTGCAGCACTTGATAATTCATTGTTTGCATTATCGATCTGCGCATTAATCGTATCCTTTGCCGTTGCTGCTGTTTTTGCTAACTCAACAGTGTAACTCTGTACTGCCGTGATCTGATTCATCAAATATTCAGCATTTGCCATCATGCCCTGAACTGGTGCTACGATTTGCTCTTTCATAACACTAGATAATCCACTTGCTTCTGTGATCAGCTCATTTCCAGTTTTCAACATGCTGTCTAACAGAGTCATTAACTGTTTAGTCTCGTCAGTTCCCAAGGAAGCCTTTAAGGATTCTGTTCCCTGTGCCAGTGCATTTGATGCTGCGACAAGATCCTCTGTCGTCTCTCCCTCTCCATCAAGTGCTGCAGTAAGTGTGCTTAACGCACCCTGAATCTGAGTCAGTGCCTGTGCACCCTGTGAAAGCTGCTGTTCGCCTGCAACATATGCACTTACGCCATCTGCTAAAGAATCTGTTCCTGCTGTGTAGCTGTTAACACCAGCTGCCAATATGTTGATTCCTTGGGCAAACTGAGAAACCTTTGTGTTTAATTCACTGTCACTTGACAGATTTGCCTGAATACCTGCATTTAACAGATCGACACCAGATGTATAATCATTGATTCCACTCTGTAATGTACCTGCACCACTCTGTAACTGTGCTGCTCCGCTTTGTAACTGTCCTGCACCGCTCTGTAACTGACCTGCTCCACTCTGAAGTGAAGTTGCACCACTTGCAAGCTGACTCACACCACTTACAAGATCCTTAGAACCACTCTGAAGCTTTCCAGCTCCATCGTCAAGCGTCTTTGCTCCGCTTGCGAGATCACCTGCTCCGCTTTGTAACTGCTTTGCTCCATCTGCAAGTTTATTTACACCATCTGTCAGATCACCAACACCATCCGAAAGATCATGTGTACCATCTCTTAATTCCTTAACACCATCATCAAACTCGCCATACTTCTCGTCAAGTTCCTCCACACCATCATACAGATCAGAGGTTCCATCAACAAGCTGTGTTGCTGCATCTGTAAGATCATCGAGCGCATCCTTAATATCATCTAATGCACTGTCATCATCAAAATCAATATCCTTTAACAGATCAGACAATGCAACTGTCAGAGAAGAACTCATTGAGAAATCTGTTACATCAGCTTCAATCGATACGCTGTCTGGAATGTCAATATCAAGCGTTTTGTCTTCGCTGTTCTTGTCTTCGTCATCTGTAGAAAGAGAAAGTGTATCAAGCTTTAAGCTATCCTTAAGACCAGGCATTCCGACACCCACAACAATATTTCTGCTTCCATCGGAAATTACCTTTCCGTTGTCGATGGTGACATTAGAGAATGTATCATCTGGAAGTATCATTGCAGTCAGCATTACAAATGGACTGTAGATAGTCTCATTCTTTCCATCTACCTTTGCACTCTTCTTCTCGTTGTTAGTATACTGAATCTTGATCTGAAGATGACCGCTCTTGCCAACAAGATCCTGCGGCTGCATCTCTTGTCCATCTAATAAGTATGTAAACTTTACAGATACCGGAAGATCCTTATTGCTCTGACCCTGATAATAAATATCGCTGCCATCTGTATTCCATGTCAGGCTGTCACCATTTTCACTAAAAGTCTCATCACCTTTTACATTCTTTATATTTGTCAGATCAGACTGATCCTCAACGCTGCTTTCACTGCCTGCATTCTTTAACCAGTTAGATACTGTGATCTCCTGTGGATTTCCAGATGCATCTGCATTTACATAGACGGTTTCCTCTTTTGATACACTGCTTGATGAATCCTTTGTATTTGCTGTGTTCGCAGCCATTGCCATTGGAACACTTCCTACTGCTACTGCCATGCCGACTGCAAGTCCGGCTGTCATTTTTCTTTTCAGCATATGATTTCTATTCATAATATAACACCCTCATTCTCATTTCTAAATCAGAATTGCACGCTTGTGCACGCCAGTTACTTTACTTTTTATTTCTTTCCAAGAAAGTTAATTGATGTCTTACAAATTACCTTATCAAAAATCAGGAACATTGCCGGCAAAACAAGTGCTACAACGACAACACTGATTAATGCACCTCTTGAAAGAAGTGTACAGATGGAACCAATCATATCAACCTTTGAATAAGCTGATACACCAAATGTTGCTGCGAAGAAGCTAAGACCACTCGTTATAATGGATTCAAGGCTTGCCTTATGTGCTGCACTTACAGCTTCCTTTTTATTCTTTCCTCTGCTTCTCTCTTTCTGATAACGGCTCGTCATCAAGATCGCATAGTCAACAGTCGCTCCAAGCT
>OMGY01003536.1_pt1 | contig 10466 bp, 9 predicted proteins | sample 1674461 | NCBI WGS metagenome assembly OMGY01 (sample SAMN05578579, study PRJEB25193) | human gut metagenome | biome: Human Microbiome; feature: human-associated habitat; material: feces | host: Homo sapiens | place: USA:Birmingham
TGGCATTCGGAAGCTCTGTACCGGATACTTTCTGAAGCTCCTCGATCAGTTTGAAATCATCCTGTCCTTTATACTTCGGATCGATCGCTGACATAACGCTTCCTGCAAATTTGTATGGACTTGCTGTGGATGCGATTACTGTCTTTCTGTCATCTTTACTGTCTTCTCTGTAAGCTTTATACACCGTTGCAGCTACCGCCGTATGGGTATCCATTACATAACCGGTATCTTCGTATATATCATGGATTGTCTTTGCGACCTGCTCTTCTGTCGCATATCCTGCCGCAAAATCAGCCAGGTTTGCTTTCATCTCACCTGTAATCGCGTAACTTCCCTTTGTCTTCAGCTCAGTCATAAGATCCGTATCTTTTCTTGCATCTTCTCCTGAGATCTTGTAGATCAGACGCTCTAAGTTGCTGGAGATCAGAATATCCATGGAAGGAGATGTCGTCAGTACGAACTCTCTGTTGCGGTCATAGGTTCCGGTACGGAAGAAATCATACAGTACCTTATTGTCATTGGAAGCACAGATCAGCTTATCAATGGGAAGCCCCATATTCTTCGCATAAAATGCTGCCAGAATGTTACCGAAGTTACCGGTGGGAACTACGACATTGATCTTCTCACCCTCTGCGATCTTACCGTCTTTACATAGCTGTGCATAAGCATACACATAGTAGCAGATCTGCGGTACCAGACGTCCGATGTTGATAGAATTGGCTGAGGAAAACTGGAATCCCTTCTCGTCCATCTCTTTTGCCAGTTCCTTATCGGAGAAGATCTTCTTCACGCCGGTCTGAGCATCGTCAAAATTGCCGTGAATGCCTACTACGAAGGTATTGGCACCCTTCTGGGTCACCATCTGCTTCTCCTGGATCGGGCTGACACCGTTCTTCGGGTAAAATACAATGATACGAGTACCTTTTACATCTGCAAAGCCTGCCAGGGCTGCCTTACCGGTATCGCCGGAGGTAGCGGTCAGGATCACGATCTCGTTCTTAATATTGTTCTTGCGGGCAGAAGTGATCATCAGATGCGGTAAAATGGAAAGTGCCATATCCTTAAAAGCAATGGTGGATCCATGGAACAATTCCAGATAATACGCATCGTCTGCCTTCACAAGCGGAGCAATTTTTTCTGTATCAAACTTGGAATCGTAAGCACTGTTAATACAATTCTTCAGTTCTTCTTCCGTAAAATCCGTCAGAAATAATTTCATGACTTCATATGCAACCTGCTGATAAGTCATTCCCGCAAGCTCCTTAAAACTCTTGTCCAGTGTGGGAATATGATCCGGTACAAACAATCCTCCGTCATCGGATAATCCCTTCAGAATCGCCTGTGATGCGGTTACCGGTGCGCCGTTGCTGCGTGTGCTACGATATATTACTTCCATTTCCTCTCCTCCGTATCAATATGTATGAATTTTGTATCCATCTTCAATTTCGTAAAAGTATAGCATACTTTAAGCACTGTTGCAAGGTGAATTGATAAAGTCCAAGCTGCACGCAACATTCTTATTCTTATTATTCTTTAAAAAACTCATGTCCGCCGTGCCGGAATAACAGTGTAAGCTTTTCATCAAACCAACGCATTCGTTTACTGTCCGCATAATCTCTGGCGGCAAAATAAAGTGCTCCTTCGGAGATATCCTCTCCATCCAGTGCTCGTCCCACTGCCCTTACGGTCTCCTCACTGATCTGTACTCTGTCATAGCTCCCATCGGACACCGGGGAAAACTGCGTGATCCCATTCTCCTGCTGGAACACGATCTCCGACACACTGTCCGGAAATTTATCGGAATTCAGACGGTTCAATATGACATTTGCCACCAAAAGTTTCCCCTCCTCATCCTCACATCCTGCTTCCGCTTCCACAATTTTCAACAGAACCTCCAGCTCCGCCATGTCCAAATGATACCTGCTGTTCCTCTGCAATTCATTGCAGTCGACTACCCGCTGTCCCGAGGATGTCCGGGAAGCAATTCCTATCATTCTGCTCTCACTGTCTGCCGCTACCGGCACTTTTATCTGCAGATTCCGCTGTATTTCTTCCATTTGTCCCAGGCACAAAAATCCTGCCAGAAATAACAAATGCGCTGTTAACAGAACAGTCAATGCCCGTTTATACATTTTCGATCCTCACATACCTACAAATGATTTTGACTCCAACTTCATTCTATGCAGCTCGTCCGAAAAATATATCTGTTGTTTTCCGGGAAAAAATGATACTATGAAATTATGAATGAGCAGAAAACAGGAAAAAGCAAACTGGATAAAGGGATATTTCGTGCCGTAAAAAAAGATGGAACCGTGTATTACCGCGCCTCTCTGACCTACCGTGGGAAGCACATCAGTCTGGGCAGCTACCGGGATGCCGGACAGGCACACTCGGCCTATGAAGAAGGGATTCGTCTGTTAAATAATTCCTCTCTCTCCCTGAAATCCTACCGGGAGACCTCTTCCCTTTCCTTTGAGAAGTGGGTCTGTCTGCTCAACTTCCGGGATAACGGAATCTACCTTGGGAACCCCATCTATATGGGCCAGCAGCTTTTTTACTATTATCTCACGCCACACCATGTACTGAAATTTGATCTGGAAGATCTGTTCTATTATTCTTCACACAAAATCATGCGGCGCGGTAATCATTATTTTGTGTCCGATTATGGAATGCAGCTGACTCTTACATCCCGCTATGGCATCAAAAGCTATGCCGTACCCGGTAGAGACTATTGTTTCCGCAATGGTGATCCCACGGATTTCCGCAGAGAAAATCTGCAGATTCACAATATTTATCACGGTGTCCGCAAAACAGTAACAAAAAACGGACAGCATCTCTATACTGTCCGCATTCATATTCATGGCAATTATCTGGTGGGCCGTTATGCTACCGATGTGGAAGCCGCCATTGCCTACAACAAAGCCATCGACATTCTCCGAAACAAAGGAGTGACCAATAACTTTTTATCCAACTACGTGGAAGACATTGCTCCCAGCCGCTATGCAGAGATCTATTCTTCTCTGCCCATTGCCCCCGGCATTCTGAATTATCCGGCTATTTCTCCGAATAATCAATGAAGCTGATATTCATGTTGGCATAACCGGCAATCCCGTCCACCGAGATATCGTCCGCGTATTGCCACATGGTAAACCGATACGGATAATCCGGAACATCTCCCACCTGGGATAACCATACATCATACGCAGACAGTTTTGACAGATCCACCTCCTTGATCAGCCATTCCTTGTTGCCATATAATAATGTTTTATATCCGGCCGCCGCTATCGTATCCAGAAAAGCTTTCGTGATCTTTGTCTTGTCCGCTCTGCTGACTCCTTCTATGCGGGCCGTATCGTTATCCACGAATCCCATATCAAAAGCCACCGGATAAGTAATCTTATAATCTTTAATATTGTTCAGTACGACGTTCGCTTCTTCCACCGCTTCTGCTTCGGTGATCGCCTGTGAAGTAAAATACACTCCGATCTGCAGTCCGGCATCTGTCGCTCTCTTCAGATTATCCGCGAAATACTCATCCAGAACGATCTGACCGCTGCCGTAACCTCTGGCTCCCACCCGAAGCATCACGAAATCAATGCCTGCTTTCTTTAATTTCAGGAAGTCCACATAATCCTGATATTTGGAGATATCCACCCCAACATAAGAAGTAAGCTTTCCATCCTGATAATATTTCATAAAATCCGACTGACACACCAGTTTTGTAAAATCGTATTCGTGTTTCGGCAGATAAGGGCTGATCAATACCCATTCTTCTTTCCCATCCCGATTAGTCACCAGGGTATGCTTTCCATCGGTGGAAGGATCTGTATCCGTCGTATCTTTTTTCCCATCCTGTCCGGAAGGATTCTCTGAAGGCATCGGTGTAGCCGTTGTCTCCGGATACATATCCCAAAAATCCAGATCCGAAGGAGTCAATGTGCTTCCGGTGATCAGATCCTGCGTATCCGGATACTTTGCTGTCTGCTGATTTCCTGCCTGTTGTACATTCTCCGTCTGTGCAGTTGTATTATTCTGTTGATGAGACGCCGGTTTCCTGTTAATGATCAGCACAACCGTAAGTATCACCACCACAAAAATAGTGACAGCAACGATCGCACTGACCACGGTAGGAGTCAACCCGCTTCCATGATCTTCATAATCGTCCGGAAGACGCATACTATTTCTCCTCTTTTATGCTTTTACAATACACTTTTTAGGGCATTTTTCCATGCAGGCTCCACAGCCGACACACTTTTCGGGATCAATGACCGCATGAAAATTTTCTACTTTCACAGCATCATGCTGACAATTTTTCACGCAAATTCCGCAGCCAACGCATCCTGTGGTACAGGCTTTCATAGTGACCGGTCCCTTGTCGGTAGAACTGCAGGCTACCTGCACCGTATTGGAATATGGGATCAGACTGATCAGGTGTTTCGGACATACCTCTACACATTTTCCGCAGGCCTTACACTTCTCTTTGTCTACTACGGCTACACCGTTTTTGACGTGAATGGCATCGAAAGGACATACCTGTGTGCAGGTTCCATATCCAAGGCAGCCGCTGTTACAGGATTTCGGTCCGCCTCCGGGGACAAAGCTCATCATACGGCAATCCTTGATTCCGTAATAATCATAGTCTGTCTTCGTCCGGTCGCAGTCACCCTGGCAGTGAACATACGCTACTTTTCTCTCGGAAGCCTCTGCCTCTACTCCCATGATCGCAGCGATTTTTTTGCCGACTTCCTCTCCGCCTACCGGACAGGTATTAACGGCAGCCTCTCCTTTTGCAATCGCAGCGGCAAGTCCGGAACATCCGGCGAACCCACAGCCACCGCAGTTATTACCGGGAAGGGCGGCAAGTACCGCTTCTTCCTTCTCATCTACTTCTACTTTGAATTTTATACCGGCCACGCCAAGAAACAGTCCCACAAAGATGCCGACGATTCCGACACAAGCCGCAGCAATCAGAATTCCTGTTATACTCATCTATGTTACTCCTTCCTAGATCAGACCGGAGAATCCGCAGAAAGCAATTGCCATCAGTCCCGCTGTCAGCAGCACCATGGGCATTCCCTTGAAAGATTCCGGCACATCATTGTGTTCCATTTTTTCACGCAATCCAGCCAGGATCACGATGGCAATGGTAAAACCAAGGGCTGTGGCAAATCCGTTTACAATACCGGTCAGAATACCGTATTCCTTCTGTACATTGGTAATCGCTACACCTAAAACCGCACAGTTGGTGGTGATCAGGGGCAGATATACACCCAGTGCCTGATACAGAGAAGGCATAACCTTTTTCAGGAACATCTCCACAAACTGTACCAGCGCCGCGATCACAAGGATAAATACAATGGTCTCCAGATACTCAATGTGCAGCGGCTGTAAGATAAATTTATAAATCACGCCCGCTACCGCACTTGCCAGCGTTATGACGAAAATAACCGCGGTTCCCATACCGCCTGCAGTCTTGATCTTACGGGATACTCCCAAAAACGGGCAGAGTCCCATGAACTGGCTTAAGACGATATTGCTGACAATGGAGGAACTGATCAGTAACAGAAGCATATCTTTCACACTATCCATTTATTTGTCCTCCTTATCCAAGTCTATTGTCTCAAGGTCATCCATTGCAGCCTTAGGCTTTGCTGCCGCTCTGGCCGCGTCCATCACGGCATCCTCCGAAGTATCGGTATTGTCGTAAAATCTCTCTGAACAGCCGCTTTCGCCACAGTGCAGACAATCATGTCCGCAGCCGGACTGGATTTTCTCATAATCCTTGCCTGCCAGTTTTCTCTTGTTCTTCACATAATTCTGCAGAGCAGTCAATGCAGCCAGCACAAAGAACGCACCGGGAGCCAGTCCGAAGATGTTGATCGTTACATAGGAATCCGGCATGATCCGGAATCCGAAGACAGATCCTGCCGCCAGAATCTCTCTCACGGCACCGATACAGGTCAATGCCAGGGAGAAACCAAGTCCCATGCCAAGTCCGTCAAACAAAGAAGGAATCGGCGGATTGGAGTATGCATAGCTCTCCGCTCTTCCCAAAATAATACAGTTCACAACGATCAAAGGAATGTATACACCCAATGCATCATTCAGAGACGGCAGATATGCCTGTAAAAGTAACTGCACCGCCGTTACAAATGAAGCTATAATTACGATAAATGCGGGGATTCTCACACGGCTGGGAATCACTTTCCGCAACAGGGAAATGATCAGATTGCTCATCGTAAGTACCACCGCTGTCGTCAGTCCCATTCCCAGACCGTTCATTGCGGAAGTGGTTACGGCCAGTGTAGGACACATTCCCAGCATCAGCACAAAGGTAGGATTCTCCTTGATAATGCCGTTGTAAAGTCTTTCACCTGCTTTATTCATTGCCTGCACCTCCCTGTACATAATCATGAAATGCCAGAAGGCTTCCGTTCACGGCATTGGTCACGGCCTTGGTGGTGATCGTTGCACCGCTGATGGCATCAATCTCACTGTCAGAAGTGGAACCGGTCTTGGTATACGTAAAGCTCTTCACATTTTTCTGATGGAACTGCGGTACCAATACATCGCCTGCTTTCATTCCCAGTCCCGGTGTCTCGGAGATACTCAAAATAGAAATATCATTTACGGTACCGTCCAGACGGATTCCCACATACAAAACGATATTTCCGCCGTATCCCTCAGAGGATGTTGTCTGGATCACATAGCCCAGTTTCTCTCCGGAGGCATCCTGAGCTACATATACCGTACCGATGGTAATTCCGGTATCGGAAAGATTCTGCGCCGTATCATCGGAAGGGATATACGGATCCAATTCTTCAAAATGTCCGGCATCCGTAAATACTGCCTGGCAGGCTTCCTGCACTGCTTTTTCTTCCTGCAGACGGATGGGTTCCTTGGTAAGTTCATAGACAAATCCAAGTAACAGGCCGGCGATCAGGGTGATGGCAAATAAAATGCCTGCTTCTTTTAACATTGCCTGTACATCATTTTTATTTTTCATGTTTCGCACCTGCCTTTCTTCCGAAAGCAACCGGCATGGTGAATTTTTCAATCAGAGGTACCAGAAGGTTTCCTAAAATGATAGCATAAGATACTCCTTCCGCTCCCGGTCCGAAGATACGGAAGATTCCGGTAAGAAGTCCCAGTACAACACCATATACATACTGTCCTTTGATGGTGATCGGGCGGGTAACATAATCCGTAGCCATGAAAAAGGCACCCAGGATCAGACCGCCACCGGCCAACTGTGCCGACAGATATGCGGGATCAAAACCATGTCCGCCGAAAAATCCGGCAAACAGGATCACTGTCACAATATAGGTCCCCGGAATGCGCAGATCGATCACTCCGATCAGGATCAGAAAACATGCCCCGATCAGTAACGCAATAACGGAAGTCTCACCGATGGTACCGGCTGTCTTACCTACGATCATATTCATGACATTGACACTCTCTCCTGCCTTCAGTGCCGCCAGCGGAGTGGCTCCGGTATAAGCATCACAGACGAAGTTCGTCATCTGCGAAGGGAAAGAGATCAATAAGAAACATCTTGCTGCCAGTGCCGGGTTCATAAAATTTTGTCCCAGGCCTCCAAACAACATTTTTACTACAAGAATTGCAAACACACCGCCCAGGGCAGCCATCCACAGAGGAATACTTACCGGCAGATTCAGTGCCAGCAGCAGTCCGGTGACCACCGCCGACATGTCTGTTATGGTTATTTTCTTCTTCCACAGCCAGCCGAATAACAATTCTGTCAGGACTGTGCTTGCAATGGTAACAGCCATTACTGCCAGTGCTCTGGGACCGAAATTGTAGATTCCGAAGCCGGCAGCAGGCAGCAGTGCGATCACCACAGCCGTCATAATACTACTGGTCGTTACTTTCGACCTTATATGAGGATTTGAAGATACTTTTAAAAGTTCACTCACTGTTCTTCCCTCCTACTTCTTTTTCTTTTTGGCCAGTTGAATTTTACGCATGGACTTGATCTCCTGCGTCAGAGGTCTCTTGGCAGGACATACAAAGCTGCAGCAGCCACACTCACAGCATTCCATTCCGTTATGTTCTACGAATGACTCTTCGTCAAAATGCTCCGCATAAGTTGCCAGCAGACTGGGAACGATCCGTCCCGGGCATGCTTCCACACATCGTCCACAGTTAATACAGGGACTGGGTTCCATCGCAGAGACATCATCCTGTGTCAATGCCAGCAAAGCAGTAGAAGTCTTGGTCGTCGGAACATTGAGATCAAACATACCGAATCCCATCATCGGACCACCGCAGATAATCTTCTCCGGATCCTGTTTAAATCCTCCCGCCACATCCAACAGTTCCTGATAACTCATACCGATGGGTACCCGGAAGTTCCGTGGATTCGCCACAGCATCACCGGTTACCGTGACAATGCGCTCCATCAGAGGGCGTCCTTCTGTAACCGCTCTGTAAATAGCAACCACGGTATCTACATTGTCTACAATGCATCCCACATCCGCGGGCAGCATGGAAGAATTGATTTTCCGACCCGTTGTGGCATAGATCAACTGACGTTCCGCACCCTGCGGGTACTTGGTCTTCAATGCCTTGACCGTGATCTGCGGATCATTTTTGGTCATCTGTTTTAACAGAGAGATGCAATCCGGTTTATTATCTTCCACTGCCAGAATTCCATGAGCATTATCGAACAGCTTCAATATGATCTTCAGACCGCCGATCAACTTGTCCGGCTCCTCCATCATCCTGCGGTAATCAGAAGTCAGATAAGGCTCACATTCCGCACAGTTTGCAATTACATAGTCAATTTTATCAGGATCCTTCGGAGATAATTTTACATGGGTAGGAAAGCCGGCTCCTCCCATACCTACAACTCCGGCTTCTTTTACAATATCGATGATCTCATCTTTTTGTAATTTATCCACCGGTGCATAGGGATGAAATTCCATACTTTCATACAGACCGTCATTGTCTATTACAATGCTCTGTATCAGATCTCCCGTCACTACACGCCTTGTCTCGATAGACTTTACAGTACCGGACACGGATGCATAAATCGGTGCCGACACAAATCCACCACTCTCCGCTATCTTCTGTCCTGCAAGTACACGATCTCCTTTTGCCACGATTGGCTTAGCCGGGGCTCCGATATGCTGAGACATGGGATAGACCATTTCTCCCTTAGGCAGAACATCCTGGATCGGCTTGTCTTTCGACAGATCTTTGCCATCATAGGGATGGATTCCACCTACAAATGTCAACTTCGCCATTTTCTATCGTCCTTTCTGAATCATTCTTGTATTTCAGATCACATTACGATAATTGTACTATTTTTATCAATTTTTATCAACTTTTATCAACAAAATGCTACTGCATTTTATAAAATTATGGTAGAATAAATTAAATAAGCAAACATGCCCCACGGCAGAAAGAGGTCATACATGAAAAAATCAGAAGAGACTCTGGAGGATTTTGCGATCTCCTATCCCTTGGATAAGCTGGCACCTCTGGAACAGGTACTGTTTCTCGATATTGAGACCACGGGATTTACTTCCCGTACTTCTTATTTATATATGATAGGCTGCGCTTACAACCGGGCCGGTAAATGGCATACCATACAATGGATGGCAGAGGATTACGCACAGGAGGGAGCGATTCTCACTGCCTTCTTTGACTTTGCGAGATCCTATAAATATCTGGTTCATTTCAACGGCAATAACTTCGACCTTCCCTTTATCAGCCAGAAATGTGCCCAGTTAATGCTTCCATTTTCTTTCGAAGGTTTTCAGGGAATCGATATTTATCGTCGGATCTCTCCTTATAAGTTTTTCTTAAAGTTGCCCAACTGCAAACAGAAAACTCTGGAGCAATACCTTGGAATCGCTCGTACGGATGTCTTTTCCGGTGGTGAATTGATCGGATTATATCACGACTATGTCAAGAATCCTTCCGAATTCACCGAAAAGGCTTTATTCCTTCACAATGCGGACGATTTAAAAGGGATGTTGGAAGTTCTTCCGATTCTCGCATACTATGATCTGTTTAACGAGAACTGTGTCAAAGCCAAAAAGGTACAGGCCAATTATTACAAAGATATGCATGGGGCACAGCGAAAAGAGCTGCTGATCACACTGCAGATTCCTACACCGCTGCCCAAACCTATTACTGCCTCTGCCGGTAATTGTTACTTCCGCGGCGAGGGAGAATCTGCTACTCTTAAGGTTCCGATCTATGAAGAAGAATTAAAATATTTCTATTCGAACTACAAGGATTATTATTATCTTCCTACCGAAGATGTGGCACTTCATAAATCCGTAGCTGGTTTTGTCGATAAGGAACACAGACTCCAGGCTTCCGCAGCGAATTGCTATACCAGGAAGTTTTCCTGTTATCTTCCCCAGTGGGATATTTTATTTACACCTTTCTTCAAGAGAGATTATAAGAGCAAGGAATTATTTTTTGAACTT
>OMGY01003539.1_pt1 | contig 10453 bp, 4 predicted proteins | sample 1674461 | NCBI WGS metagenome assembly OMGY01 (sample SAMN05578579, study PRJEB25193) | human gut metagenome | biome: Human Microbiome; feature: human-associated habitat; material: feces | host: Homo sapiens | place: USA:Birmingham
GTCGTATTCCACCGTCTCGACCCGGAGATGGAATTCGAGCAGGTACTCAGCGACGGCGACCGCGTGAAGCCCGGCGACGTGGCGTTCTACGTCTCGGGACGCCTGCGCTCGCTGCTGCAGGCCGAACGCATCATCCTCAACATCATGCAGCGCATGAGCGGCGTGGCTACGCAGACCGCCGTTTACGTCGACCGCCTCGCAGGGCTGCATACCCGGGTGCTCGACACGCGCAAGACCACGCCCGGCATGCGCGTGCTGGACAAGATGGCCGTGAAGATCGGCGGCGGCGAGAACCACCGCATGGGGCTGTTCGACATGATCCTGCTGAAGGACAACCACATCGACTTCGCCGGCGGCATCCGCCCCGCGATCGAAGGTGTGCGCCGATACCTCGCGGCCAAAGGCAAGACGATCCCCATCGAATGCGAGGTCCGCACGCTGGAAGACATCGACGAGGTGTTCGCGGCGGGCGGCGTCGACCGCATCATGTTCGACAACTTCACTCCCGAAATGACCCGCCGGGCGGTCGAGAAGGTCGCCGGACGCTGCGAGACCGAATCGAGCGGCGGCATCACGCTCGACACGATGCGCGACTATGCCGAGTGCGGCGTCGACTTCATCTCGGTGGGCGCGCTGACGCACCAGATCAAGTCGCTCGACATGTCGCTGAAGGCCTGCGAATAGAGGATGAAACGCCTGCTCCATACGCCGCTGGCGCTGCTCGTGTGGCGCATCGCACTGCTCTACGCGGCGCTGATGCTCTGCCGCGCGGCGTTCTGGGTCTACAACGCCGCCCTGCTCGGTCCGCCGGAGTGGAGCGAACTGGGGCAGCTCGTGGCCGGGTCGCTGAAGTTCGACACCGTATCGGTCGTCTATGCCGACGGCGTGTTCATCCTGCTGTCGCTCCTGCCCCTGCACCTGCGCGAACGGCGCTGGTACCGGGGCATGCTGTTCTGGTATTACGTGATCGTCAACGCCGTGCTGATCGCAGCGGCGAACCTCGCCGACACGGTCTATTTCCGCTACACGCAGAAGCGTTTCACGGCCGACGAAATTTTCTTCGCCGACAACGACAACTCGTTGCAGCTGGCCGGAAAGTTCATGGCCGAAAACTGGTATCTCGTGCTGCTGTGGGCGGGACTCGTGGCGTTGCTGGCGTGGGGTTACCGCCGCCGGACGCACGAGGAGAGCGTTTTCAGCCGCGGCTGGGCCTACTATGCCGGCGGCACGGCCGTCTTCGCCCTCGCGGCGGGGCTGAGCGTCGCCGGGATGCGCGGCGGCATGACCCGCATGACCCGTCCGATCACCCTTTCCAACGCCATGCTCTACACGGCGGACAGCGGCGGCAAGGCCAATCTGATTTTAAGCAACCCGTTCTGCATCCTGCGCACTATCGGCAGCGCGGGAGGCGTCAAATACAGGAAATATTTCACCCCGGAGGAATTGCCGCAGCGCTTCACGCCCGTGCACCGGCCCGCCGACAGCGCGGCGGTCGATCTCACGGGCCGCAACGTGATGATTTTCATCATGGAGAGCATGTCGGCCGAGCACTCCGCGTTCCTCCATCCGGAACTCTACGCCGACCTCCCGGAAAAGGGCTTCACGCCGTTCCTCGATTCATTGATGCGCAACGGTCTGACATTCAAACGGATGTACGCTAACGGCTCGCGTTCGATCCAGGCCATGCCCTCGGTGCTGGGAAGCATCCCCTCGTTCCGCACGCCGTTCGTACTGATGCCCCAATCGTTGGGCGAGAGCCGCCAGCTGCCCGCCATGCTGGCGGACAAAGGCTATGCGACGGCCTTCTTCTGCGGCTCGGAACGCGGCTCGATGGGCTTCGGGGCCTATGCCCGTTCGGCAGGCGTCGAGCGGCTCGTAAGCCGCGAGGACTACGAGGCGAAGCACGGAACAAGGGATTTCGACGGCTACTGGGGCATCTGGGACGAAGAGTTCCTGCAATTCACGGGCGAGGAGCTGACGGCGATGCCCGAACCCTTCTTCGCCGCGCTGTTCACCCTCTCGTCGCACCACCCGTTCGTCGTACCCGAAAAGTACGCCGTGACGCTGCCCGAGGGCTACACCCGGATTCACAAGGGCGTGGCCTACGACGACCGGGCGTTCCGCCTCTTCTTCCAGCGTTTCGGCGGCGAGGAGTGGTTCCGCCGCACGATCTTCGTCTTCGTGGCCGACCACGTGTCGTCGGAGAAATTCGCGGAGGAGACGCGCTCCTACCCGGGCAACATGCACGTCATCGGCTTCATCTACACCCCCGACGGCGCCCTGCGGGGCGAGGTCGGCGAGATCACGCAGCAACTGGACATCATGCCCACCCTGCTGGGACTCACAGGCAACCGGGAGCCTTATTTCGCATTCGGGCGCGACGTGCTGAACGAACCGCAGCGGCCCCGCTGGTCGGTCAGCTACGACGGACGGTTCCGCGCGCTGACCGGCGAAGGCGCAATCGTGCTCGACGATTCGGACATGAATGTGCAGGAATGCCCGGCCACCCCGGCCGCCGACAGTCTGGCACAGAATTTCCGGGCGCTGGTCCAGCAGTATTACACCCATATCGAGAAAAAGAGCTATACGGCAAATGATTGAATTCAAACCCGTGCGCCTCGAAGACCGGGCGGTCATCGAGCGTTATACCATGCCCTCGGGCATCTGCAACTGCGACCTCGCCTTCGCCAACATGTACTGCTGGCAGGCGGTGTTCCACAGCGCGTGGGCCGAGATCGGCGGATTCCTGGTGATCCGCTTCCAGATCGACGGCGGCGAGCGCATCGGTTACATGCAGCCCGTAGGCGAAGGCGACTTCGGCCCGATCCTCCCCCTCCTGCGCGAAGACGCCCACGCCCACGGACAGCGGCTGCGGATCATCGGCCTGACGGACGAAGGCCGCGACACGATCCGCCGGATCGTTCCCTGCCATTTCGCGTTCGAGTCGGACCGCGCGCTGGAGGATTACGTCTACAACGCCGACGATCTTCGCAACCTTGCCGGACGCCGCTATCAGCCCAAGCGCAACCACATCAACCGCTTCACGGCCGAATATCCCGACTACCGCTACGAAGAGCTGACGCCCGACCGCTTCGGGGAGTGCATGGCCCTCGAACGCGAATGGCGCAAGGCCCACGAAGGTCACACCTCGGAGCTGTGCGCCGAGCAGCGGGCCATGCAGCGGGCCTTCGAGCATTTCGAAGAACTGGGGCTGATCGGCGGTTGCATCTACGTCGGCGACCGCCTCGCGGCCTTCACCTACGGCTCGGCGGTCAACGACCACACCTTCGACACCCATGTAGAGAAAGCCGACACGGAGTTCGACGGCGCTTTCACGATCATCAACAAACTCTTCGCGCAGCACCTCCCCGAACGTTTCACGCTGATCAACCGCGAGGAGGACCTCGGGCTGGACGGACTGCGGCAGGCCAAACTCTCCTACCACCCGGCGTTCCTCCAGCACAAATTCGCGGCGATCTGCATGCACCCCGACGAAGTGGCCTGCAAAGAGCTTTGGATAAAGGCCTTCGGCGACGACGAGCAGTTCGCCGACTCGTTCATCATGCGCTATTACTCCCGCCGCCGGATGCTGACGGCCGAGGCCGAAGGCCGCATGGCGGCGATGCTCCACCTCCTGCCGTTCCGGACGGAGCTGGGCCGCACGACCTATATTTATGGCGTAGCGACGGACCCGGCGTTCCGGGGACGCGGACTGGCTTCGCAGCTGATGCGCGAAGCGATGCGGCTCATCGCGGAGCGCGGCGACGATGCGGCGTTCCTCATCCCGACGCCCGGCAAGGAGTGGCTCCGGGAATTTTACGGACGCTTCGGGTTCGCTGGCGACGTTCCGGCGAGGTTCGTTTCCGCAGACCGCTTCGACTTCGGCACGGGCGACGCGGCCGCCGACCGGGCGATGGTCTGGCGGCGCGACTCCTCGGTTCCGCTCCCCGAACAGCTCACCGCCTCCTGGCGTTCATAGCCTCCGGAACTCACCTCTGCGAGCGTCTTTTCGGCCTGCGCCGGAATCCGTCCGCCACACTGCCGCTCCCGGCGCAGGCGACAGCCCGCCCCGAGCGGCCGGGACCGGTTCCGACAACACCTCCGGTTCCGCCCGCCACTCTTCTCCGCCATGCCGTTTTCCGAACTGCCGTCGCCGAAAAACAGACGCCCGACAGTTTCGCTTCACAACCATTCCACGAATCAAGGGCAACGAAAAAGAGATGAAAGGGAAATGGCAAATCTACCAAACGAAACACGACTAAAAATTAAAATTTTTTATTTGCAAAAAAAATCATTCGATTTTGTTTTTTAATAAAATAAGTTTAATTTTGAAATGTATTCGAAACACAATCGAAACACAAACAAGTTATATTTGAAAAGTTTTTCAGACAGAAGCGACACGGTAAACAGATGGTTACCATATATATAATGGGAGATGCGAAGGCCGGCAGGGCCGCAAACGGAGACTTCGGGACGGAGTCCCCGACCGGGTCTTTCCGGGCCTTCGAGGTGTCCAAACAACCGGATTTACAAAACGCGGACAAATAAAAAAATTATAATCGAAGAACTTAAAATGAAAAACGTATTAAAGTATCTGTTACTGGCACTCATCGCCGTCTCGCAACTCTTCGCCTGCGGCGGCAGCGATGACGAAAAGACCCCCGCGGATAATTTCGACGTGCAATTCACGGTTCCGGGGTCGGTAGACGTCACCGAAGGCGGCGAGTGCACTTTCGCCGTAAGTGGGGGGGGGAAATCGCCCCTGACCACAGACACATTCATTCTTGAGTCGGACGCAGGCATCTCCTACGTCTGCCCCATCGTCAACACCTCTTCCGACAGTTTCACCGTACGCCTGGCCGACGGGTGTAAAACGGGTTACTACAAAGTCTTCGTCAAAAGAGACGCGCGCAAAAAATCGTTCGGAAGAATCTACATCAACATCGTCGAAGACATAGATTTCAAACCGGATGCAGGCACCACGGTCTACGGGATCGTGTCGTCGGCCGGCGTCGGCGTGGAGAACGTCGTGGTCTCCGACGGCGCGGAGGTGACCGTCACGAACGAGAAGGGCATCTACCAGCTCAAATCGGCCAAAAAGTGGGGATATGTCTTCATCTCCGTCCCGAGCGGCTACGAAGTTCCGTCCGTCGGGGTGCTCCCGCAGTTCCACCGCGCGCTCAAAAACAGCGCCGACGTCGTCGAACGGGCCGACTTCAAGCTCGAAAAGGTCGACGGACAGGACTCCTACAAGATCTTCATGCTGGGCGACATGCACCTCGCCAACCGAACGGGCGACCTGGGACAGTTCGCCCAGTTCACCTCCGACCTTACGGACTACATGACCCGCCACAAGGGCGAGAAGATGTATGCGCTCACCCTCGGGGACATGACCTGGGACCTCTACTGGTATTCGAACAGCTACTATTTCCCCCAGTACCTGAACACCGTCAACAGCCAGATCAAGAATCTGCAGATCTTCCACACCATGGGCAACCATGACAACGACTTCCAGACCAGGTCGGACTACGATGCGGCGGTCAAATATGTGGATCAGATCTGCCCGACCTACTATTCGTTCAACATCGGCAAGGTTCATTACGTCGTCATGGACGACATCGATTGCAGCAGCTACGACGGAACCGAATCCCGCAACTATGTCAAGAGCCTCTCCGCCGAGCAGCTGGACTGGCTGGCGAAAGACCTGTCGCACGTGGCCAAGACGACCCCCGTCGTCGTTGCCATGCATGCGCAGGTGTTCTATCCGACCACATCGGGATTCAAGATCGACCACGATCAGGTCAACACCCTGCGGCTTTTCGACATCCTCGACGGATATACCGTCCGCTTCGTGACGGGGCATACCCACAAACTTTTCAACGTGACGCCCGACGCTCCGATCGTGGACGGGCATAACTTCCGGGAGTATAACTCCGGCTCGGTATGCGCTTCGTGGTGGTGGTCCGGCAACCTCACGCCCGGAATCCACATCGGAACCGACGGAACTCCGGGCGGCTACGGCATCTGGGATGTCACGGGAACCGATTTCCAATGTCTCTACAAATCGACCGGATGGCCCGAAGAGTACCAGTTCCGCAGCTACGACCTGAACAACGTGCATTTTTCGATGGCCGACGTTCCGCTGATGCCTTCCGACATCTCCGCTTCGGTCAAGAACGCCTATATGCAATATGTCAACGCCTATCCGCAGAACAACGACAACGAGGTGCTGATCAACATCTGGAACTGGAATTCGGACTGGACGTTGAGCGTCGTCGACGAAAACCGCAAGACGCTGCCCTACACCGAAGTCTGGGCCTACGACCCGCTCCATATCGCGGCGCTCTCGGTCAAGCGGTTCAACAACGCGGGACTCAAGTCGACCCCGTCGTTCATCACCGACAAGTTCACGCACTTCTTCAAGGTGAAGGCGGACGATGCGGACACCGACCTTGTGATCACCGTCAAGGACGAATTCGGAAACGAGTGGACCGAAAACATGCAGCGGCCGAAAGCATTCTCCACGGATGCCTACCGACGCAAGTGATTTTCGCTACATACCCAACCACAATCATCATTTACTAACCAACAAACACAGATCTTATGAGAGTATTAAGACCACTGGTTCTATCTCTTCTTCTGGTATTGGGAGGGGGAATAACAGCCCTTTCGGCCCAGAACAGGGAGGTGTCGGGAAAAGTCCTCGACGCCAATCAACAGCCGCTCGTGGGTGTAGCCGTTCTGGTCGATGGTACGACCAAAGGCGTCACAACCTCTGAAAACGGCACCTTCAAAATCCAGGTTCCGTCGGGAGAAGCCGTTCTCCAGGTCACCTGCCTGGGTTACCTGCCCCAGAAAGTGACGGTTCCCTCAAGCCGGAACAGCATCACGATCTACCTGCAGGAGGACGCCATCATGCTCGATGCAACCGTCGTAATCGGCTACGGCACGCAGAAAAAAGTCAACCTGACCGGCGCCGTTGCGACCGTAGGGAGCAAGGAGCTCGAAAACCGCGTCACCCATTCGCTGGGCAGCATGTTGCAGGGTTCCGTAGCGGGTCTCAACATCACCACCTCCTCGGGTAAACCCGGCAGCACGCCGGCGATCAACATCCGCGGCGTCAACTCGATCAACTCGGCCGACCCGCTCGTGCTGATCGACGGCGTGGTGGGCGACCTGAACCGCGTCAACCCCAACGACGTGGAGTCGATCTCGGTCATCAAGGACGCTTCGGCGGCAGCCGTCTACGGCGCCCGCGCAGCCTTCGGCGTCATCCTGGTCACCACCAAGAACGGCTCGGCCCAGGACGGCAAGGCGACGGTGCGTTACAGCGGCCGTTTCGGCTGGGAGGAGGCCACGACCTCGACCGACTACGAGAACCGCGGTTACTGGTCGGTCTATACGGTCAACAAGTTCTGGCAGGCCGACTCCGGAACGAACTATGTCAAATACAACGATCACGACATGCAGCAGCTGCTGGCGCGCGTGAACGACAGGACCGAGCATCCCGACCGTCCGTGGGTCGTCGAAGAGATCCGCAACGGCCGCAAACAGTGGGTCTACTACGGCAACTACGACTGGTGGGACATGCTCTTCCAGCAGCGTCGGCCCGTGCAGCAGCACAACATCTCGCTCAGCGGCGGCACGAAGGACATCAAATACCTCGTCTCGGGCGCCTATGACCGCCAGGAAGGTATTCAGCGCGCACATCCCGACGTGTATAACAAGTACAACCTGCGTGCGAAACTCGATTTTCGGATCAACCGGTGGGCAACGCTCTCGAACAACACGTCGTTCTTCTCGTCGAATTACAAGTCTCTGGGAGACGGCAGCGTAGACAACACCATCGCTTACAGCGCCCGCCACGCACTGGCCAACTTCCCCATGAAGAACCCCGACGGATCGTGGCTTTACAGCACGCCGTATCTCGATTACAAGATCGCCAACGGACGCCACATCCTGCTCAACGAGGGCACGCACCGCAACGTCGACCGCTCGAACGACTTCTCGAACACGACACGCCTGGTCATCACGCCGTTCAAGACGTTGAGCATCACGGGTGACTTCACCTACCGCCTCTACCAGAACCGCAATACGAGCCGCAGTTCCGCAATGAACTACCGCGAATACCCCGACGGGCCGCTGCTCGCCTACGACACGGGCGCCGGCATGAACCAGCTCGACGAAGTGGTTCAGACGCGCAACTACTATTCGGCCAACGTCTACGCCAACTACGACGAAACGTTCGGCGAGGCGCACCACGTGTCGGCAACCGCCGGATTCAACTACGAAACGTGGGCCAGCAAGAACGTCTCGGTGGCAGGCATCAACCTCTCCTCCATAAACCTCGACGACCTGAATCTGGCAACAGGCTCTCCCACGGAGGGCGCTTACGGCGGCGGCCAGAACGAATACGCCCTGGCAGGTTTCTTCGCCCGTATCAACTACGACTACAAAGGACGCTACCTCTTCGAGGTGAGCGGACGCTACGACGGATCGTCGCGTTTCGCACCGGGCAACCGCTGGGGCCTGTTCCCCTCGGCATCGGCCGGATGGCGCATCTCCGAGGAGCCGTTCTTCGGCAACGCCAAAGACCTGGTGGACAACCTCAAGCTGCGCGCTTCGTTCGGCAGCCTGGGCAACCAGAACGTGTCGTCCTACTACACCTACATGCGCCTGATCACGAACAACGATTTCAGCAACTACACCTTCGACGGCAGCATAAAGGGCAAATACTCCTCGCTGGGCGCCCCCGTAGCCTCCGACCTGACCTGGGAAACCGCCCAGCAGTGGGACCTGGGTCTGGATCTCACCATGCTGAACAACCGGCTCAACTTCACCGGCGACGTCTACATCCGCGACACGAAGGACATGCTGACCGACGGAATGGCGCTGCCCGGCGTATACGGGGCCGATTCGCCCAGCATGAACTCCGCCGAACTGCGCACGAAGGGTTATGAACTCTCCGTCAGCTGGCGCGACCAGTTCAAACTCGCCGGCAAACCGTTCGAATACAGCGTCGGTTTCAACATCAGCGACTACAAGAGCGTCATCACCAAATACGACAACAACCCGAACAAGTCATTGACCAACCTGACAAAGGGAGATTATTACGTCGGCATGGAGATCGGCGAAATCTGGGGCTTCAAGACCGACGGGTTCTTCAAGACCACCGAAGAGGCGCAGGCCTATGCCAAAGAGGTCGACCTGAGTTACAGCACGGGCCGTCTGACCGGCGGCTGGCAGGCCGGCGACCTGAAGTTCGTCGACCTCGACGGCAACGGCGTCTGGGGAGTCGGCAACGACACCGTCGACAAGCCGGGCGACCGGACGATCCTGGGCAACTCGCTCCCGACGCTCTCCTACGGCATCAACGCCTCGATCCGCTGGATGGGCTTCGACGCTTCGGTCTTCTTCCAGGGAACCGGCAACCACTACTGGTATCCCCACGGAGAAATGATGCCTTTCTGGGGCTGCTATTCCTATCCCTACCTCTCCTACCTCCCGACGGATTTCCTCGGCAAGGTATGGGCTGAGGACAATCCCAACTCCTATTTCCCGCGCGCAAGAGCCTATTCTTCATCGGGAGGTTATCTGAGCAAGGTCAACGACCGTTACCTGCAGAATATCCGCTACCTGCGCCTGAAAAACCTGACCGTCGGCTACACGATCCCCGCGACCCTCACCAAGAAGGCCGGCATCGACCAGATCCGCATCTATTTCTCGGGCGAGAACCTCTGCTACTGGTCGCCGCTCAAAAAGAACTCCAAGTACGTCGATCCCGAAGCGGCTATCAACCGTTCCGGCGTGAACAACAACGCCTACTATCCGTGGGCCAAGACGTTCATGTTCGGCATCGACATCACCTTCTAATAATTTCAAAATCCGAATACCATGAAGCGATTAATCATACTGGCAGCAACGCTGATTGCAGGATTATCGGCCTGCGACTCCCTGCTGGACAAAGAACCGTTGGATCGGGTGACGCAGTTCGACTATTTCAAGACGAGAAGCGACCTGGAACTCTTCTCCAATCCCTTTTACGACAACCTGCTGGACAAGACGCCCTACGATGAGCAGAACGACCTGCTCGTTCAGATGACCCTCTCCGATGTTCTCTACGGAGGCGACAAGCGCACCGTTCCGAACACCGGCGGCGGCTGGTCGTGGGGCAACCTGCGCCGCATAAACACCCTGCTGGAATATGTCGATCAATGCGAGGACAAGAAGGCCGTGACCGAATATACGGCCCTGGCCAAATTCTTCCGCGCCGCCTTCTATTTCGACAAGGTGAAACGCTTCGGCGACGTGCCCTGGTACGAGGTGCAGCTCGGCTCGGCCGACGAAGCGCTCTACAAACCGCGCGATTCACGCGAACTGATCATGACCAATATGATCAAGGATATCGACGAAGCCATCAACAGCGGCGGTCTTACGGAGGATATATCGACCT
>OMGY01003541.1_pt1 | contig 10443 bp, 8 predicted proteins | sample 1674461 | NCBI WGS metagenome assembly OMGY01 (sample SAMN05578579, study PRJEB25193) | human gut metagenome | biome: Human Microbiome; feature: human-associated habitat; material: feces | host: Homo sapiens | place: USA:Birmingham
CTTTTCTCCCCCTTCTTTTCCGGCAAGGCGGAAAAGAAGGGGCCGCCGGAGGCATAACCACCCATCCAATATGCAGAAAATCTCCCTTCCCGAAGGGGAGATTTTTCTATATTCTTATTATATTAAAGAGTCTTCCCCATCTCCCCTTGAAAATTGTCCACAGCTGTGCTATGATTAGTGTGTATAATTTTGTGCTTTTTCTGCCCGCGCGGCAAATACAGAAAGGAGCTGCGCCATGTATTCTTCCGCTTACGTCTGGGCCAAGGTTCTGGGGCATATGGAGTCCCGCCTGACCCCGCAGGTCGTGTCGACCTGGTTTGACGACACTGAGATTCTCGAGCTGACGGATGAAAAGCTCGTGCTCTACTCCCCCTCCTCCTTCCGCAAGGACATTATCCTCCGCCGCTGCGTCGGCTATATCAAGGAAGCCATGCAGGAGATCTTCCAGCTGAACGTCGACGTCGTCGTGCTCGACGATACGGAAATCGAGGCCTATCGCGGCAAATCGCAGAAGCCGGAGTTCATCGAGTTTAACCCGCAGTTCACCTTCGACAACTTTGTCGTCGGCTCCTCGAACCGCTTCGCGCACGCCGCCGCCGTTTCCGTCGCCAATAACCCGGCGGAAACGTATAATCCCCTTTTTATTTACGGCCCGTCCGGCCTTGGCAAAACGCACCTGCTTTACGCCATCGCCAGCGTCGTGCATAAGAACCACCCCAGCTATAATATCGTCTATATCAAGGGCGATCAGTTTACAAACGAGCTGATTGCCGCCCTGCAGGAGGGCCGGAACAATGAGTTCCGCTATAAATACCGCAATGCCGACCTGTTCCTCGTCGACGATATTCAGTTTATCGCCGGCAAGGAATCGACGCAGGAGGAATTTTTCCATACCTTCAATAACCTCTACGAAAACCACCACCAGATTGTCCTGACCGCCGACCGGCCTCCCAATGAGATGCTGCGTCTGGAGGACCGTCTGAAAACCCGGTTCGAATGGGGCCTGATTGCAGATATCCAGCCGCCTGATTTCGAGACGCGCATGGCGATCATCAAGAACAAATCCGTCTCGCTCGGCTTCGATCTGCCGAACGACGTGTGTACGTTCATCGCCGAAAACGTGACCTCCAACGTGCGTCTGCTGGAGGGCACGGTCAAAAAGATCCGCGCCTATCATGACCTTGACAACATGGAGCTGACCGTCCCGAACGTGTCCCGCGCCATCAAGGATATGTACAACAAGGAAAAAGCCGAGAATCTGCCAACGCCGAACCTCATCATCGGCGAAGTCTCCCGGTTCTATAACATCGAGGAATCCGTCATCCGCGGCACGCTCAAGAATAAAAACACCGCCGAAGCGCGGCAGGTCGCGATGTATCTGGTGCGAAAGCTCACGAATCTGAGTCTTCCCGACATCGGCAAAGAATTCGGCCGCGACCATTCGACCGTCATCCACTCGCTCAAAAAGGTCGAGCAGCAGCTTGCCGCAGGCACCGGAACGCTCGCCGACAACATCCGCGACATTACGGCCAACATCAACAGCAAGCTCTGATTTTGTCCACACCCCCCTGTGGAATCCACATACATTCTCTGTGGAAAGCTGTGAAACAGAGGTTTCACAAAAATGCGTGTTGATAACATTCTTTTTTCTGCACACCTGCCTGTGGATAAAAAAGCGTTGATACGTCAAGGCGAAAACAGCTTTTCCACATAAAATTCCCCTACTGCTACGTACTTCTAAAAAATATCCTTTCTTTCTTTTGAAAGAAGAAACGGAGGAAGTTCCATGAAATTTACCTGTGAAAAAAATGCGCTGGTGAGCGCAATCTCCGTCGCTTCCCGTACCGTCGCGCAGAAGAGCACCATTCCGGCGCTCGAAGGAATTTATATCCGGGCCGGCGTAAAGCTGACGCTTTCCGGTTATAATCTTGAAACGGGCATCACCATCTCCGTCGACGCCGAGATCCAGCAGACTGGCGCCTGCATTATGCCCTCCCGTCTCTTCTTCGACATCATCCGGAAGCTGCCGGGCGATACCGTCAGTATTTCGGTCGACGAAAAGTTCAAGGTCTCCATCCGCGGCGGCATTTCCTCGTTTTCCATCACGGCCATGTCGTCCGAAGATTACCCGGAGCTGCCGGAGGTCGAGTCCGACAAGGGGATCAGCCTGCCGCAGAACGAGCTGAAAGCCATGATCGGCGGCACCAGCTTTGCCGTCAGCGAAAATCAGGCCCGCCCCATCCATACCGGCTGCCTGTTTGAGGTCGAGGATTCCTCTATTACGGTCGTCGCCGTCGACGGCTACCGGCTGGCGCTGCGCCGCTGGAAATCGGAGGAACCGATCGGGCGGACGCTCAAATTCGTCGTGCCTGCCGCTGCGCTGAAGGAAGCGGAAAAAATCCTCGGCGATACGGACGAAGCCTGCACGTTTTTCCTCGGCAGCAAGCTTATCCTCTTCAACATCGGCGAGGCAACGCTGGTCTGCCGTCTGCTGGAGGGTGAATTCTTGGACTGGCGGCGCGTCCTGCCGCAGAACCAGCCGGTCAAGCTGGCGGTAAACGTCGCGAAAATGACCGATTCCATCGAACGTGTCGGTCTGATCATCTCCGAAAAGCTCAAAAGTCCGGTGCGCTGCAAATTCGGCGAGAATACGGCGGATTTCCGCTCCGTCTCCACCATCGGCGAGGCGCATGACGTCTGCCAGATCGCGGGCGACGGACAGGATATGGAGATCGGCTTCAACTGCCGGTACCTGCTCGACGCGCTGCGCGCGATCCCGGATGCAGAGTGCTCGCTGGAACTCATCAATGGGTTAAGCCCCATCGTCATGAATCCTTGCGACGGGTCCGAGCGGTACAGCTACATGGTTCTGCCGGTCCGGCTGAAAGCGGGGGAATAAGATGAAGGTCAGAGTCACAAAAAAGCTTTCGGATGCGCCAATTGAGATTCCCATCCATACTGAATTTATCAAATTGCAGGATCTTTTGAAGCTTGCAAATCTCGTCGGCACGGGCGGAGAGGCGAAGATCGTCATTCAGGAGGGCGAAGTTTCCGTTAACGGCGAGGTCTGCACGATGCGCGGCAAGAAGATCCGCCCGGGCGACACGGTCGCCTACGACGGAGAAGAGCTGACGGTCTCCTATGCGAATTGACGCGCTGAAGCTTCAGTCCTTCCGCAATTACGACGCGCTGGATGTTGCGTTCGCGCCGGACTGCAACGTCATCGTCGGCGAGAACGCGCAGGGCAAGACCAACCTGCTCGAGGCCATCGTCTACCTTTCAAGCGCCCGTTCGCCGCGCACGCGGGCGGAACGCGAGCTGATCTCGTTCGGAAAGAGCGAGGCAAAGCTGACGGCGCAGGCCTTCGCCCGCTCGCGCGATTTTCTGCTGGAAGTATCGCTCGCGGCGGGGAAGAGAAGAAAAATTTTCATCAACAAGGTCCCGGCGAAAAAGGGGAGCGAGTTAACGGATGTGCTCGGCGCGGTCTACTTCTGCCCCGAGGATCTGTTGCTCATCCGCGACGGCGCGGCGGCCAGAAGAAGATTCATGGACGACGCGCTCTGCCAGCTGCGCGCAAGGTACGCCCAGGCGCTCTCTGACTATCACCGGGCTTACGAGCACAAAACACGCATCCTGCGCGACAGCGAGGAATACCCCTCGCTGCTCGACACCCTGCCGGAATTCGACCTGCGCATGGCGCAGAGCGGCGCGGTGCTCATCTATTACCGCGCGCGCTTTTGCGAGCGGCTAAAGGAATACGCGCGCACCGCGCACCGCGAGTGCTCGGGCGGAAGGGAAGAGCTCGGCGTCACGTACCAGACGGTTTCGACGATCTCTGACCCCCTCGCGCCGATCGAAACGATCTATGAGCAGCTGCGCGCGCATCAATCCTCGCACGCAACGGCCGAGCGGGCTTCGCGCATGTGCCTTTCGGGGCCGCACAAGGATGATATCGCCGTGACGATCGGCGGCGTGAACGCGCGGCAGTTTTCTTCTCAGGGGCAGACGCGCACGGCGGCGCTCGCCTTCAAGCTTGCCGAGCGCGAAATCTACCGCGAGATCACATCCCGCACGCCGCTGCTGCTGCTCGACGACGTGCTCTCCGAGCTTGACCCGAAGCGGCAGGAATACGTATTGAACCGCATTTCCGGCGGGCAGGTGTTCATCACCTGCTGCGAGGAGGATCGGCTGGGAACGCTTCTGAGCGGCAAGGTCTTCCATATTGCGAACGGCGCGGTGGTATAAAGGAGGAAGCAATGTATCTGCACATCGGCAACAACGTGATGCTTCCGGAAAAGCACATCATCGGCGTTTTCGACCTTGAGATCACCTCGCAGTCGAAGCGAACGTCGGAATTCCTGCGGCAGGCGGAGGAGGAGAGCCTCGTCATCGACGCCTGCGAGGACATTCCGAAGACCTTTCTGGTCTGCGACCACCCCTATCACCCGCAGCTCGTCTACCTCTCCGAGCTATCCAGCGCGACGCTGCAAAAAAGAATGGAAGGATAACCGCCGCGCGAAAAAGCGCGCTTTCCAGAAAAGACATTGTTCGAGGCAGGGAGAAACGGGCCGGAAACGGCTCCGACCCGGTTCTTCCTGCCTGATGACGAAAGGAGAACCCAAATGGCAGAAAATGAGATCCTGCAATCCACGGCGGTGGATGAAAACAACGACTATAACGCCTCAGAGATCCAGGTGCTCGAAGGACTGGAGGCGGTGCGCAAGCGCCCGGGCATGTACATCGGCTCGACGTCGGTGAGCGGCCTGCATCACCTCGTCTACGAAATTGTGGATAACTCCATCGACGAGGCGCTCGCGGGCTACTGCACGGAGATCAAGGTGACGATCAACGAGGGCAACACCATTACGGTCGTCGACAACGGCCGCGGCATCCCCGTCGACATTCAGGCCCAGACCGGCAAACCCGCGCTGGAGGTCGTCTATACCGTCCTGCACGCGGGCGGCAAATTCGGCGGCGGGGGCTATAAGGTCTCCGGCGGTCTGCACGGCGTGGGCGCGAGCGTCGTCAACGCGCTTTCCGAATGGCTGACGGTGCAGGTGCACAAGAACGGCAACATCTACGAGATGAAATTCTCCCGCGGCAAGATCACGCAGGAGATGACCATCATCGGCTCGACCGATCACACGGGTACGACCGTTACGTTCAAGCCCGACCCCGAGATGTTCGAAGACCTTGAGTACTCCTACGAGACGCTCCACACGCGCATGCGCGAGGAGGCTTTCCTGAACGCGGGCCTTCGCATCACGATCGAAGATGCGCGAAAGGCGAGCGAGGAAAAGAGCGAGAGCGAGCGCCGCGACTCGATGTGCTACGAGGGCGGTATCCGCGAATTCGTCACCTGGCTCAACAAGAAGAAAGAACCCCTGCACAACAGCGTCATCTACATGAGCGGCATGAAGGGCGACTCGTTCGCGGAATTGGCGCTCCAGTATGACGACGGCTATCAGGAAAATATCCTCTCGTTTGCAAACAACGTCCACACGCCCGAGGGCGGTATGCACGAGACCGGCTTCAAGGCGGCGCTCACGCGCGTTCTGAACGCCTACGGCATCAAAAACGGCATCATCAAGGAAGGCGACAAGGTCAGCGGCGAGGACTGCCGCGAGGGCCTGACCTGCGTCATCTCCGTCAAGCTCACGAATGCGCAGTTCGAGGGCCAGACGAAGGCAAAGCTCGGAAACAGTGAAATTCGCACGCTGGTCGACGGCATCGTCTCCGACCGGCTGATGCAGTTCCTTGAGGAAAATCCCGTTGTGGCGCGCACGATCTTAGATAAGGCCATGACGGCCAACCGCGCGCGCGAGGCCGCGCGCAAGGCGCGCGAATCCATCCGCCGCAAGAGCGCCCTCGGCGGCGCGGCGATGCCCGACAAGCTGCGCGACTGCAACGAAAATAACCCCGAGCTCACCGAGCTCTACATCGTAGAGGGCGACTCGGCAGGCGGCAGCGCCACGCAGGGGCGCGACTCGCGCTTTCAGGCGATCCTGCCGCTCTGGGGCAAGATGCTCAACGTCGAAAAGGTGCGCGCCGACAAGATCTACGGCAACGACAAGCTCCAGCCCGTCATCATCGCGCTCGGCGCGGGACTGGGCGAGGATTTCGACGTCAATAAGCTCCGCTATCACAAGGTCATCATCATGGCGGATGCCGATGTCGATGGCTCGCACATCCGAACGCTGCTGCTGACGTTCTTCTTCCGCTATATGCGCCCGCTCATCGAAAACGGCTATGTCTACGCCGCGGTGCCGCCGCTCTACAAGCTTTCGCGCGGCAAGACGCAGCGCGTTGCCTTCTCGGACGAGGAGCGCGACGCCGTTTCCGCCGAGCTTCGCGGCGACAATCCGAACGCGAAGGTCGATATCTCGCGCTTCAAGGGCCTTGGTGAAATGAACCCGCACGAGCTGTGGGAGACGACCATGGACCCCGAAAAGCGCACGCTCAAGCGCATCACGCTCGAAGACGCGGTGCTCGCGGACGAGACCTTCACCGTGCTCATGGGCGAGAAGGTCGAGCCGCGCAAGGAATTCATCGAACAGAACGCGAAATACGCGGTCAATCTGGACTTTTAAGAGAGGAGGACAAGAAAAATGGCTCACAAAAACGTGGATTACAAACCCGAAGACATTCAATTCCCCAACCAAAAGATCGTGCAGAGCGAGCTTGTGCACGAAATGCAGTCCTCCTACATCGAATACGCGATGTCGGTCATCGTCGGGCGCGCGCTGCCCGACGTGCGCGACGGCTTGAAGCCCGTCCACCGCCGCATCCTGTACGCCATGTATGAAGACGGTCTGACGAGCGACAAGCCCTTCAAAAAGTCGGCGACCTGCGTCGGCGACGTGCTGGGCCGCTATCATCCGCACGGCGACGCGTCGGTTTACGACGCGCTCGTGCGTCTCGCGCAGGATTTCTCCATGCGCTATATGCTCGTCGACGGTCACGGTAACTTCGGCTCCATCGATGGCGACCCTCCGGCCGCCTACCGATACACCGAGGCTAGAATGTCGAAGATTGCCAACGAAATGCTGCGCGACATTGACAAGGAAACCGTCGACTGGGACCCGAACTTCGACGAGAGCCGCAAGGAGCCGCGCGTGCTGCCCGCGCGCTTCCCGAACCTTCTCGTGAACGGCTCGAGCGGCATCGCCGTCGGCATGGCGACGAACATCCCACCGCACAACCTCACTGAGGTCATCAATGCCTGCGTCTGCGTGCTCGATAACCCGGAGGCGACGCTTTACGACCTGATGCAGCACATCACCGGCCCCGACTTCCCGACCAAGGGCATCATCATGGGCCGCAGCGGCATCCGCGCGGCCTACGCCACGGGCCGCGGCAAGATCATCCTGCGTGCGCGCACCGAATTTGAAGAATTCGGCCGCGACCGCACGCGCATCATCGTCACCGAGCTTCCCTATCAGGTCAACAAGCGCATGCTCATCAAGAACATGGCCGACCAGGTGAACGACAAGCGTTTGGAGGGCATTTCCGACATCCGCGACGAGACCGACCGCACGGGCATGCGCATCGTCATTGAGGTGAAGCACGACGCAAACCCACAGGTGGTCTTAAACCGCCTCTTTGCCCAGACGCAGCTCCAGACGAGCTTTGCCATCAATATGCTGGCGCTTGTGGACAACCAGAAGCAGCCGAAAATTTTGTCCCTGCGCCACATCATCGACGAGTATCTCGCCTTCCAGGAAGAGCTCATCACGCGCAGAACGCAGTACGACCTCAAAAAAGCGCGCGAGCGCGAGCACCTGCTGCAAGGTCTGCTCATTGCGCAGGACAACATCGACGAGGTCATCCACATCATCCGCACGAGCTACGACGATGCGAAGGAAAAGCTCATGGAGCGCTTCTCCCTCTCCGATATTCAGGCGCAGGCCATCCTCGATATGCGCCTGAAGGCCTTGCAGGGCCTCGACCGCGAAAAGCTGCAGAACGAGTACGACGAGCTGGAGAAAAAGATCGCCTATTTTGTCGAGCTTCTCTCCAACGAGACGATGCTCAAGGGCGTTTTGAAGGACGAGCTTCTTGAGATCCGCGACAAGTACGGCGATACGCGCAAGACCGAGATTCAGGAGGTCGAGGACGAGATCGACATTGAAGACCTCATTGAAGAGGAGCAGTGCGTCTTCACGCTCACGCGCAACGGCTATATCAAGCGCACGAGCGCGAGCGAGTACACCGCGCAGAGTAAGGGCGGCATGGGCAAGAAGGGCATCACCACCCGCGACGAGGACACGGTGGTCGACGTGTTCACCGCCTCGACCCACGACTATATCCTCTTCTTTACGGACACCGGCAAGGTGTACCGCAAGAAGGGCTATCAGATCCCCGAGAGCGGCAAGGCTGCCAAGGGCACAAACATCGTCAACATCATCCAGGTGGAGACGGGCGAGCGCGTGCAGGCGATGATCCACTTCCGCGACTTGAACGCCGAAAACCTGTTCCTCACCATGGTGACGCGCAACGGCACAGTGAAGCGTCTGCCGGTCGAAACGCTCAAGAACCTGCGCAACAACGGCATCCGCGCGCTGAACCTCGACGAGGGCGACGAGCTGGTGAGCGTGCGCGAGACGAACGGCGAGCAGCACATCCTCATCGCCACGCACGACGGCATGGCGGTCGTCTTTGACGAAAACGACGTCCGCCCGATGGGCCGCACGGCGGTCGGCGTGCGCGGCATCAAGCTGCGCGAGGGCGACTATGTCGTCGGCGCTGCCCGCGCCGACGCGGGCAAAGAGGTGCTCACCATCACCGAAAACGGCTACGGCAAGAAAACGCCGGTCGAGGAATACCGCATCACGAACCGCGGCGGCCTCGGCATCAAAAACTACATGGTCACGGAGAAGACCGGCGGCATCGTCGGCGTCAAGGTCGTGGACGGCAGCGAGGATCTGCTGCTCGTGACGCGCGCTGGCATTCTCATCCGCACGCCGGTAGAGGCCATCCGCACGACGGGCCGCGCCACGCAGGGCGTGATCGTCATGCGCTTTAAGGAAGAGGGCGACAGCGTCATCTCCATGGCGCTCACCGAGCACGAAGAGAGCGAGGAGTAAGCAAATGCAAAGGGGATATTCTCTCACGCGGGAGAATACCCCCTTTGAAGGCAACGGCGGGCAGTTTTCCTCCCTCAGTGCGAAAAAAAGACACGATGTAACATCAAAGTGGCGCAATAAAGTACAGATGTAAACCACAGCTTGCTGGAAAAGCAGACCTCTCTTCGGTAGAATAGAGAAAAAAGAGGAGGGCACGGCAGTGGCGGATATTTTAAAGTCGCTGGGCGACGCAATAGAGCGCCAGCAGCAGCGCAAACACGAGAACAATATGGAGGTGCTGCGCGCCATCAATACCCGCCCGGGCATGATCGTGCTCGGCGTGATTTTGCTGGGTGCGGCGCTGGCGTTGATCTGCCCGCGGACCGCGCCGGAGAAGGAAGTGAACGGCGTTGTGATCGAACTTGAGTCGGGCGAGATCGTTTTCGACACAGGAGGCGGCAAGCGCTTCAATCAGGAAATGCTGCGCGAGAATGAATTGCAGGACAAAGAGATGCATCTTCTCGGCGCGTGCGCGCTGGGTGTCGGTGCGGCGGCCTGTTTCGTCCGCGCGGCAATGCCGTGGAAAAAGAAGAAACAGGCGGTGCGTGCGACCGCTTTTCAACAGGCTGTGGAAAAGTCCGCGCCGCGAAACGAGGATACCGGCCGGGAAGAGCGGCAAAAGAATCTCAAGACCCTCTACGAAGCGGGAATTTTGAGCAAAGAAGAGTATGACGCACGCAGGAAAAAGCTGTGAGGAGGTTTCCCATGAGACGAAATATTCACTATAAACCCAGCAAGGGCGCATGCATCTTTGGCGGTATCATCGGTTGTGCGATGGGCATATTCGGCCTTTTTGCCATTCCGGATATGGATATGGGCGCGCTGATCGGCTTTAAGGCCATCTGGTGCCTGATGGCCTTCGGCATGGGCATTTACAATTTCCTGATGGCCGCGGGCGTTGTGAAGTACAACGGCGGCTATGAGATCACCGACGATACGGAAGACGGCGCAGAGGGCGGTAAATCCGATGCGGAGGTGCGGCTCGCGGAATTGCAGACCCTTTACGACCGCCGCCTCATCACGGAAGAGGAGTATCAGGAAAAGCGCAAGGAGATACTGGACCGTTTGTAAGAGAAAGGAGCGCAGTATATGGCTGGATTGATGTTCATCGTCATTGTCATCGTGTTCATCCTGAAGTCCGCGATGATCGCCGAGCAGAACGGGAGTGGAGCGCCGGAGAAAAAGAGCGGCGAAATGACGCCGTTTCGCGTGAACGAGAGCGACGCGCTGGCCGAAAAGGTCGAAAGCGCGCGCAGAGAGCTGGATGCGCTGCGCGGGCAGACGGAGAAAAAGCGCCCCGACCCGCTGGAGATCAAGG
>OMGY01003543.1_pt1 | contig 10443 bp, 13 predicted proteins | sample 1674461 | NCBI WGS metagenome assembly OMGY01 (sample SAMN05578579, study PRJEB25193) | human gut metagenome | biome: Human Microbiome; feature: human-associated habitat; material: feces | host: Homo sapiens | place: USA:Birmingham
TTTTATTCAGAATCCGGCTCTTCATCCTTTTTATATTCCATCAAATCGCCAGGCTGACAATCCAGCACCTCGCAGATTTTATTAAGAGTGGAAAATCTGAGGCCCTTGGCCCTTCCGTTTTTCAAAATAGAAATATTAACTAACGACAGCCCGACTTTTTCAGAAAGCTGTGTTACGCTCATTTTTCGTTTAGCCAGCATTACGTCTATATTTATTATAATCATCGTTTATTACCTCTAAATAATTTCTGCGTTTTCCGACTTTATATTGGCGGCATTTTGTATAAGGCAGGAAAGGGCATTGGCCGCGACCGCTATGGCTATGCCGGCAAAATCAATCAGCAGGGAAGCTATCAATATTCCTGGGTGGCTCATATTAAGCGCGAGCATTACAGCGTTGCCTATAAAAAACAGGCAAACGTCCGCTTGAGCAAGCTGGGAAATTATTTTAAGGTTTTTGGCGTTTATTTCAGAAAAAGCGTTATCCCGGCCTATTTGAACAGCGGTTCTCCAGCAGAAGAAAAGGGCCGCGTAGCAGGGCAGGGCGGTTACCCAGAGGAATATCAGCCAGGGATAATACCGATTGGCAAATTCAGGGTAAGCCTTGCTTAAGCTGTCTCCCAGCACCGGCAGCAAATAAAAATAAACGCCCAAGCCGCATATTGCCATGCCTATAATGACCAATTTGAGCCAAAGAGCAAGATTTTTCTGATTCATAGTTTCAACCTCCTTATTTGCAGACAGTTTTTGTCTGACTTTATTATTATCTCACAATATATCTAATATGTCAATAATAATTTTAAATAATATTTTAAACCATATCTTCTTTTACATGAGGGCATAAAGGTTATTGCTTTATCTGATAAAGAGGCTGCTCTTTTAAGCGGATTCATCGCTTTGGAGCTTTACGCCTCTTGCTGCTGCAAGACAAGCGCTTTTGAAGAGCTTTTTATGTATTGTTTTTATCTAGCCGGAAATAATAAAAAAGTACTTGACTTTTTATTATTAGGGATATATAATAAAAAAGCTTTCCAGAGAGAGCATATATCGCGGGGTGGAGCAGTCTGGTAGCTCGTCGGGCTCATAACCCGAAGGTCGTTGGTTCAAATCCTTCCCCCGCAACCAAATCAGTTACCGTTGTTGATACAATATCAGCAACGGTAATTTTTTGTTTATATGCTTTTGAGGCTGATTTTGGGGTGAAATCCGGAGTATTCCGCATAATTTCGGCTCTGTGCCAAGGATAGGTCAGCATCCTATACTTCCCTGCCCGGAAACAACAGCACTAAGTAAAATAACAATCGTTGAAAGATAGAAACGATAGTCGAGCCGCTGTTCAATCAGGATCACGGGGTCGGGGCAGGCTTTCTTGGCTTCCTCGACCAGTTCCATCACGAAGGCTACATAGCCGTTGGCACATTCTTCCATTTCAGAGTTGTACCAAGACAGGTCTTCGGTCGGGTCTTTAGCTTCCATGCCGAGTGCCGTCCGGAGCTTGAACTCGCAGAGAGCATGAGCATCGGTGCCCTCGGCTGCAAAATCGCTGCCTTTGTCGTCATAGCCCTCGCAGAGCCTTGCCGAAGGTGGGCAGTTAAGCCATCTGTGTGAACTTGATGCGGATAGAAGTGCGTGATTAGCCATTGCCAAGTACCTCCGCTTCAGCTACCAGCGCTTTGTAGTTGACTGGGTCAACCTCGGAGAGCTTTTTTGCACCGTACTTCAGCAGAACGGCACGGATCTGAGCAGTGAAGCCATCACGGGACTTTTCAGCCAGAATCGCTCTGACATCTTCAAGTGAGAGAACCTTTTCCTGGACTGGAGCTTCTTCCGGGATGTCGCTGGAACCGCCGAAGGCCTCAGTCAGCCAGTTAGCGATACTGTTAATAGAAGATGCAATATCCCGTAATTCGCGGATGGTCGATTCCATTTCGCTCATTTTGCTCATCGTTTTTTCCTCCTTCCTGAGATTGACTTGTCTGGTCGAGCTGGATCAGCTTCCTTGCCAGACGCTTTGACACTACACTGATTGCCGTAAGTACACCGATAAGCTCTTCATCGGTCACGGCCTTGGTGGATCTGGACTCACTCATTGGCGGTTCCTCCTTTCTGAGGGCTTGTGTTTTGCTGTCCTCAGTACCCACTGGAGGGAAACCTGTGTTTTGAACGAAAGAATCGAAAAAAATTTGGCCGCCGCAGAAGTGCTTCCACGGCAGCCACTTGTGGGTATTAGATGAAGTCCTTCAGGGCTTCTCGCAGGATGGAGAGTACCTTGTTTTTCTGATAGTTGATGGTCGACTGGCTCTTGCCCATGTCGGCAGCGATTTCCCGCTCTGTCTTGCCTGCCATGATGAGCTCACAGATGCGCCTTCCGCCAGGGTCAAGGCGGTTCAGCTCGTCGTACAAGGCGTCGAGCAATTCCTCGTCCATAAGGATGGACTCCGCAGATGGTGCATTGTCGGACAGCGTATCGCAAAGGGTAAGCTCGTCATCCTCACCGCCGATAGGCGTATCGATGGAGGCTTTCTTACCGGCGGCATGAAACGGGCAGCCGGGGCAAACACCATCACACTTCCAAAGTTGGGCCTTGGTGCAGCGGCATTCGCCATTCTTCTGTGCATGGTAGCGGGTGTTCCAGATGGGCTGATAATAGGCTCTATACACTTCCTCGCTAACCTCGATGGGGTTCCCGTTGACCGGGATAAAGTACTTTTTTGCTTCGATTGACATAAAAATTTCCTCCGTTCGATTTACTTGGAACGGAGGAAACCTTCATGGTCAGCTGCAAAATGGGTATGGAAATCCAACCACAGTCCCGACGGAGATTTCTCCGTTCCGGTCTGCAGCTTCCTTATCCAGTAGGCAGCTGTTCATATTAACTTGTCCCATAGGTGGCACTGGATCGTCCGTGGCCAACAGACGTACCGCTTGTGGGTGTGAGCTTTTACTCACAGGTACTATTTTATTGAGATTCCGGATTTTCACGAGGAAGTGGGACTTCCGGTGCAAGTGGCCGAAAAGCCTGAAAACAGGCAAAAAAAGAAGGCCCTCATGCCTCGAAAGACATAAGAGCCTTGATTTATCTTGGTTTTATACCGGAAGTGCGACTTCCGAATTATTTTTCAGGAGCGGTCATTTTGTTCCCGTTTTTAGGTAATTGTTGTGGAATTCCGGCATCTTGCAGCTTTGCATTCCACATAAAGATGTTTTCCATGTGATGGTGTTCTATCAAGTACCGATAAATGAGGAACTCCTCGGAGGCAATCATGATATTATAGCCTGCCTTCGCGATCAGATCATAGGAGAAGGAGGGATGCAGGTTCAAGCCAATACATAGAGCAAGCACGCTCTGCAGTGTGGGCTTGGCATCCTTCTTGTTGCGATAATCCTGAATCATTCGGGAACTGATGCCGGTGCGTTCTTCCATCTTTTCATTGGTATACCCACGACGTTTTACATGATAATCAAGGGTGCCGCAGAATGAGGACGGCACATCAGCAAGAATATCTGATACCCGTTTTGCTTCGGCTGCGATAGTGGTCATTTCACGGGCGCGCTTTTGGACATCCTCGTTTTTGCCTTCTCTCGGGTTGTACTTTGCCTCGACAAAGCTCTTTGAATCTGCATCACGGCAAAGGAAACAGATCCGATAAAAAGAATCATCATAGTGGCTGCTGATTCTCGTAGTACGATCAAATACCAAACAACATTCGTCAACATGCGCCAGAGCATATTCAGTAAGTTCAGCCCGGTCGTTCTGAACGGAGACGTACTTGGGATCGTTGATAACAATCATGCCGCCAGCATGAATAAACCGACCAGCTTTGAAATCCTCCACAAGAGTAGGATTAAACAGAGACTCAACGATGGCATTGTTTCTGTCAATAATGAAGGTCTGATTCTTTTTCAGAGTTCCCTTGGTGAAAGAGAATGGTGGGTAATACTGCCCGTCCACATAGTTGAATACACCCGCAGCCTGATCAAAGCCGAGCTCAATAGCTCTGATCTTTGCGGCCATCGTGGAAACTTTGAAGAAATCAGCAAACTCGCTGATAGCCAGTTCCATGATGGCGGCTCTGCTTGAAGAAGATGAAAATGCACGGGTAAGGGTATTGAGAATTTCGTTTAGCTTGGCACGGCCCGTCTTAGCAGGGATGAGGATTTTTGGAGCGATAGCGTTTGCTTGCCATTCCATCCATGCCAGTTCCTCGGTGAGACCTCCTGCACCTTTTTTATATTCCTCAACAACAGCGCAGGAAATTGATGTGAGTTCAGGGTTGATGAGTTTCTGAAGTTCAAAGAACTTATAGTGTTTGTCCCAATGAACACACTCGTGAATGATGGTGTTGTTCACTGAGCCGATATTACGCATGAAGAATACATCCGGATCAACCAGAATGGTTCCTTCCTCGATATCGGCAGACACAACAGTTCTGTCCCGGTCGTAAATGTCGACCGTTGCGTTGTTGAAATAGGTCCGTCCAAAAACACCATCAGGAAGAGGAGCATGATGTACGGTAAGACACATCGCTTCCAGCACTTCCTTGATTGGCAACGGCATAGGCACATCTAATGCTTTCGGACAGTACTTTTTCAGGAATTTCTCGGCGTGAGCATCGAGGTCCTTCGAGTACACATACGGGATTAAATATTGAGACAAGGCATCCTCTTTGCTGAAGCGTTCTTTGCTGTATTCTCCCACAGATGTGATCGTGACCATGTTCAGGCCACATCGAAGAATACCAGTAAATGAGATGGAAAACCACGGATAGACGACGTCTTCTTCGTAATCACGTCTGGAACGACCTTTTACGATAACATCCGTTTGTATGGCAGCCCTAAAAAGGATACGGTCGTCTTCCGTCTCCTTGAAAGAAACACCCATCACATGAAGATCGTCAAGTTCGATATAGCTCGGATCATGAACAAGGCTGGTATGTAAATTCAGCCTTCCACGATTCTGGAATATGTATGACTTGAGTCGAATAAACATCAGATCATAATACTGATCTTCCAGATATGCCGCAAAAGATTTAACCTTACGTGACAGAGGAATCACTCCCTTTCTCTATAATTTTCTGCGTTGTGCTATGAGCCTCATCACTTGAGAGGCGTTATATTTTGATTTATCGCTCTGACGGATGAAAGCCGCAAAACTGCGCTGCTCTTCAATTGGTGGCACGAGAACCTCTATTTCCTCAATTCGGTATAACGCCAATTTGGGCTGCGTTGTGTGCATCGTTTTTTCCTCAATTTGTTCTGCGCCTGCTGGTAATGACAGGTACCAGATTAGATAGTCTCTATCCACAGGAGAATCTTTGTCGAGAACAATTTTGGCAGCATTTTCAGTGAGGTTGGCACCATCTATTGAATCTGGGACAGCCCCAACCTGTCCTATAGTCCCTGCAATGCTGATGTAAACATCTTTGGAGCTAATAGTATACTTTGCAATCTTCTCATGAGTGGACTGAGTAAGATAAACCAGTGCTGGGATGTTCACTGAATGATTGACCATATCAATAACACGAACGTAGGGATAGTTAGTTGCACAGTCTGCATAGGATTCCCCTTTGGGAAGCCGCTTGCCACCCTTTGCTTTTCCAAATTGTCCAATACTCAGAACCGGAAGACCTTTCTGGTTGTTTTTGGGGTCACCAAACTGCTCCATAAATTGAGATTTGAACAGCTCAGAACGGCAAATTTTGATTTATCGCTCTGACGGACAAAGGCTGCAAACTGTTCCTGGAGCTCGATTGGTGGCAAGGCTATGCGATACTCGCTCAGGTATGTGATAGGAACTCGCCGTTGCCCACCCGTACCAGTCATTACCTTTTCAGCATCGGAGCGGAATTTCGGAAACATCGTGATAATGTATAGCCAGTATGGATCACTGGCACCTTTAATGGGTCTGAGTACATGAAACTCTGTAGATCCAAAGCCAGCTCCATTTTTCAGCCCTTTTGCAACTCCACCTTTACCATTCTCCATACATGGAGTTATTTTTGCAAAGAGGACGTCGTTTTCAGCAAAGTATGTGAAACCCTTGCAGACTTCCGAGTATGGTCTCTCTATGGAGGCGTCGATACGTCCATCTTCACTGACAGAAGGCATCGCCACGAACGAGTAGTCGATATCTGGCGTCATGTCTTTCGGTCTCCGTGGGTTAAGTTTGCAGCATTCTCCCAATGTTGTTAGTCCCCATTCATATGGGTCCGTTCCGGGCTTACCAAACATCTCGATAAATTGAGAATTGCAAACAAAACAGCATCTGTATATTACTGTTCTTTGTGATATGTTTGCGTCAGAGTGCGGTCTTTCAGCGTAACCTCAATCTTCGAGATAATCTTTGCTGGGTCCAAATCTTTATGATCGCTTGTCAGTTGCCCCTTTTCAGGTTTGATAAAATATTGTACTTTATCTCCGGTACCAACGTAGCTAACATAAAGCACAACAATTGTGTGGCCATCCTTATCAGTTTTGATGTTTGTTGTAAGACGATAATCAGGAGTTGGCTTAGTTTTTTCTTTTATTTCCGGTGTGTACCAGTCATCCAAGCGTATGAGAGTCGCATCCTTGAAAATTTCACGATTCAGTACCCTTAAACAGCGGGAAATGAGAGCCCTGGTGCTTCCAATTTCAATCTGATTCCTGCATTTAGGGCAGGTCAAAACAGTACCATCAAAACTTGGGTCATATTCCAATTCGATTTCAGGGTGTTTAGTACAGTGGAAATGTATCCCTTCTTGATTGCAAAAATAGTGATCGTGAAAATGTACTTCCTTTGTATGGAAGTTAGTGCAATCTCCATGGTCAGTGCTGCATTCATCAAAAAGCGAACATTTTCTGAAAGATATTTCATCATCCAGTCTGTAAATGATTTTATCTCCCATAGCGATCCTCCTATTTATCCGATGTATTTTCTGTGTGATTCCTTCACGTTGTTCTGGTTCACCATAGCGTATTGGAGCGTGGTATCAATGCTCTGGTGGCCGAGAAGCTGCTGTACCTGCTCGATGGGCATGCCCTTGTCAATTGCCATTGTAGCCAGCGTCCTGCGGAACTTATGAGGATGCACCTTGTGGAAGTTCAACTCACGACCGATTTTGCGAAGTCGAATCTCGACACCGCTGATCTGCAGCCTACCATAAGGCTTCAGTAGCGAGACGAATAGAGCCTCATTGGCGTCAGTGCGCTCCGCAAGGTATCGCTGTAAATGGATTTTGGTCCGGGCATCGAAATAAACCTTGCGTTGTTTGTTTCCCTTGCCGAAAACAATACATTCCCTGTTTTCAAAATCAACATCACTGCGATTGAGCTTTACGAGCTCCCCGACACGGATGCCGGTTGAAGCCAGCAGATCTATCATGGCCAGATCTCTTGCATTATCGCAGTGATCACGCATCAGCTCCAACGATTCATCAGAGTAAGTCTCCTTGACTGTTTTGCCGGTCTTCACTTTGTGGATTCTCCTAACAGGGCTCTTGACGATATAGTCTTCGTCTTCGAGCCATGCAAAGAAAGATGAGAGAATGCGTCTCACATTATCAAGAGTGACTTTGCTCACGGTTCCTCGACGCTGGTATGTATCAAGGTAGGAGCGAAGATCCTCGGTTGTTATCTGGCATTCCGGTTTGCCGATGCATTCCAGCATGTTTCGGATCGTAGATTCGTAGTAGCGGAGGGATTTTTCTGAACATCCCTCTACACGCTTTGCAGAGATGAAAACTGGCAGCATGTCATTCTTTTCGTTCTTGCTCTTGGACGTTGCTGATTCTAAGGGAAGCAGATATTTTTCCAACACTTCCGAAAGAAGTTTCATTTGATTCTCGTCCAGAACATCATGCAGCTCATTCCGGATGCTTGTAATAACTTGATTGATCATGGTAGTTTCCTCCTTTTCATTATCCTCCGTTTCCGGTATCCCCACGAGCCGGAGGAAACTTCATGACCATATCAATTACCCAAGGTTCTCAGAAATAATGCGTTTATAGGTGGCTGTCAGCTCTGAGAGTGCTTGTTCCAGTTCAAATTTTGATTTATCGCTCTGTCGGACAAAGGCTGCGAACTGCTCTTGACGTTCCATTGGCGGTACGACAAGTAGCACATCTGACAGCTTCTCCTTTGACAGCTCAATCTGGTTCGTGGACCCATTGACGCATTCTGCATAAATCTTCTTTTGGACATCTTCTCTCTGCAAGAAGCATTTGAAGAAGTATGCATTCACATCATGGCTTTCTGCTAAAACGGTTACGTGACTATCCACGACGTATACATAGCCATCCGTTAATTCGGGGAAAACGTTACATCTTCCAAGAGTTCCTGTGCCCGTCGAATTAATTAGGATACAATCTTTTTTGACTGGCAGCGTTTTCTTTCCACTCTGTGAATCATGGTATTTTACGTTTTCAAAATTGAACCGATCCCAATATATACAGGCTTGGTTAACCACTCGAACCGATGAATGATCTACATACGAAGGTTGCTTTCCTCTTGAAATCAAGCTGAACAGGTCCCCGATACGTTTCAACGGCCACCCCTTTTCATTTGAAAGAGGGGCCCCAAACATATCGATAAATTGAGACTTAACGAGCTCGTCGGTAGCAGAGATCAGCTTTTTATAAGCCTCCATCGTATCATTAATGGACCACAAAACTTCGGCCAGCTTGCGCTGAGAGTCCATATCCGGCAGCTCAAACTCCAACTCCTTCAGGTCACGCCAGTTGATTGTCGGGGATAATGATCCCACAGAAATCTTGATGGCCGCATCCAAGAAATAGTCGGAACTGATGAACAGCGGGAAGAAATCCTTGTCGATTACGTTCTCTTTAGGCCGCAGCACCATACCATGAGCGGAGAAGATACCATCAAAGGGTGCTATAGCGACTTTCTTCTGGTAAGCTCTACGCTTACCGAAAAGCACATCGCCTTTGTGCATCACCAGTTTTTCACCGATTGGAGCTACCTCCGAGCCGAACCGGGTAACCTTCAAAGTTCCAGAATCAAGATGCTCAAGGCCAAGGTAGGTGAAGCGATCCTCTTCGACAGGTTTTTTCTTCTCGGTGCTGTTGATAGCGATCTGATCAAATCGATATTTCGCCATTATGCACACCTCCTCATGGGAGCGGTGTGACCGGAGAAATCCTTATAGGCTACGGGCCCGATAAATTGAGATTTCACCAGCTCATCCGTCGCTGCAATCAATTTCTGATAGGATTTTTTCGTGGCGTCCATAGCCCACAGAAGCTCAGCGAGCTCACGCTGTTTATCCATATCAGGTAGTTCAAACTCATAGTTTTTCAGATGCTCCCACTTTACACGGGGAGAGAGGGACCCAGCGGATTTACCAACAGCGAAGTCAAACAGTTCATCATTCTGAATGATAAACGGAAGAAGCACTGGAAGAATGCGATCCGGGATAGCTTCTATTACCGTGATGTCGCCGGAACAGATGCCGTCGAACGGCGCAACGGCAGCCTTTTTGAGATAGGCTCTGCGTCGACCGAACAGAACGTTGCCTTTGCGGAACATCTTTGTGAAGGTGTTATCGCTGCCCTCATCCCAAGCGGTGAGAGTCACTTCCTCCGGAACCAGATGCTCAAGGCCGACAATGGGATATCCGTCCTTGTTGCCTTTGCAGGTTTCCTTATGTTCAATTGCAACTTCTCCCAATTTCACTTTACTCATTATCTTCGGCCTCCTTTCCCAGCATGGCATTCAGTTTCTCATAGCTCAGCTTCATCATTTCCGAGGCTGCTCTCCAACTGTCGTAGTGCTCCTGAACCGTGCGAGTGTCGATTTCTTCCTCGTTTACTTCCGGTTTGACATACAGCGGAATGCTGAGTGAAAAGTTATTATCGGCAATGTCCTGAATGGTTGCGATCTTAGCAAAGTCGCCATCATCGCAGTAATTCTTATACGCAGTTGCGATCCGCTGAATATGACGGTCCTCCAGATAGCTCTGCGCGTTCTTCCGCTCGACTTCGTTAACAGCATTAATGAAGAGGATTTGCCCACGGCGCTCCGGTCGCTTTGTCATTCGGCAGATCATGATGCAGGCTTCCATTGGGGAGTTGTAGAACAGGTTCGGCCCAAGACCGATAACGCATTCTACTCTGTCGCTGCGGACAAGTTTCTCGCGCATTGTGCTTTCCTCATTACGGAAAAGGACTCCGTGCGGGAACAGAATAGCACATCGACCGGTATCCTCTTTGAGGCTTGCAATAATGTGCTGGAGAAAAGCATAGTCGGCACGGCCCTGTGGAGGAACACCTAAGAAGTTGCGACCGTATTTATCGCTCTCAAAAGCGGCTCGATCCCACTGACTAATGGAATAAGGTGGATTTGCAAGGCAGAGGTCAAATTGCTGCAACTTGCCGTTTTCAATGAAAGCGGGAGAAGCAAGTGTGTCGCCGTTGACGATGCTAAAGTCCTTAACACCATGCAAGAA
>OMGY01003552.1_pt1 | contig 10409 bp, 7 predicted proteins | sample 1674461 | NCBI WGS metagenome assembly OMGY01 (sample SAMN05578579, study PRJEB25193) | human gut metagenome | biome: Human Microbiome; feature: human-associated habitat; material: feces | host: Homo sapiens | place: USA:Birmingham
GAAACTCTGGTGGCCGAACGGATACGGTGCACAGCCGCTTTATACGGTGCGTGCGGAACTTTTTCTGTGCGGAGAATTTCTGGATGCAAAAGAACTGCGCATTGGTCTGCGCACATTGACGGTCAGCCAGGAAAAGGATGCATGGGGCGAGGAATTTGCTTTTTGCATCAATGGGGTAAAGATTTTTGCAAAAGGTGCAGACTATATTCCGGAAGACTGTATTTATTCAAAAATTACTCCGGAGCGCATTTATGAGTTGTTAGATACGGCAGTGGCATGTCATTTTAACTGCATCCGCATCTGGGGCGGCGGTTATTATCCGGCGGATGTTTTCTATGATTACTGTGATGAACATGGTCTGATCGTATGGCAGGATTTTATGTATGCCTGCAATGTCTATGAGCTGACGGAGAAACTGCGGGAGAGCATTATAGAAGAAACGAAGAATAATGCGGGAAGGTTGAGACATCATGCAAGTCTTGGACTCTGGTGCGGTAACAATGAGATGGAATCAGCATGGGACCACTGGGGCGGTTTTAATGATCATTCGGATACGTTAAAACAGGATTACCTGACCATGTTTGAAAAACTGATCCCGGAAGCCTTAAAGAGCGAGGATGATGTGACGTTTTACTGGCCGTCGTCTCCGTCATCCGGCGGTAATTTTAAAGACCCGGACAGTGATGATGTCGGGGATCGTCATTACTGGGATGTATGGCATGGAGAAAAGCCGTTTTCCGACTATGAAAATTACTATTTCAGATTCTGTTCGGAATTTGGATTCCAGTCGTTTCCATGCAAAAAGACGATCGACACATTTACCCTGCCTAAGGATCGCAATATCTTTTCAGAAGTTATGGAAAGTCATCAGAAAAACGGTTCTGCAAATGCGAAGATCCTGCATTACATTGCGGAGAACTTTTTATATCCAAAAGATTTTGAGAGTCTGATCTATATCAGCCAGGTGCTGCAGGCGATCGCAATCAAGAGCGGTGTGGAGCACTGGCGCAGAAACAGGGGACGCTGCATGGGTGCAATTTACTGGCAGTTGAACGATAACTGGCCGGTCGCATCCTGGGCAAGTATCGATTACTTTGGAAGATGGAAAGCGCTGCAGTATTTTTCGAGACATTTTTATGCGGATGTGCTCGGCAGTTTAAAGGTATCTGCGGATGCTGTTTATACGCCTTATCTGCAAAATGAGACGATACAGGAGGTGTCGTCTGATGTCACGGTTTTTGTGAAAAATATGCGTGGGGAAGTGCTGTTTGAAACTTCACAGCGCACAGAGTGTGCACCATTGTCCGTGGAAGCCATGGAACCGGTATCTTTGAAAGAAGTGATAGAGGGCAGAGAAAGCGAGGTCTTTGTGGAGGCGGTATTTACACATTCTGATGGAACTGTGAGCCGCCAGGTGGAAATGCCAAAACCGTATAAACATATGCAGATCGAAAAAGCAGAGATCACGTTCGATGCAAAAAGAGAGGGAAATCTGTTGACACTGCAGTTAAAATCAGATGTTCTGGCATTTTTTGTCTCGGTGGAGAGCGATGTGGATCTGGTCTGGTCGGATAATTTTATGCATCTGACCGGAAAGGAACCTTATGAGATTACGGCTATTCTGCCGGAGTGCGTGGAAGGCATGCCTAAGATCTGGGTACGGTCACTGTGCGATTCGTGGGTTACGGATTATTCGCAAGCTTGACACCTGTTGTCAGGCTGTGAGCCAGAAACTAAAGTATGTGAGGTGTTACTGTTCACCCGCAAGCTTGACACTTGCTGTCAAGCTGTGCGCCAAAGACTATATCATGCCAGATTACAGCCCCATGCATCGAAGATGCATTTAAAATAGGCTGTAATCGTTACTGCTCACACAGTATGTGTGAACAGTAACTGTGAGGTTACAGAAGAATCACTCCAAAACAGAATGACTTTACACCACCCGATACAAGTGCTATCATAAAAATAGTTAGAAACAACTAACAAATGAGAAGCATTTTAAAGAAGGTGGAATCCTATGAAAGTATATTGTTTTGGTGAGAAAGAAAAACCGGTTATTTTTCTTTTCCCCGGGACCTGTTGTCACTGGAAGGGCAATTTTGGAAAAGTAATAGAGCCGTTGGAAGAATATTTTAGGGTGGCATGCGTTTCCTATGACGGGTTTGATGAGACGGAACAGACAGAGTTTCCGACGATGACGGAGGAAACGGAAAAAATTGAACAGTATATAAAGAAAGAATTTGGCGGACATATCTGTGCCGCATATGGCTGTTCACTGGGCGGTTCTTTTGTCGGACTGCTTGCAGCACGCGGAAATATCCACATGGAGTATGGTATTTTAGGTGGTTCCGATTTAGACCAGTCGGGAAAGTTTTTGGCAAAGCTGATGACGAAACTGATGATGCCGGTTTTTTATCCGTTTATCGCGAATGGTGAGATGAAAATTCCTTTCATGAAAAAGAAAATGGACAAGATGCTGGCGGAGGACAATGGCTATATCAGAGCGTTTATGGATATGATAAAGACGCCGGATGTCGATATGAGCCATATTACAAAAAGAAGCGTCGAAAATCAGTTTTACTCAGACCTCATTACACCGCTGCCGGATCAGATCGACCCGTCCGGAACGCAGATACATGTTTTATATGCCCTTAAAATGGGTGAAAAATATCGTGCGCGTTACAAAAAACATTTTGCAGGACCGATCCTGCATGAACTGGATCTGCAGCACGAAGAACTGCTTGCGGTTTATCCGGATGATTGGGTAAAAGTGATCGCGGAGATCTGTAACAGAAAACAGGGAGATTGTGCGGCAAGATTTAAAATTAAGGGAAGCTGATGAAGTGGGGAAAGTTGAATCATCAGAGAAAACAAGAAGAGAAAGTGAGAAAGAGTCTCAATTTTTCTTCTTGTTTTTTTAATTGATGTTCGGTATACTGAACGATAGTTAGACAAAACTAACAATAGTGTAAATCATGCAGACTCCGGAACCGGAAAGTTGCTACCTTTCCTGCTCCGGTGGGATTGTCTGCAAACGAAGAAAAAGGAGACAGCGGGAATGAATTATTTAGAGATTGAAAAAGTAATTGGAAGGGAGATTTTAGACTCCAGAGGTAATCCTACCGTGGAAGCTGAAGTATATTTAGTGGACGGTACCATTGGAAGGGGAATGGCACCAAGCGGTGCGTCGACCGGAGAATTTGAGGCATTAGAGCTTCGCGACGGCGATAAGTCAAGATATCTTGGCAAAGGTGTTACCAAGGCAGTTGAAAATATTAATACAATGATCAACGATGCGATCGTCGGAATGGATGCCAGCGACATTTATGCAGTGGATGCAGCGATGATCGCAGCGGACGGAACAAAGGATAAATCAAAACTGGGAGCAAATGCGATCTTAGCAGTGTCGATTGCAGCGGCACGCGCAGCTTCCATCTCACTGGATATTCCGCTTTACCGTTTCTTAGGCGGCATCTTGGGCAACCGTCTGCCGGTTCCGATGATGAATATTTTAAATGGTGGTGCTCATGCGGCAAACACAGTAGATGTGCAGGAGTTCATGATCATGCCGGTCGGTGCACCGAGTTTTAAAGAGGCACTCCGCTGGTGTGCAGAGGTGTTCCATGCGCTTGCAGCTCTGTTAAAGAGCAAGGGACTTGCAACCTCTGTTGGTGATGAGGGTGGTTTTGCACCGGATCTTGCATCCGATGAAGAAGCAATCCAGTACATATTAGATGCTGTGAAAAACGCAGGATATGAGCCGGGCAGAGATTTCCGGATCGCCATGGATGCAGCTTCCTCTGAGTGGAAGAGCGAAAAAGGAAAAGGATTCTACAAACTTCCGAAGGCAGGCACCGAGTTTACTTCCGCAGAGCTGATCGAACACTGGAAGAAACTGGTTGAAAAATACCCGATCATTTCCATCGAGGATGCACTTGACGAGGAAGACTGGGAAGGCTGGAAACTTCTGACCAAAGAACTTGGTGATAAGGTACAGCTTGTCGGAGACGATTTGTTTGTAACCAATACGGAGCGCCTGAAAAAAGGTATCGACAACGGCTGCGGCAATGCCATTCTGATCAAGTTAAATCAGATTGGTTCCGTATCCGAGACTTTAGAGGCAATCAAGATGGCTCACAAAGCAGGTTATACGGCAATTTCTTTCCACCGTTCCGGCGAGACGGAAGACACCACGATTGCAGATCTTGCAGTGGCATTAAATACCTGCCAGATCAAGACCGGTGCACCGAGCAGAACAGAGCGTGTTGCAAAATACAACCAGCTTCTCCGCATAGAGGAAGAACTTGGAAATGCAGCAGTGTATCCGGGAATGGGTGCATTTAATGTAAAATAAGGAATTTACGCACATTATAGTTTATTTTCTCCTCTATCTCATGGAAAGAACGCGAAAGGTCAGGGATGGCTTTTGGCGTTCTTTTTATGCAGGCAGGGCTGACCGAGGACATTGTGCAAAAAATCTCGGACGAAAAGGATGATCCGGTGTGGATGCGTGAGTTCCGGATGAAATCACTGCAGATTTACAGACAGATGCAGATCCCGGACTGGGGACCGCCGATCGACGGGCTGGACTCCATGATCGTCAGCGGATTTGCGGATGATGTATCGAAGGAACTGCCGGATTTTTTAGAAACATTTTATTTGCAAAATAATCCCTGACGGTCTACACTTGCTATAGCAACAATACACAATACCGAACAACAAAGATACAGAAACGGTAAAGTTCCGCAGGCAGGCCCGCCAACAAAACCTTATCGTTTCTACACCCCACAAGAGAGGACACCACCCATGCCATCATTCGTAACATTTTCCAACGTCGGCAAAATCTACCACACCGGCGAACTCGACATCACCGCCCTCCATGACGTCAATTTTGAGATCGAAAAAGGAGAATTCTGCGTCATCGTCGGTGCGTCCGGTGCCGGCAAAACGACGATTTTAAATATATTAGGAGGAATGGATACCTTAACCAGCGGACAGGTATTCTTAGACGGACAGGAAATCTCAAACTATGACAAAAAACAGCTCACCTCATACCGGCGTTTCGACATCGGATTTGTGTTCCAGTTTTACAACCTCGTGCAGAACCTGACAGCACTTGAAAATGTAGAGCTTGCGGCGCAGATCTGTAAAGATCCGCTTCCGGCGGCAACAGTGCTTGAGGAAGTCGGGTTGAAAGACCGTCTGTTAAATTTCCCGGCACAGCTTTCCGGTGGAGAACAGCAGCGTGTCGCGATCGCGCGTGCGCTTGCAAAAAACCCGAAACTTCTGCTCTGCGATGAGCCGACCGGAGCTCTCGATTATAATACCGGAAAAGCAGTTTTAAAATTATTGCAGGACACCTGCCGCGAAAATGGAAAAACAGTCGTGGTCATCACGCATAACCAGGCACTTACAGCGATGGCGGACCGCATCATCACGGTAAAGAGCGGCACAGTCGTTTCCATGGAAAAAAATGAACACATTGTAGACATTGCAGATATAGAGTGGTAGACGGTTATGAGATCAATGATTTGGAAATCAACATTCAGGGAAATAAAGGAAAGTCTCGGCCGTTTTCTCGCTATCCTGGCGATCGTTGCATTGGGTGTCGGATTTTTTGCAGGACTGAAGGTCACACAGCCTGCCATGTTAAAAACGGCGCAGCGTTATTTTGATAAGACAGCTCTTTACGACTACCGCCTGATCTCCACGGTCGGTTTTTCTGAGGATGAAGTAGAGACCATAAAAAAACAAAAAGATGTAAAAGCGGCAGAGGGAGCAGTCACGTTTGACATTGTCTGTGAGAGCGGCGGCAAAGAGCGCGTGCTAAAAATGCACAGCATCACAGAGGATGTTAACCGGCTGGTGCTTGTGGACGGCGAATTGCCGGAAAATGCAGGGGAGTGCGTGGTGGACTCTAATCTTTACGGCGCATCCATGATTGGAAAAACGATCAAATTGTCCGACGGCAATGACGAGGACGATCTGGAACATTTTTCAAACCGCGAGTATAAGATCACCGGAATCGTGCAGTCTCCTCTGTATTCGCAGTTTGAGCGCGGAAGTACGTCGCTTGGCAACGGCAGGGTGAGCGGATTTGTCTATCTTTTGCCGGAAGGATTTGCAGACGATTATTATACGGAAGTTTATGTGAAATTTGCCTGCGATTTTCCTTTGTACAGTGAAGAATATGATGCTTACATAGAACAAAAACAGGATGCGTGGGAAGCACTGACGGAGGATCTTGCAGCAGAGCGTTATCAGACAGTGCGTTCGGAGGCAGAGACAAAACTTGCAGATGGAAAAAAACAGCTTGCAGAGAAAAAAGAGGAGACAAAGAGCCAGCTTGATGATGCAAAAAAACAATTAGAAGATGCAAAAAGCCAGATCGAAGACGGCGAAAAGCAGCTTGCAGATGCAAAGAAAAAATTGGAATATGCCCCGGATGAATTAGAAAAAAAAGAGGCAGAACTGACGGAAGCAGAAAAGGCGATTCAGGAGAAAGAGACACAGTTAGATCAGGCGGAAGTTGCACTTGGAATCGGTTATGCGCAGGGAGTCGGACAGATCCAGAAAGCATTGAACGGAATTTCTGAGGGGCTTTTTTCCGAAAATGGAGATCAGGGAAATGGTGCGGCAGGCAGTTTTTCTTCGGGAGATGCATTAGCGGATGCAGGATCACAGATTGCAGATGCAAAGGCACAGATTGCAGACGGAAGAGCGCAGATCGCGGAAGCCCAAAAGCAGATCGAGAGCGGAAAGAGCGCCATTGCAAAAGCGAAAAAACAGTTGGAAGAGTCCAAAACACAGATAGCAGAAAAGGAAGCAGAATTATCCGATGCGAAAACGCAGTATGAAGATGGGAAAAAGGAATATGAGGACGGACTTTCAACTTACAATGAGGAAATAGAAAAAGCGGAGAAAAAGATCAGTGATGGCGAGAAAACTTTAAAGGAATTAAAAGATCCTGATACCTATGTGCTCGGACGCGATACCAATGTTGGGTATGTCTGCTTTGAGAGCGATTCCGGTATCGTGGACGGAGTTGCCGATGTATTTCCGATCTTCTTCTTTCTGGTAGCGGCACTTGTGTGTGTGACGACGATGAACCGTATGGTGGAGGAACAGCGGACACAGATCGGTGTGTTAAAGGCACTCGGCTACAGTGAACATACCATTATGGCAAAATATATGTTTTATTCCGGCTCCGCGGCGCTGACCGGATGTGTGGCCGGATTTGCACTTGGGACATTTTTATTCCCGAAAGTGATCTGGTATGCATACGGCATGCTCTATAAGATGGATTCCCTGGTTTATGTGTTTGACTGGAAATTAGCAGTCATTTCCGTGATCGTATCACTGCTTTGTTCTATCGGTACAACCTTTGTGTCTGTCCGCCGCGAACTGACGGAGGTTGCGGCAGAGCTGATGCGTCCGAAAACACCGAAAGCCGGGAAACGTGTATTCCTTGAATATATACCGTTTGTATGGAAGAGGCTTAAATTTTTGCAGAAGGTTTCCATGCGGAATATTTTCCGGTATAAAAAGCGGTTTTTCATGATGGTCGCAGGCATCAGCGGATGCAGCGCACTTTTGGTGACCGGATTTGGGGTGAGGGATTCTGTGACGGGAATTGTGACGCAGCAGTATACGCAGATCCAGACCTATGATATCGGTGTGACTTATTCATCGTCCGTCACACCGGAGCAAAAAAGTGAACTGGAAAGCAAAGAACAGGACGGTGTGGAAAAATCTGTGTTTGTGGCAGAAAAGAGCATGGATTTAGTTGGCAGTGAAAAGACAAAATCCGTCAGCCTTATCATTGCAGATCCGGATTCGGATATGACGCCGTTTGTCAATTTGCATACGGAAAAAGGAGTACCGATCACATTCCCGAAAAAGGGAGAGGCGGTTATTTCCGCAAAAGTGGCAGATGAACTTGGGATAAAGACCGGAGATACCGTGACACTGCAGGATTCCGACATGAAAACCATATCCGTGACGGTAAGCGGGCTGTGTGAAAATTTTGTATATAATTATGTCTATTTGTCTGCGGATACCTATGAAGAACAGATGAAAACGGAACCGGAATACAAAAACGCATTTGTGTGTGTTTCTGAGGGCACAGATGCACATCTGCTTGGAACATCCCTGATGGCAATGTCGGATGTGGCAGCGGTCAATATTTCACAGGATGACATGGAACGTTTTTCAAGCATGATGGGCAGTATGGATCTGATCGTTGTGGTCATTATTTTGTGTGCAGCGGGACTTGCTTTTATCGTTTTATATAACCTGACAAATATTAATATTACGGAGCGTGTGTGCGAGATCGCAACGATCGAGGTGCTCGGGTTTTACGAAAATGAGACAGCCGCATATGTGTTCCGGGAAAATACGATTCTGACATTTCTCGGCGCACTTGCAGGGCTTGTGCTCGGTGTATTTTTGCACCGGTTTGTCATGAGCCAGATTGTCGTGGATATGGTGGCCTTTGATGTACATGTAAAACCGGTCAGCTTTGTATATAGTGTGGTGCTGACTCTGGTGTTTACCTGGTTTGTGGACCGGCTGATGCGAAAGAAGATCGATGCGATCAGCATGACGGAATCATTAAAAAGTGTTGATTAGAAAATAGAATTGGACGTTAACGCGGGAAAGTGTTATAGTTTATTTATAGAAAACGATGAATCAGGAGATGATACATATGGGAAAAATTATAACAATCGGACGTGAATTTGGCAGTGGCGGACGAGAGGTTGGAAAGAGACTTTCCGATGAACTTGGAATTGCCTATTATGATAACGAGATTATAACAGAGATTGCAAAGAGAACCGAACTTGCAGAAGGTTATGTGCAGCATGTAATGGAAAATGGTCCGACTGCCCTGATGCCGATCACAATCGGGAGAACTTTTTATATGGGCGCGGATCCTGTGATGGAACAGAACAATGCGATTTACAGAGAACAGAGCCTGTTAGTACAGGAACTCGCGGAGAAATCAGACTGTGTGATCGTCGGAAGAAGTGCAGATTATATCCTGCGCGACAAAAAGCCGCTGCGCCTGTTTATTTATGCAGATATGGAATCGCGCATGGAGCGATGCAGAAAGCGTGCACCGGAGCAGGAACATTTTACAGACAAAGAGCTGAGACGTCATATTCAGGATGTGGATAAGAGACGTTCCAAATATTATCAGTTCTTTACCGGACAGACCTGGGGCGAGAAGTTAAATTATGACCTGTGCATCAATACTTCCGGTGCCAATATCGAGGATCTGGTGAAAGTGATCGCAAAATTGGTAAAATAAAATATGCAGGAATATTATCTAAACAGTGAAAAGAAAATCTGTCTGATGGAATTGTCTGAGTTTAAGGAATTAGAGGGTGCGTATCCACATAAACGGAATTTGTTCCGCAGCATGAATCCGGTACAGTACTGCAAGGCAGAAAGTTACGGGGACTGCCTGTTTGGGACGATGAAGATACCGCGTGCCCTAAAGGGCAGAGTGACGTATATCGTATTTGGATTTTATCTGAGAGGCGAAGAACTGCTGTTGATCGAGGATGGCAGTTTCCTAAAGACGTGTCTTGGAAGGCTGAAAAAAATTATACCCACAGAGTGCAGCATGCATCAGTTCCTCGTTATGATTTTTGAGATGCTGATCGAGGATGATGTGATCTATCTGCAGCAGCAGGAGGAAAAATTAGCCTCCATTGAGGAAGAGCTTTTAAAAAAGATCCCGGAGCATTTCTATGAGATCATTCTGCAGTACAGGAAACGTTTTTCGGCATATCATGCATATTATGAGCAGCTTGTCAATCTGGCAGATGCCATGCAGAGTGATTTCGGACAGATACTGACAGACAAGGAGCGATCGCTCTGGCAGCTTTATGCGAACCGTGTGGAACGCCTGCATGATCATGTGGAACTCTTGCGGGAATATTTAGTACAGATCCGTGAGTTATACCAGTCACTGATCGATGTACAGCAGAATAAGGTCATGAGTATCTTAACGGTAGTAACGACGATATTTCTCCCACTGACCCTGATTGCTGGATGGTATGGCATGAACTTTCCAAATATGCCGGAGTTCGGATGGAAATATGCGTATCCGGTCGTTATTGTAGTCAGCATCTGCATCATTGCGGGAGAGATCATTTATTTTAAGAAAAAGAAAATGCTGTAAGCAGGCGAGATTCTGCGCGTAAAATAAAATATGTTTGACAGAAATCCGGAAATGGAGAGAAATCTTTGTTTCCGGATTTTCTTGTTTTCAGAACGATATGTCAAAGTGTACCAGACTGGAATATATTAGAATAAGAATAGATTAAAGAAGCTGTCAGTATGGCTTATGATATAAAAAGACTGCCGAGCGAAGCGAGTGTAGATCACGATCATGAAGCATC
>OMGY01003560.1_pt1 | contig 10382 bp, 14 predicted proteins | sample 1674461 | NCBI WGS metagenome assembly OMGY01 (sample SAMN05578579, study PRJEB25193) | human gut metagenome | biome: Human Microbiome; feature: human-associated habitat; material: feces | host: Homo sapiens | place: USA:Birmingham
CGCCCAGCATCAGGTTCATGACAGCCCGAACCGCCAGTCTGCCTAACACAATGCCGATGATGACAACGACCAGTAAAATGATGAGCCGCTTTTGTGTCAGTGTCATTTTCATATTCCATCCTTTCCTCTTGACTTTGTAATTTGAATCTGCTAAAATGATGATCCAAACGTTTCGACGAGATAATTGTATCAGCGAAAATATTCGTTGTCAAGAGGAGTAACATAAATGAGACAAACAGAGCAAAATGTATCACCGATGAGCAATGAAGGGCGAAATGCGTATGTAATTCAGCATTTAACCGATGCTTTTCTTTCGCTGTTTTCCCAAAAGCCGATCAATGACATCTCTATCAGTGAACTGGTTGAAACGGCCGGCGTTGGACGGGCATCCTTCTATCGTAATTACGAGAGCAAAGAGGATATCCTGAAGGCATACCTGAATGAGAGATTTCTTGAGGTAAAGGACGAATGGGCTAAAAACAGTGGCGCACCACTTAGCGAGCAGGTTAGGATCATGATCAATCACTTTGAGAAGCATCGTTCTTTCTATCAGTTATTGAACGACCGTGGGCAGACATATATGCTGAAAGATGTTATCATCGATCTCTGCGGCCCAAAGCCGGAATACGAGGCGGTGCAGGCGTATGCGTCCGCTTTTGTTGCCTACACGCTGTACGGTTGGATCGACGTCTGGTTCCAGCGGGGAATGAAAGAATCTTCCGATGAATTGGCTGCGTTATTCAAAGCGCAGGGACTTTAATCTGCGCCAAGGTTAATGTGAAAAGGAATATCTTGAAAATGCAAGTAAAAAAGAAACGCAAATTTAAAGCGTTGAACATGGCGGCAGTTGTTTTTGCCGGTCTTATCATCGCAGTAGTGCTTGTGAACCAAATAAGCGTCAGGCCGTTTATGCTCGTCTTTAATTCGTTGATGAATCTGACAGATGAACAGGGAAACATCGGCTCATATGCAGAACAAATTGAGACAGTCCGGGAAGTCGGCAGCATTGAGGTTCCGGTCAGCGGATATCCGAATGCGGGTGTCACGCTTTATGAGCCGGTGAACAGGAGTGAAGCCCTTCCCCTGATTGTTTATATCCACGGCGGCGGATGGTGCACCGGAAGAGCATCGGCGGTTCGCTCTTTTGCAAAGCTGCTGGCATCCAACGGCTACATCGTTGCGAATCTGGATTATTCTCTTGCGCCGGAGCATCCCTATCCAGCTTCAACTGTCCAAATTACGGAAGCGATCAACTATCTGTATGAGCATGCGGATGACTACGGCATAGATGATAAAAACATCTTTATCGGCGGGAACTCTGCCGGAGCGCATTTATCCAGTCAGATGGGCGGTTTGTTCACGAATGCAGACTATGCAAAAGAAGTCGGTGTTGAAACAAGGGTACCGGCAGAAAACATCAAAGGGTTGCTCCTCTTCAACGGCGTATATAACTTTGATACCGCCGGAGAGTGCAATTTTCCGTTTTATAAAAAACTGGCATGGGCCTATACGGGCGTGAAAGATTACACCCAATATGAACGAATCGATGAACTGTCCACGGTGAAACACATCATGGAGGAATACCCGCCTACCTATATAACGGTTGGTGACATTGACCCCCTGGAGCCGCAGACGCTTGCGTTTATCGAAATGCTTGAGAAGCATAAAGTCGATTATACCTCTCTTTTGTGGACAGGACAAAATACAAAACTCTACCATGACTACATATATGAGCTGGATACAAAAGAGGCTGTGGCCGCATACGAGGCGGCTGTGCGTTTCATGAAGGAACACACAACCAGCGCATCAGATAAAGAATAAAAAGAGGCACGGAAAGAAATGAAAACAGGTTTTGTTTTAGAAGGCGGCGCTATGCGGGGAATGTACACCGCAGGCGTGCTGGATGTTTTGCTGGAAAACAAAATCAAGGTTGACTGCATTGTAGGTATGTCAGCCGGGGCGCTGTTCGGCGTAAATTCTCTGCCCGGGCAGAATGACCGGGTGATACGCTACAACAAGCGGTTCAGCGGAGACAAAAACTATATGGGTCTGCGCCCGCTTCTCCGGGAGGGAAACATCGTCAGCACAAAATACGCCTATGAGGAGGTTCCCCACAGGCTGACCCATTTGACGATGCGTAATACAAAAAGCCCGGCGTTCCGTTTTACGCCGTTGTGACAAACATGGAAACCGGAATGCCGGAGTACATAAAAATCGACAGCGTCTTTGAACAGATGGATGTGCTTCGGGCATCCGGCTCCATGCCGTTTGTTTCAAAACCTGTGCTGATTTACGGAAAAAGGTATCTGGACGGTGGCATTTCCGACCGCATTCCGTTCCGATTTGCCGAAAGCCTCGACTGTGATAAACTGATCGTCATTCTCACACGGGATATGGCGTACCGAAAAAAGCAGATGTCTCCGGCGCTGATCCGACTGTGGTTTGGCAAGAGTCCGATCGCCGAAAAGCTGCATTCCGTCTATGACCTTGGGGCAAAAGACGGAATGAACTATGTGATTCATAAAAATACTATTGTTGGCTGAATCCCCTACCTGCAAACTGAACCCGCTAAAACAGCCAGTGAACCCCCTAATGCTCAAAAACGGCAAAAGGGGATTCATTGGTATCAATATGAGGGTTTATCGCCAAACAAAGACCGTTCCTTTGATACCACGTGTATCGAAGGAGCGGTCTTTATTTCTGCTCGAAAGACTGCCGCCGTGGTGTGCTCCATATGCGGCAAAATACATATTTTAGTTTTGGAATGATACTTTAACATCCTGCCAGTTTTCGTTGGCGGATATTTCGGCATGTTCACCGAAGAACGCTTTTCCAGCGTCTGTATCGCCTCTTAGCCAATACATAAACCACGCGGTCATGTATCCATCGCCATAATACAGCATATTCCCGTGGTCACCGTCATTTCTGCGGCACATTAGTTTTGTGGTAGACTCGGGGATACTGTCATAAATTTTTTGCAGTCCTTCCAGCGGGCAAATAGTATTGCTGTCGGCATTTCCAGTGGCAGCAGTCAGGAATGTTGGAACGGTTAGCTTTTCTGCGTTGTAGTCCCACTCCAAAGTGGTGGCAAGTTCTGATTGTGTGGGGCTTGCCGCAAAAACCGCTTTTACCATAGAGGAGTGTTCAACATTTGTAGCGGCATTGATTGCGCCGATGCCGCCCTGAGAGTGGCCGGATACGCCGATATGCTCCATATCCAGTTTTCCGAGGAAAGGATTGCTATCCCAATCGTGTATCTGTTGCTCCCTATTCATTTTGATGGCAAAACGCAGGCACATTTCCGCTCCAAACCCATTCCATGAGTATTCTTCTTCGGTAGCCATAACAACAAAGCCGCAGGACGCAAGATGTTTCATAACGGCCGTGTACTTAGATGCTTTCACGCCGGTTCCATTGCAGAAGATAACCACAGGATATTTCGCATCATTGTTTTCAATATCATGAGGATACCAAATTTCATATTTCTCGAAGGATTGCATAGCGGCTGCCTCTTTGTAAGATACCTCGTGTGTACCGTTTTGTAGATATTTTGCTTCAATGCCACCACCGGTTTTTACCGTTTGCGTGTAGTTATTTGCTACGGCTGGTCTAGACGATAACCATTTCAAAGAAACGGAAACCAATATTACCAGGCCCACAACAACAAGAAGAATGGTTTTCAGAGCGGGCATTTTCTTTCCTTTCATCATAGATACCTCTTGATTTTTTCTAAATCATTCATTATATTGCAATTGGAACTTACGTTCCGCACGCTCATTATACCGATAACACGGGAAAAATCAATCATTTTTTGCCAATTGATAAAAGATGAAGCGAAATGAGGGAAAACGTTTCAGTATGAAAAAATGCAGAAAAGAAGGCAGCGATATTATACGGGCGAATAAGTGCGGAATGACGCATATACCGGACGATAAATAGGGAAAGGGCTTGGAAGAAATGAAAACTGGTCTGGTTTTAGAGGGCGGAGCAATGCGGGGAATGTACACCGCAGGGGTGCTGGATGTTATGCTGCAAAAAGGAATCAAGGTTGACTGTGTTGTGGGTGTATCCGCCGGAGCACTGTTTGGGGTTAACTTTTTGTCCGGTCAGAAAGGCAGGGTTATCCGCTACAATAAACGCTTTAACTCCGATAAAAACTACATAGGGTTTCGGCCCCTCTTGCGGGAGGGAAACATTGTCAGCACGAAATATGCCTATGAGGATGTTCCGCGCAGGTTGGATCCGTTTGACGATAAAGCTTATAAAGAATCCGGCGTTCCGTTTTATGCCGTTGTGACGAATATGGAAAACGGAATGCCAGAATACATAAAAATCAACAGTGTTTTTGAGCAGATGGATGTGCTGCGTGCTTCGGGGTCCATGCCGTTTGTCTCAAAGCCCGTGGAGTTCGGCGGAAAAAAGTATTTGGACGGCGGCATTTCTGACAGCATTCCTTTCCGTTTTGCCGAGAGTCTCGGCTGTGACAAACTGATCGTCATTCTGACACGGGATTTGGCGTATCGGAAAAAACCGATGTCACCCGCACTGATCCGGCTGTGGTTTGGGAAAAGCCCGGTTGCCGACAAACTGTTGCATCGCCACGAACTATACAACCGTTCTGTAGAAGAACTGAAGGAATGGGAAGACTCCGGCAAAGCCGCAGTAATCCGTCCGTCCAGTCCTATTAGAATCGGCCGCATTGAGACAGCTCCTCAAAAATTGCAGGCAGTTTATGAACTTGGCGTAAACGATGGATACAATTTTATTGTTCGATAAAATTGTATCTTCGGCGTTCAGGAGGGAGAACCCATCCCCGTCAGTGGTTGATAGGGGCAGCTCCGGCTAAAGGGGGGGGGAAATCAAGGGGGACTGAAGCAACTTGCCCCCGTACAAAGACCGCTTACAGTTTGGTTTTGACAGGTTACTTTCCATGGGATTTACTAGTAACGAGTTTGTGTTATGCTGTTGTTGTAGAGGTGCAAGCGGACGCTGGATCTTGCGTCAAATGGCACATAGGAAAAGGAGAATTTTTATGGAAAAGAAACTTTATAAAGTGAGGGAAGGAAAAATGCTCGATGGCGTCTGTGGCGGCATTGCAGAGTATTTTAATATTGACCCGGCAATTATTCGGCTGGCCTGGATACTGTTCTGCGCTGCTGGCGGAAGCGGCATTTTGGCGTACATGATCTGCGCCATCGTTATTCCGCGGCAGCCGGATTGAGAGGCAGACGCTGGTTTGGAGTGTGAAAAAATGAGGAGTATCCAGCAGTTAACAGAAGAATTGTGGTCAAAAAGCGCCGTTGCCGGCTGTGGCGCCATGAAGGAGCTGCTGGCGTACAGCGAAGAATCCGCGTGCGTGTACCCCTATATAGAACAGTTTCTTGAAATGACCTACAGCGGCAACTCCTATTTCCGCACCAGGGGGCTGCTGCTGATTTGCGCCAATGCCAAGTGGGATAAGGCCGGTAAGATTGAGGAGAACATTGCAAATATCCTGAAGCACGTCACTGACCCGAAGCCGATCACCACAAGGCAGTTTGTTGCCATGCTTCCGCAGCTTGCGGCGGACAAGCCGGCCCTGCGGGAGGACATTTTAGCGGCTTTGCGAAATGCGGATACGTTGCGCTATCCCCTCAGTATGCGGGGACTGGTGGATGCGGATATCTGCAGTGCGCGGCTTATGATTGAAAAGCGGGGGATTTGATCTGACGATTGGGACCCGAGCGGGCGGAAGAACTGCCTGTCCCCGGATCAGAGAGAGGGAGGGATTGCGACATGTCGATTCAGCCGAACCAGGGGCTGCGATTAAACGAAGCGAAACTACCGGACGGAATGCTCCGATACCATGTGTTCGGAAGCGGGCGCATCAGCATCGTCATTGAGATGGGGCTGGCAGCCAGTGCCGGAGAGTAGTGGCATATTGCCGAACACCTTGCAGGGCGCGAAACGGTGCTGCTGTATGAACGCATGAGAGAAACTACGCCGAAACGAACCCCTCAAAAACGAGGGGCAGGGAGGACCGCCTGGAATAGGGATTATCCCAGGCGGAACGGGGATATATGTAGCCATTGTCGCCGAAAGGGTCGGTGTTATCGGGAGGATTCTATGATTTTTACAGAAGTGGGCAGCCGGGCGCATTCTACTATCATCCTTTTACACGGCGGCGGTTTATCAGATTGGTCATGGAAAGGCGTTGCTGAAGCGCTGGTGGAGAGGTACCATGTCGTAACGCCGGTGATTGATGGGCATGGCGAAGATGGAAGAACGGAGTTTCACAGTATTGAGGACTCGGCGGACAAACTGATCAGGTATATCCAATGCAGGCTGAAAGGGAAGGTATATGCAATTGGAGGACTGTCCATTGGGGCCCAGATCGTTTGTGAAGTGCTTTCGAGAGAGCCCGCCATCACAGAGTATGCCATCGTTGAGAGTGCGCTGGTACTTCCGGTGAAAGGCGTAACTGTGTTTACCGCACCTGCCTGTGGGTTATGCTATGGTCTGATAAAGAGGCGCTGGTTTTCTAAAATGCAGGCAAAAACCCTTTGTGTGCCGGATGAATGGTTCGAACGGTATTATCGGGACAGTTTGCGTATCAGCAAACAGTCCCTGATCAACATGATACGCAGCAACGGGAAGTATTCCTTGAAGCGGTCCATTGTAGACACTGCTGCGAAGGTCCTGATTCTTGTGGGAGAAAGAGAAGCGGGGGTAATGAGAAAATCAGCCAGCCTTCTGCACAGCACACTGAGCGGGAGTGTTTTATATGTTGCATCTGGATTGAAGCACGGAGAACTGAGTTTGGTTTATCCGCAACAGTATGTTGGGCTGCTGGAAGGGTTATTTGCTGGCAGAAATTGACTCGTCTTATATTTGGCGCTGGTTACGCATTGGAAAACACGCTGCTGGAAGGAGCGATTGAATCATGGAAATGCGGTGGACTCGTTCAGAGCGGGGACGCACCTACTATTGGATTTCAAAGAACGACAGAGATTCCGGCCGGGCGCTGGTCTTTCTGCACGGGCTGACTGCGGACCACCGGATGTTTGCCAAACAGACGGAAGCGTTTTCTCCGGAATATACAGTTATTGCCTGGGACGCGCCTGCCCATGGAAAATCAAGACCCTACCGAGACTTTACATACGCGCACCTTGCAGCGGAATTGAGCCAGATTCTCACTGCAGAAACCATCCGAAAGGTGGTGCTGATTGGGCAATCTATGGGCGGTTTTGCGGCGCAATCCTTTATGACGGCACATCCTGATATGGTAGAAGGATTTGTATCCATTGACAGCTGTCCCTATGGAACGGTATATTACAGTAAAGCTGATTTTTTCTGGCTGAAACAGATAAAGTGGATGGCACGATGTTATCCTGACCGGCTGCTGCGCAGCGCTATGGCGAAACTGTGTGGTATAACAGCTGCTGCCCGCACAAATATGCGCACGATGTTGAAATGCTATACAAAAGCGGAGCTGTGCAATCTGATGCACATGGGCTTTGCGGGGTTTATTCCTGAAGTGCATGACTTGAAGATCCCGTGTCCGGTCTGTTTGCTTCTTGGGGAGTACGACAGAACGGGAAAGGTAAGGCAGTACAATGAGCATTGGCATAGAAGAGAGAATTACCCTCTGCGCATCATCAAAAATGCAGCGCACAACGCGAATGAAGATAATCCCGCAGAGGTAAACGCAATCATCAAAGGGTTTTTGCGGGAGATTGGGTGGGAAAGCCTGGTGTGTAACAGCACAGGCTCCACAGGAGGTAAAATAGATTGACACAGTTAAGAAAGATGCTCGGCGATATTTCCTCAGAGGAATGTGTTGCGTTAATGCACTTGATCGAGACGCAGAGCAAAAGCACCCTATCTAAATGGGCGATTGAATACGCGCGGCGGAACTATTTAACGGTATACCAAAGGCACTGCGCGGACGATCATACCATGGCCGGACTGCTTGCTGCTTGCAGAGCGTATGCGATGGGAGAGGGGGAGCTGAAACAGGCAAAAAACGCCATTAAAATGATGCGGCAAAGGGCAAGGGAGTTGGGCGAGCAGCCGGTAGCACAGGCGGCAGCCCGTGCACTTTCCACTGGGTGTGCCGCCATTCAAACACCGAGTAATGCCTTTGGTTTTCTGCTGTACGGTGCCGCGGCTGTCAGCTACGATGAGCTGGGCCTTGCCTGCGAAAGGGAAACGTATGATGCTGCTGCGGCCCGGGAGTTGAGAAGAGCGCTTGCTTCGTTACAGTCGGCCGCTATCGCCGGCGAGGCAAATCCTGCGAAGATCAGCTGGAATTGCTAAAGGGCGCTGGAATTGGGAGAAGAGAGAAGCCCCACCGGAAAGCCGGTGGGGCTGAACTGCTGTGAGGTTAAATGCCGGTAATGAGGTATACCACCCAGACAATGGCGCAGTAGATCAGACAGGGCAGGAGGCAGAGCCGGATGATGCGGCCCTCCTTTCCCGGTGCGTTTGTGGTGGAGGTGACAGCCACTACGTTGTTGATACAGATCATATTGCCCAGTGCGCCGCCGGTGATCTGCAAAGCGAGGATCGTCGAGGTGGACAGGCTCAGCATTTCCGCTGTCTGGTACTGGAGAGGGCCAAACAGCGTACTGGAAACGGTACAGGAACCGGAGACAAAGGCGCCGAAAATGCCGATGACCGGGGACATATAAGGGAACGCGCTGCCTACGATGTCCACCATAAGCTGGCTGATCTGGGAGAGCATACTGTTGAGTCCGGAGGTGTTGACGCCGGAGTTCATCATAATCTGTACCATGGCTACGCCGGCGACCAGGGCGACGGTCAAATTGGCCATCTGCAAACCGGTATTCTTGGCGACCTCCCCGGTGCGCTTCAGCGGCAGGCGGCAGCACAGGGCGGTGACCAGTGCCACCAGTATGAAGGGGAAAATCCCGGGATTGTACGCCCACTGAAGCGCAATGTCCAGGCCTTCGACACCGAGGATGTTGTGAATGTCGATGCTGATCCCCTTCAGGATATCTTTCAGACCGAAAGCGGACATACGGGTGACGAGGAGCAGCACCGCAATGGCCAGATAGGGCGTCCAGGCCAGAGCGAACTGTTTCACAGTAGGCGCTTGTTCCAGCTCGTGGTCGGCGTCTACGTCCTCGCCTTTAAAATGCCAAATGTATTTGGGGACTAAAATGCGGAATTTCGCGGCCAGAACGGTCAGGAACATACCGATAATGGAACCGATAATGGAGGCGAATTCCGGCCCCAGGTAAGTACCCAGCAGGTAGTAGGGGACGATAAAGGTGAGCGCCGCGAGAATGGAGAAGGGGATCATTTCCACGATGCTTTTCAGCTTGCGTTCCGAACCAAAAAACAGCACCAGAACAGAGACCAGGAGCAAAGGAACAACCAGCCCGCCAATACCGAGATACAGGCAAATTTTGTGGGTGACTGCGCTGGTGAAGGTGTCAGCAGATACGCCGGATGCATCCAATTGGGAGGTGATATTGGAGATGGTGGTCAGCGTAGGGGTGCCGACTGCGGCAAAGGGAACGGGGGTGCTGTTGGAAATCAGCGACACGACGCAGGCTGCGACGGCGGGAAAGCCAAGGCCCACCAACAGGGGAGCGGCCAGTGCGGCAGGCGTGCCGAATCCGGCGGAACCTTCGATAAAAGCGCCGAAGAGAAAGGCGATGATAATTGCCTGGATACGGGGATCCGGTGAAATCTGTTTGAATCCGCTGCGGATGACATCCATCAGTCCCACTGCTTTTAACGTGTTTTGCAGGAATATGGCGCCGGCGACAATCACCAACAGATCCACAGCCTTCAGCAAACCGTAGATTGCATAGGCCGCAGTGGTCAACAAATCCATTTTCCAGACGAAGATCACCAGAGCGATGGTGAGCAAGAGAGAAATCCCGATTGACTTGGAAGCGGACGTGTTGAACAGAACCATCAGGAAAAACGCCAGCAACAGGGGAACTGCTGCAATCAAGGCGCAGGTAGTACTGTACATTTTAAATAACCTCCCATCAGAAATAACAAGCAAACAAAAATACGATATGCAATATTAATATAAGGATAGCTTAAAAGGGGAGGGATTGCAAGAAAAAAACTGGCATAAGTAACAAATAACGGCCTCTGCATAGTTGCAGAGGCCGTTATTTGCTATGTTCTAATTCACGCACGGGTAACTTTACCAGAACGGAGGCATCTAGAACAGACGTAGACGTGAGTGGGAGAGCCGTTCACGATTGCCTTGACGCGCTTCACGTTGGGCTTCCAGGCGCGATTGGAACGGCGATGGGAATGGGATACCTGGATACCGAACACGACGCCCTTCTCGCAAAAGTCGCACTTAGCCATTTTGCATACCTCCTCTTAAATAGCATTAACAGCATGTTGTA
>OMGY01003561.1_pt1 | contig 10379 bp, 6 predicted proteins | sample 1674461 | NCBI WGS metagenome assembly OMGY01 (sample SAMN05578579, study PRJEB25193) | human gut metagenome | biome: Human Microbiome; feature: human-associated habitat; material: feces | host: Homo sapiens | place: USA:Birmingham
CATCTGTCAAGCTGTCTGCATCGCCCATTCTCCACCTGTTTGACGTATAGTCTGCACCCACATAGCCCTTTAAATAAAGAATCTCTGTAGGCTTCTCACTGACAGTCACCTTAAGCGACTCCACCTCATCATAAGCCGTACCGTCCACATCGCCAAGCTCACCGTCAGACACGCCGCCTCCCACGCCCTCGAGCGATAGATTGAGCCTGCCGCCTGACACCTGCGGCAAAAACCTGTACAGAAACTGAAGGCCGCTGCTCTTCACAGGAGCAGTCACATCAGACACCACGGAAAGCGGAGCATTTACAGCCGGCCGCACCACGAAAAAAGCTAAAAGCACAACAACAGCACCAAAGCCTGCACAAAAAGCCGCAAGCATATTGGCAGCACGTCTGGCTTCCTTCACATTCGTATCAAACACAGCCTCATCACCCTTGCCCCAGAGCTTTCTTCTCACGCGCACAGACGAGCCTGCATATGTACATAAAAAACAAAGGAGCAGCACAAAATAAGCTCCCTTTGAAATCCTTCCACCACTAAGCAGTGAGCATATCACCACAGGAAAAGCCACAAACAAAAACATGGCTCCATCCTGCCTCTTAATCACAGCCTCAGCCATCAACCAGGCAACCGCAAAAAACATAAAACCAAAAAAAATGGTCGCCCCGGTTCCGGCATCTGAAATGAGAGTTATGCCACTTTGATAAGTCCGGTTCATCTGACCGGCAATACAATTAAAGGTATATAGTAAGCCCTTCTTAAAAGCCTCCTGCGCAAGCAGAATGCCAAAGCACCACAGCATGATGCTAAAAAGAAGGACGAAAAAGCGATATCTAACCAAAGCCCTGTATTCAAATATAAATGTAAACCACACACAAATGGCTGCCCCTACAGCCGCAAGCACCAGATAATTTACAGACACTGAAAACGCATACAGAAAAATCCTAAAAAGCGCCATCACTGAAAAAAAGCACATGGCCGTCATAGGCCATAGAGCATGTGTCCCCTTATTTCCCGGCTTCGTGAGCAGTGTAGCTCCTACAAGCTCTAAATCTCCCATCCTGCAAGCTCCTCATCCACCTTGTCATAATCAATATGCTTCACGCGCACACCGTTGTGATAAAAGCTGCCATCCATGCCAAGCCGCATCGTATTGCTGTCAGCCGTAATCTCCCTGTTCTCATAGAGTGCCTCCACATCCACATGCTCCTCATATATGCCCGACTCACAAAGCTGCTCGAGCATGGAGTATGTATCAGACTCACTCGCCACAGACCGGCTCATGATGCGCTTCTCCTTATCATCCCACCAGATGACATTATGCTTCATAGAGGCTGCTGCCATAGACCACGACACAGAGCCAAGTATCTCAAGAAAAGTATCCATCACACTGACACGTTCATCGCCGGTGCCTTTATATGACATATCGGCAAAGATAAATGCAGTCTCATTCATCGGCAGGCTGTACTCCTTAACCATGAGATCATTAGTCTTTGCGGAAAGCTTCCAGTGAAAGCTGTGAAGCAAATCCCCTCTCCTGTACTGTCTGATATCAAACACCTCAGACGAATCCTCACCATGGCGCAGCTTTGAAAAAAGCTCACCGTCCACCGACTCCGAAAGCCCAAGCACACGCGCCATATCAAGCATATGAATCCTCGGCAGCACAAATACTGACGAGCTATGCTCCGAAACGCTGCACTCGCGTGTAAAGAGGCTCAGGTAATCCTTCACTGCGACCTTTCCTATATTGAAATACAGCTTGCCACAGTAACCGGTACGCAGGTAAAAGCAAAGCGAAGAGCCTGAGCCCGGCGTAACAAAGGCATCGCGCGTATAGGCACTCTCCCTGCTTGAAATCCTGCTGTAACACAAAAGCGTGACAGGTACAGTGCTCATCGGAAGCACAGAAGCATTTGAGACATGCACATCCACCTCAAACTTCTCTCCCTTTGGCACATATCTGTCCGGCACCACTAAAGACGCACTCAGATTACGCTCCAGATATACGGAAAGTATAAACAGACACGGCACAAGCAAAAGCTCAAATGAAAGCAGTGTGCGCGCTATATCATTGTTCCAGAACAGTGCAACTGCGAGTGTACATATAATTAAAGCTATGTAAGAAACCTTTTTCTTCATCAATACCTCCGAAAATCAGACAGGCTATCTGCCTTCTGTCTGCGGTTTGGGCTGCTTCACCGACGCTAAAATCTCAGCAAGAATATCCTGCGCAGACTCATTGTACATCCTGCCCTGCGCACTCAGCACAATCCTGTGACGCGCCACATTGATAAACACAGAAGCCACATCACGCGGCAGCACATACTCACGCCCCTCAACATAAGCAGCCGCCTTGCTCATCCTGGCAAGTGCAAGCGCACCACGCGGACTGACTCCAAGCTCTATCCTGTCATTGTTTCTCGTGGCCTCCACCAGGCTCACAATATACTCATAAACTGTCCTATGAACAAATACACCCTCCACTTCCTTTTGTATCGCAACGAGCTCATCGGTGTGAATGGACGGCATGATATCTTCCATAGGATTGCCATGGTCACGGCTCATCAGAATATCAAGCTCATCCGCCCTGTTTGGGTATCCCATGCTGATGCTTATCATAAAACGGTCAAGCTGCGACTCCGGCAGCATCTGTGTACCTGCAGAGCCAATAGGGTTCTCAGTAGCGATAACGTGAAACGGTCTTGGCACCGGATGAGTCACACCATCCACCGTCACCGTGCGCTCCTCCATCACCTCAAGAAGCGCGGACTGTGTCTTTGGCGATGTACGGTTTATCTCATCGGCCAGAAACAGATTGCACATGACAGCGCCCTCCTCATAGTCAAACCTGCCAAGCTCCTTCCTGTAGATGGAAAAGCCTGTGATATCTGTAGGCAGTACATCAGGTGTAAACTGCACACGGCTCTGCTTCATATCCAAAACCCTCGCAAACGCAAGCGCCATGCTCGTCTTGCCCACTCCCGGAATATCCTCAATCAGTATATGCCCGTTTGCAAGAATAGCCTCCATGATGGCAAGCACACAGTCATCTTTTCCTATGATCACCTGTTTCACAGATTGTATAGCCTGAGCGGCCTTCTCATAACCCTTCATATATTACTCGTTCCTCTCTCTTCTTCTGCGCCTTACAATTATAATAAAAATCACAGTCTCCAGTGTACCTGCCACAGCAAGTGCCACAAGCATCCACGGCCACACATCCACTATTCGCTTCGTGAGTGCGCCAGACTGCATCTGATTCTTTGTCTCACTCTTCTCCTCGCCTGTGTACTCAGTACGCTCACCGCGCACCAGAAGACGGTGCGAATTAATCGCATACGGTGTACAGGTGACAAGTGTACAGTAATCCTTCCCATCCACTATATCAAGGTCTCCCGACTCGTTAGGCTCGACTACCTTAATCTGATCCACCTTGTACGCAAGAATCTCATCGAGCACATGCAGGTAAAACTCATCGCCCATCTCAAGCTTATCAAGATTCGTAAAAAGCACCGCACTCGGAAGACCTCTGTGACCTGTCAGAACACAGTGAGTACTCTCGCCGCCGAGCGGATAGCTGGACTGCTCCATATGACCAACACCCTTTGCGAGTACATCATCACTCGTGCCGCTATATATAGGCAGATTCACATCAATCTTTGGAATAGTGATATATCCAAGTGACTCACCGACATTCACGAGGTCTGCATAGCTTACCGCACTGCTCTCACTCTCTGTGCTCTCAGCCGACACCACAGTACTCAGCTGGTCATTGTACTTGGTCGCAGCCTCCTTTAAGGCATCCACCTTTTCCTCGTCCAGCTGCTTCACCTCACTGTCGTAGCTTGTGATAGCAGAGCTAGCATTCTTTTCATTTATACGGTTACTGATATATGGATAGAGCGCAATCGACATTCCGGTGAAAAAGAGGATGGCGCAAAAGATTATTCGTAGTTTCTTCATAGCTTGTATTCCTATACCTAAGGCTTCTGATAGCATTTATTCAAACCCACAACAACATAAGCTGCATAGCTGTCTGATTGTGGGGTTGAATAAATGTTAGCTTATCGTTTCAAAAATGTAAAATAGAATGGTAACCTCCGCACACGCAGACATGTAAGTCTGTATGTACGAAGGTTAGTCATCCCTTTGCTCTGTAGGAGCACTTTATTCGGTTAAATCTTATCTAAACTTTCTTTGACTATTGCCATTGGTTAGGCTCTCTTTCTTCCTCTGAGCATGATGTATACTGCAGCGAGCATACCACCGATACCAATGATAAGGAACATTGCAGTTCCGATGTCACCGGTTTTTGGGAGGGTGAAGCCTTTGCGGTTTTCGATTGTTACGCTGTAAGTACCAGCGTTATTTTCATCTCCACCTGTGAATGTTTTGTTAACCACTGTTGTTGTACTTGTCACATTACCTTCTGCATCTTTAGTAACTGTTGTTTTCTTTTCAACAGAATATTCCTGTGCAATCACAACTTTTACCGGTGCTTTTAATAAGTTATAACCACCTGCAGCGGCTTTTGTCTCTACAAGATAATAATTTCCATTTTCAAGTCCTTTTACAGTGATTTTACCATTAATATCTGTTACCAAATCAGTAGTGGTATTAATCTTCTTACCAGAACCTTTTAAATCAGACTCTGTTGGCTCTGTGACTGTACCAGAATATTTATACAAGTCAAAATGTACACCTTCAAGCTTTGTTGCAGTGTTATTTCCATCTACCTTTGTCATATCAATGGCAAAAGAATATACTTTTGCCTGATCCTTGATATGATCCTCACCAGGTTTTTTACCATCATTAGGATTAGTTGGATCTACTAAAGGATAAATTGCATTTGAGTAATCAAGCTGTGCATCGTTGAGGTTACCTGCACTACCTATATTTGCTTTTTCATTTAACTTTGTTTTGAAAGTTACTTCGATTGAACTAATATTATTAGTCTTAAGTTTCGTCTTTCCTGCCTCGGTAAATTCGATTGTCCATGAACCACCTTCTTGGTTATCAGTTGGTTTTATTAACGTATAATCAGTTGTCTCAGCATTAACTGGTGTCCCATTGGATTTATACGTAATGTTAAGAGCAGCTTCAGCTTCTACCCATGTAAGAGCACTTGACATTTTATCAGTGATTGAATATTTCTCTAACTGGTCTACATTTGATGGTACAGATGCAGACACTTTCCACTCTACCATATCACCGATTGAGGCATCTGCTGCATTTTCATATGTATTACCATTTTTTACCTCTTTCTTGAGGTCTGGCTTTTCGTTGTCTGCGGTTATTCTAGCAATATCAGTTGGCTCTTTAGAACCCACTTTAATTTTTCCATCATTTTGTACTGTAAATTCATATGGTTTTCCGTTAAGAATATATCCGTTATTTTCTCCTAAACCTGTCTCAATAAATCTGTAGTCGTTCGGAGCAAGATCATTTACGTTAATAGTTCCATCACTCTCTGTTGTATAACTGCCCACATTTGTCCAAGTAACTAAATCATCTGAACCAGTTGGTCTTGATTGCAGAACAAATGTTACACCTGCCAGATTAACCGTCTCTAGTGTTCCATCTGCTTTTATTGTTGTTCCTTCCTTTATAAGATTGATACCAGCATATACTGCTGCATTCTTAGGCTCTGCAACTACATCATAGTTCCAAGCTTTACCAGCCTCATTTGTCATAGGAACTGAAACTAAAAAGTTTGCTGTTTTATTTACAATCTGTGAAGGAGCTTTTGTCTCCTGTACAAGATAAAGTCCTAAATCAAGGTCTGTAAATTTTGCTGATGCTTTACCTGTTTTGTCATCTATTTTTGTGGTTGCTTTTATTGCACCATCTAATGTACCGTCTTCTACTTTTTTATTTTTATTTAATTTTATATTTTTGTTGTTTTTAATGATATTTATTTTATTTTTTATATATTTATATTTTTTAAATTATTTTTTTATTAAATAAATTACTTTTTATATTTATTTAATTTATTTTTTTATTCTTATCTTCTTTTTATTAAAATTAATTTTATTATTTTTATTTAATAATTAATTTTAATTATTTCAATGGTATTAAAATTGAATCAAATAATGAAAAAACTGAAATAACAATCAATAATGAAAGCTCTATAGCTATTAAAACATTTTACACATCAAACGAAGTATCTAAAAATACTAATATTACAAATAATGAATTTAAAATTGGAACAAATAATTTGATTACATATGATGGATCTAAAACAAAAATAGAAGACATAATAAACCCAAATGAAACCATAGTTTATAATTTTAATGATAATAAGAAAATATCAACAATAGATGATAAAAAATGTGTTAAATATTATCTTTATGATGGTGAAAAAATATTATTTTATGGAGAAAATAGAAAGAAAGATAGTAAGTTAGCATCATATTCAGTAAGCGATTTTATTAGTTCCAATATAAATATTATTACTTCTAATTTTGTAAAAAATATTAATGAAAATAAATTATCAACAGATAATTTCTTGGGATTAAAAATTACTATAGCCAATTCAAGCGTTGAAAAATTTGGTGTTGAGATTCCAAATCAAATAAAAATAATTTTGTCTAATTTAAATCCAAATGAGTCAATAATTATTCCTATTAAAATTAATAGAAATATTTCTGAAACAGATAAAGTTAATTATACTACTTTTGATGATTTTGATGACACTGGAAAATTTAAATCAATTGAGTTAGTAAATATTTATAATGCAAAACAATATTATTATATCGATGATAAACTTGTAAAAGAAGAAGATGCAACATCAACTATTGTTTATGAATATAATAAAAATAATTTATGTATTAAGACAGAGAAAACTAATATTTATAATGATAAATTAGTTACTAATTATTCATATAATTCAAATAATCAACTAACATTATCTGAAGATAGCAAAAAAAATATTGTTGAATATTACTATGACGAAAATGGAATATGCATTGAGCAAAGATCTTATAATAAAGAAGATGCATCATTGATGAAAATTATTAAAACAAAATATGATGAAAAAGGTAATATATTTAATTATGGCTTAATTAAAAACAAAGATGGAAATTATCCAGTTGAAGAAATTAAATATTGCAATTTAAATACTGAAATTAAAGGCTTAAAAAATGATGTAATTGTGTATAATTATGATTTAAAAACTAGTGAATTACTTTCAATTTCTTCTAGTGCATGTGGAATTAACAATTCAACATCATTTACTTATAATTATGGCCTATTAGCATCAATGAAACATTTAGGATGTGAAGTAGAATATATATATGATTGGTTTGGTAGAAAATTAAAAACATTATTTAATGGAAAAGAAATATTATGGACTACTTACAAGGATAATTATAATAGTGCAGAAGATGATAATTATGATTTTGATACTGAAATAAAAAATGGATCATGTGTGGAAACAACTACAGCAGATGGATATTATGAAGCTTATTATAAAAATGATGAAAATAATCTTATTTATAAAAAGTATTCAGCAGATGATACAAATGGTAAAGTTGAATACACTTATGAAAATGATAAAATTGTTGAAATTAAATATATTGATAATCATAGAGATGATGGAAGTATTTACAAAGAACAAATAAAAAATGAATATAAAAATGGTTTAATAGTAAAACAAAATAAAATTGTTAATGATCAAATAAATTTAACAATTCAAAATAATTATAACAATAACTATAAATTTATTGATTCATACGATTTAGTTTTAGAAAATGAAACAAGATTAAATTATCGAAATACTTATGTAAATGATCTTTTAACATCAGTAACATTAAATGATGCAATTGTTGATGATGAAGAAACATTTATTGAAATTTTAAAATCGGAATATAAATATGATACTTTAAATAGAGTTCAACATCAAAAAATAACAAGCAATAAGGTTAATATGTGTCACGAATACTCCTATCTTCAACAAGATAATAATTCATTAGATTTAATCAGTGAAGATATTTTAAAAATCGAAATAGATAATAATAATCAAAAATCATATTTAAGTGAAACACATACTTATGAATATGATGTTAATGGAAATATAACATCAATTTCTGATGATGAAACAAAAAATAGATATGAATATGATGAATTAAATCATTTAATTAGAGAAGATAATAGACTTTTAAATAAAACAATCGTTTATAAATATGACAAATCTGGTAATATTTTATTAAAGAAAAATTATAATTATAACTTAAGTGATAGTATTCCATTAAATAAACCAAAAAATATAAATGAATATATTTATGATTGTGATAATCGAGATAGATTAATATCTTTTGATGGTAAAATATTTGAATATGATGATATGGGTAGACCTACAATGTATAAAAATAATGAACTTGAATGGAATAATAAAGGGCAATTACTTTTATATGTAAATGAAAATCTTGATGAATTTGAATATAGATATGATTCAAATGGTGTAAGAAATAAAAAGATAATTAATGGTAAAGAAACAATATATATTACTAATGGAACTCAAATAATGCAAATGAAAAACGATAATGGAAAATTTATCTTCCATTATATACTTAACAAATTAGTAGGATTTGAGTATACTAGTAATAGTGGTACAAAAGAATATCTATATATAAGAAATATACAAGGTGATATAACTTCAATTATTGATACAGAAGGGAATATCATTTGTACATATGCTTATGATGGATATGGAAACCACATTGTTCTTGATGAAAATGGAAAAGAAGATACTTCATTAACTTCCATTGGTCATTTAAACCCATTTAGATATAGAGGATATTATTTTGATGAAGAAAGCGGATTATATTATTTAAATAGTAGATATTATGATTCAGAAACAGGAAGATTTATATCTCCAGATGTCTTATCAATACTAGATGAAACAAAAGGTCAAATTAATGGTTTAAATCTTTATATGTATTGTAGAGATAATCCTATTATGTATGTTGATTCGAATGGATACTTTGCAATTGGAACATTTTTAATTGGATTAGCTGTTTCTTGGACAATCTCATCAATTGCTAGTTATTATTTAGGTAAACATTTAGTAAGTGGTGCTTCATCAGTATATGGCGGTGTTCAAACAATTGCGACAGGTATATCGTTATTAGCATATGGACCAGTAGGATGGATATTAGGAGGAATGGCAATAGCTTTAGGTGTTGTTAATATTGCCTTTGGTACTGCAGAGCTTCAACAACACTTTACTGGTAACAACTGGATTAATGATATTGGCATTACTGATGGTTTATATGCTGGATTATATATAGGATCGAGTATTGCTTCTGCAAGTATTAGCATTGGAGGAACGTATTATAAAACTACAACACATGGGCAAATTGCTTATAATGCTAAATATTGGGATAAAGGAACATTTAAAAATTCAAGAGCTTCATTGAAGTATCATTATGCTAAGCATGGCAAAGGATTAACACCAACACAATATACACAATCCGCACTTGATTTTTCTACTTTTAACTCATCATCATTCAAATATACTTATAGCTATAAATACAATAATACTTCGTGGTATTTTAATAATATGTTTGGAGTTGGTGGGTACTTCACTAGTTCAGGGAAAATTATTACTTTCTGGTTTTAAAGGATAAATTAATTATGATTAAAAAATATGAAAAACAAATTTTAGAGGCATATTTAAACTTGCCTTCTAGAAAACTATTAAAACATCAGTTTGAAATTGAAGAAGATTATCTTGCAGGATATGTCTCAAGATTTCTTCATGGAGAAAGGTTTGATGAAGACTTTGTTCCTTTTTCAGACTATGAATTAAAAGTAATTAATCCATTAATTGAATCTAATAAAGATAATGATGATGGAAAAGAATTAAAGACAATAGTTTTATTAACTAAAACTGTATGTAATATAATGAATAAGTATAAAAAATAAATTTTTTCCATTATAAAAAGCAGGATATACCTGTGATATCCTGCTTTTTAATGATACAGTTCAAATCAAATATCCCTATTCTGATCTGAATGCAACTGTTTTTCTCTCAACGCCTGTCTGGAATGGCTCTGTTGATTATTATAATACGTCTGCTGTCGGTTCATAGTTTCTAATCCTGACAACACACTTTTTGTAAGACAATATGCAACGTTAAGCCCTCCTGCATCTAATATATTCTGTGCATACTCGCTTCCATCAGCTATCGCTACCCGTAAATATTGCTCTCCACGTTCTTTGTCTTTTAAAACGCCTTTTCCAAAATAATAAGCTATTCCTAATTTAATTTCTGCATCTGGATTATGTTGCAATGCTGCCTTTTCCAAAAACTGGATACCTTTCTGCAGATTGCAGCTTTCCGGCATCGTCTCATCCATATAAATACAGCCCAG
>OMGY01003562.1_pt1 | contig 10378 bp, 9 predicted proteins | sample 1674461 | NCBI WGS metagenome assembly OMGY01 (sample SAMN05578579, study PRJEB25193) | human gut metagenome | biome: Human Microbiome; feature: human-associated habitat; material: feces | host: Homo sapiens | place: USA:Birmingham
ATATTGAGGGCTGGTCCACCGAGTTCTGCGGCGGCACCCACGTCAAGAACACCGCTCAGATCGGCGGCTTCAAGATCGTCAGCGAGTCCTCTGTTGCTGCCGGCATCCGCCGTATCGAGGCTGTCACCGGCCGCAATCTGCTGATTCGTGCCAATATGCAGGAAGCGATGCTGCACACTGTGGCGAACACCCTGAAGGCAAACAACGTCGCCGCTCTGCCCGCTCGTGCAGAGGCTGTCATGGCTGAGAACAAGGCCATGAGCAAGGAGCTGGAGGACATCAAGGCAAAGGTCGCTGCTTCCAAGGTCACCAGCCTGTTCGACAACGCTGAGACCGTCGGCGACGTCAAGATCGCTTCCGCTTACTTCACCGGTACCTCCGGCGACACCCTGCGCGGCATGTGCGACACCATCCGTGACAGTGCCAAGGCTGCTGCTGTGGCTGTTCTGGTGGGCAAGTCTGACGACAAGATCACCATGGCTGTTACCGTGACCAAGGACGCTCAGGCAAAGGGTCTGAAGGCCGGCAATCTCGTCAAGGAGATCTCTGCCATCGCAGGCGGCAAGGGCGGCGGCAAGCCCGACTTCGCTATGGCTGGTCTGAAGGACGAGACCAAGATCGACGAGGCTCTGGCCGCTGTCAAGGGCATCGTGGAGAAGCAGCTGGGCTGATTTGAGGATGTGTGCAGAAGGCTCTCCCTTTGGGAGAGCTGTCACCGCAGGTGACTGAGAGGGCAAGCCTGTGGCCCCAGAGCTGCGGCGGCGTGATAGGCAAGAGTTTTGTCAGAGCGATAGTGTCGCTGTGCTTTTAATTTCTTGTCAGCGCCCTTGCCCTCTCCGTCTGCTTTGCAGACACCTCTCCCAAAGGGAGAGGCTTGACAACATACAGCAGCATCCTGATAATAGATAGTAGGAAGGAGCGATTCCCATGGAAGATTGTCTGTTTTGCAAAATTGCAGCGGGGGACATCCCCTCGAAGAAGCTCTATGAGGACGAGCAGGTGGTGGCATTCTATGACATCGCCCCGCAGGCCAAGGTGCATTTCCTGGTCATCCCCAAAAAGCACATTCCCTCGGCCGCTGCGCTGACCGAGGAAGACGGCGCTCTGCTGGGCCATGTCTTTGCGGTCATCGCAAAGCTCGCCAAGGAGCAGGGCCTCGACAACGGCTACCGCGTCATCTCCAATGTGGGCGAGGACGCCGGCCAGACCGTCAAGCATCTGCACTTCCATGTTCTGGGCGGCGAGAAGCTGCCTGTCTGATTCCGAAAAAGTAAGGGAGATCGTTGAATATGGCTAAGACTTATACGCTGAATGTCGCGGGCCTGACCCGTGAGCTGACCATCTGCAAGGTGAACGACCACATGGACATTGCGGCCTTCATCATGCTGGGCGACGCCGAGCTGACGGTGGCTGCTGCCGCTGAGCTGCTCAAGAAATGCCCGGATTTTGACATCCTGCTGACCGCTGAGGCCAAGGGCATCCCGCTGGCTCACGAGATGAGCCGCCAGAGCGGCAAGCCCTACGTCTGCGCACGCAAGGGCGTCAAGCTGTATATGCCCGACCCTGTTGTCGTCGAGGACCAGTCCATCACCACTGCTGGCAAGCAGAAGCTGGTCATCGACCGCAAGGAGCTGGACAAGATGAGCGGCAAGCGGGTGCTGGTCGTGGATGATGTCATCTCCACCGGCGGCTCTCTCAAGGCTCTGGACGAGCTGGCCGAGCAGACCCAGTGTACCATCGTGGGTCAGGCCGCCGTTCTGGCCGAGGGTGATGCTGCCCAGCGCAAGGACATCATCTTCCTCGAGCCGCTGCCTCTGTTCTTCCACTAAACCGATATGCGACGCCCGCTCTGCGCGTTCTGCCTGAGTGCGCTGGGTGTGTTAGTGTTGTGCTCATTTTTGCCGCAGATGGGGCTTTTGCTGCCGTCTGCGGCAATTTTTGTTGTCTTCTGCCTGCTGGTCTGGTGGAGAGGCGGGGCCGCGAGAGGGTATGCGGTCTGCCTGCTTCTGGGCGCAGTGCTGGGCGTCGGCATCATGAAAACGACCGGCGCGCGGCTTGCAAAGATACAGGACGCCTACGCCGGGAGAGACGTGACCCTCACCGCCGAAGTGGAGAGCACAGGCCGCGCTTACACGGCGGGCCGGGTGAGCGCTGTGCTGATGGTAGAAAAAGTGGACGGGGAAGCTGTCCACTTCCGGATGGAGTGCGCCAGTCTGCCCAAGTGTGAGGCCGGAGGCCGCATCCGGGGCCGCTTTTCGCTGGATGTGCCGGACGCCACCCAGCGTCTGGACTACTACGCCGATGGTATCGCTCTCAGCGCGGAATATCTGTCCGGGATGCTTCGTCTTGGGCCCAGCGAAAGCTTCCGCGCCCGGACGGCGCGGCTCCAGGCGGCGCTGAGCCGCGCCCTGCGAAAAGGCATGGCCGAAAACACCGGCGGCGTTCTGGCCGCGATGGTGGTGGGCGACCGGAGCCATCTGACTTCGACTCTCCGCAGTGCCTACCGGGGCGCGGGGCTTTCCCATGTGCTGGTGGTGAGCGGCCTCCACGTCACCATCTTCTGCGGCCTGCTGGATGCTCTGCCCCACCGGGAGCGGGAGCGGAGCCGGGCTTACCGCCGGATGCGGTCGCTGCTCCGGGCCGGGACGGCCCTTCTGCTGGTGGGCATCACCGGCGCGACGCCCTCTGTCCTCCGGGCGGCGGTGGCGGTCTGGGTCAGCTCCCTCGGCGTCTGGGTGGGAGGCCCGGCGGATACGCTCACCTCGCTGGGCGCGGCAGGCGTCCTCATGTGTCTGGGCAACGGGTACGCGGTCTATGACGTGGGCTTCGAGCTGTCGTTTGCGGCAGTGATGGGAACACTGGCCGGTGCTGAGTGCGCAGGGCGTGGGCGGGAGCGCTATTACGACAGAAAGAAGAAACGGAAAAGCCGCTGGGAGAAACCGCCCCGCGCGGTGCTCCTTTTCCGGCGCTTTGCGGGCGGCGTGTGGGACTCGCTCTGCGTCTCCCTCTGTGCCTCGGCGGCGACCTTCCCGGTGCTGGTGCTGCGGGGGATGAGCACGACGGTCTGGGCTGTGGCGTCGGGCGTGGCCGTCCTCTGGCTGGTGGGGCCGATGCTGAGCTTCGGCCTCGGTGCAGCTCTGCTGGGTCTGGCGGCAGAAGGCTTGCCTTTGTTTGAGATCATCCGCCGCCCGGTAGCCTTCCTTGCCGAAGGGCTGGCATGGCTGATGAACGAGTGGGCTTTCCGGGTGTCCGTTCTGCCGGGAGCGTCCCTCTGGTTTGATGGGACCTATGCCGCACTGGTGTGTCTTGCGCTGATCTTACTCTGCGCAATGGCAATGCGGCGGCACATCCGGCTCCGGGCAGCCCTGCCGACGGTCATTCTACTGGCGGCGCTGGCCTTCGGGCTGGAAACGGCCCTGAGCTGGAATGTGGTGAACATCGAGCTGGTGGGGACCCGGGCTTCACCCGCTGTCATTATTACCCAGAGAGAAAAGGCCGTCGTCCTCTTCCGGGGCGGCAGCACCACCCGGCGGGCGGTGGAAAGCCAACTGGAAAAGCGGGGCGTGAGGACGGTGGAACTTCTGGTTGACCTGCGGATGCAGCCGGAAGAACCCTGCCGTATCGAGGTCCAAAAGCGTATCGAGGCTGCTGCTCTGGCCGAGAATACCACCCGCCGTGCTTCCTGCGGCGGGGTGGACTTGGAACTTTTCCGCACCCGGCAGGGCTGCATTCTGCGGATGCGTGTCGGCGGGCAGAGGCTCATCACCCTCAGCGGTACCGTCCGGCCTGCGAAGCCCATCCGGGCCGAGTGGCTGCTGGCCTCGATGGCAAGGCCGGAGAATATCCGGTACACCGACTGCCTGACCCTGAACAGCAAATACCGCTGGATGGAAGAGGACGCAGAGACTGTCTCACGTCTTCGCCTCCGTCTCGAGGGGTGAGCGCTTTTCAAAGCGGGCAGAGTATGATAAAATAAAATAATCCTAATACAAAGGAGCCGATCATTTGGCAACGGAAACGAAACTCCGGCAGCTTGCTCAGGGAGGCTGTCCGGTCTACTATTTTTATTCCAGCGAGCGCTATCTTGTCCGACAGGCTGTGGCCCGGGCGGCAAAGCTTCTGGCCGAGGGTGAGGACGAAGAAACGACCGTTCTGGACGGTGCTGCGCCCGAAATCGAGCAGCTCATCATGGCGGCAGGCACCATCTCTTTCTTCGGGACGCGGCGCGTGGTGCTTCTGCCCGAGGTGGACCCCGCCGCCTACAGCGACAAAGACCTCGACGAGCTGTGCGCCACGCTGGCCAGCCTCGAGAATGCCGTGGTGGTGCTGGGCAGCGTGTTCGAGATGGAGCGCAATAAGCTCAAGCTGGGCAAGCGGGCGCAGAAGCTCATCGCCCAGTGTACAAAAGTCGGTTTTGCCGAAGAGCTGGCCAAACCTAAGCCCTACGAGCTGAAGGTCATGGTGATGGACCGCGCTAAGGCGCAGGACACCACCCTCTCCGAGGGTACGGCGACGGCCCTGCTGGAACGCTGCGGCGAAGACCCGTTCCTTCTCGAGAACGAGGTGGACAAGCTCTGCGCCCTCTCCGGCTATCAGACCGTGACCACGGCCATGGTGGCCGAGATGGGGACTGTGAGCCTCGAGGCCGACGTCTTCGAGATGATACGGATGATCACGGCGGAAAACGCCACCGGCGCCTGCAAAAAGCTGCAAACGCTTCTCCGCCTGCAGCAGGAGCCCATCCCCATCACGGCGGCCATGATCGGCAGCTATGTGGACCTCTATCGGGTCAAACTGGGCGCAGCCAAGCGGAAGAGCTACAGCACCGTGTTCAAGGATTTCGGCTACAAGGGCAGCGACTACCGGCTCAAGCGTTCTGCCGAGACAGCCAGCCACTACACGCTGCCCCAGCTGGAAGCCTGTATGCAGATCTTGCTTGAGCTGGACAAGAGCCTGAAAAGCCAGCCCGTGAGTGCGCAGACTCTGCTGGAAACGGCGCTCTGCCGTCTGGCGATGGCGGGAGGAAGAAGATGAGTGAGAAACTGGAACTGCTGCACACCGACCGTGTGCTCATCGTGGAGGGCAAATACGATGCGGCCCGTCTCTCTCATCTGACCGACGCCATGATCCTGCTGACGGACGGCTTCGGCATTTATAAGGATAAGAAGCGTCAGCAGCTCTTCAAACAGCTGGCCCACAAAAATGGCCTTATCCTCCTGACGGACTCCGACGCGGCGGGCTTCCGCATCCGCACCTACATCACGAATCTGGTGGGGGAGAAGAACGTGGTGCAAGCCTACGTTCCGGCCATCCACGGCAAGGAAAAGCGGAAGGCTCAGCCCGGCAAAGAGGGGCTTCTGGGGGTCGAGGGCGTGGACGATGCCCTCGTTTTGCAGGCGCTCCGGGACGCTCTGGGCGAAGAAGCTGGCATTGCCCCTGCAAAGCCGGAGGGGCGGCAAATTACTTATACCGACCTCTATGAGTGGGGGCTTTCGGGTACGGCGGGCTCGGCTGAGCGGAAAACAAAGCTGCTCTGCGCTCTCGGCCTGCCGCCCCGGCTCTCGAAAAAAGAGCTGGTGGAAGCCCTCAACCGCCTTTACAGCTACGAGCAGCTGGACGAAATGCAGTCGGAACTGCTCAAAACATGAAAATACAGTAAACTCTCCCAAGAAAAACATGAAAAAGATTCAAGCGAGACTGCTGGGAGATTTGCCGTAAGCTGTGATATAATCAATATACTGTGCGCCCGTCGTGGACGAAACGACGGGCGCAGATTTTTGCAAGGTGCAATAAAGGAGACAATCAATGGAACGCGAAAAACTCAAATCGAGACTCGGGTTCATCCTCCTTTCCGCCGGCTGCGCGATCGGCATCGGAAATGTGTGGAAGTTCCCCTACATGGCAGGTCAGGGCGGCGGCGGTGCTTTCGTGCTGTTCTACCTGCTGTTCCTCGTCATTCTGGGTCTGCCCATCATGACCATGGAGTTCGCCGTGGGCCGTGCCAGCCACAAGAGCCCGGTGCGCGCCTATCAGGCCCTCGAAAAGCCCGGTCAGAAGTGGCACATCCACGGCTACTTCACCCTCATCGGCTGCTACCTGCTGATGATGTTCTACACCACGGTGGCCGGCTGGATGCTCCACTACTTCTACATGACCGCTGCCGGTAAGCTGGTGGGCCTTGACGCCGACCAGGTGGCCGGTAAGTTTACCGAGATGCTGGCAAGCCCGCTGACCATGGGCTTCTGGATGGTGGTCGTTGTGGCCATCGGCATCTTCGTCTGCGCCCGCGGTTTGCAGAACGGCCTCGAGAAAGTCACGAAAGTCATGATGATCGCCCTGCTGGTCATCATGGTGGTGCTGGCAGTCAACAGCATGTTCATGCCCGGCGCAAAGGAGGGCCTGACCTTCTTCCTCGTACCCGACTTTGAGCGGATGAAGGAAGTGGGCATCGTCAATACGCTGGTGGGGGCAATGAATCAGGCGTTCTTCACCCTGAGCCTCGGCATCGGTGCAATGGCCATCTTCGGCAGCTACATCGGCAAAGAGCACGCCCTGCTGGGCGAGAGCGTCCGCGTCGTGGTGCTGGATACCTTCGTCGCCATCACCGCCGGCCTCATCATCTTCCCGGCCTGCTTCACTTACGGCGTGGACCAGACCAGCGGCCCCAGCCTCATCTTCATCACCCTGCCCAACATCTTCGCCAATATGGCGATGGGCCGTCTGTGGGGCAGCCTGTTCTTCCTGTTCATGGCCTTTGCGGCGCTTTCCACCGTGCTGGCCGTCTTCGAGAACATCATCTGCTGCGGCATGGAGCTGACCGGCTGGAACCGTCAGAAGTCCAGCCTTGTCAACTTCTTCCTCATCATCGCCCTCTCTCTGCCCTGTGTGCTGGGCTACAACGTCTGGGCCTGGGACGGCTTCGCCATCTTCGGCGGTGCGGTGCTGGATGTGGAGGATTTTCTCGTCAGCAACCTCTTCCTGCCGCTGGGCTCCCTCGTCTACCTGCTGTTCTGCGTCACCCGCTACGGCTGGGGCTGGGACAACTACAAGAAGGAAGTCAACACCGGCAAAGGCCTCAAGATGCACGACTGGATGCGCGGCTACCTGACCTATGGCCTGCCCCTCATCGTTCTGTTCATCTTCGTGTTCGGCCTGTACGATAAGTTCATCGCCTGATAAAACAAAAATACGGGATGCTGCAAAATGCAGCATCCCGTATTTTTTATCGCTTTATTTCACATACCGGCCTTCGCAGATATTCTTGCAGCAGGCGCTGATGGGGAACCAGCAGCAGTCGCGGCAGATGTCGGCGAGGATCTCCGGCGTGGCGTTGGCGTCGATCTCGCGGATGAGGTCCTGGTAGACGTAATCCTTTTCCTCGAGGCCGAAGTATTCCACCGTCTTTGCATCGTAGCGCTTGACCTTTTCCTGCGTGTCGCAGAGGTCAGTCCCCAGCTTGTTGGGGCAGCAGGAGCAGAGGGTGTCAGTGGAGAAGGTGAGGTGGATGGTGGTGCCGGGAACATCCCGCAGCTGATGCACCACGTCGGTCATGTGGGCCACGAAATCGTTGTCATAGCCTTTGCCGGAATAGCCCTGCGTGCAGAGCAGATGATGGGGACGAAGTACGATGCTCATGCTTTCAGCCCCGGAATGCGCTTCCGCAGATTCAGGCCGATGGCGCAGGCCAGAACTGCCTTGATGATGGCAGTGGGGATGAAGGGCAGGACGCAGGCGGTGATACCCACGGCGATGGTGCTGTGGGCGACGACCACGAACATTGCAACGCCCACCACATAGTTGACCACCGTGCCGACGATGACAGCGGTGACGAAAGCACCCTTGAAGGCGTCACGGTGTTCCACGCCGAGGCCGATGATGTAGGCCATCAGGGGGAAAGAAATGAGGAAGCCGCCGGTGGGGCCGACGAACTTATCGAAACCGCCGGAGAAGTTTGCCAGCACCGGCACGCCCACAGCGCCCAGTGCCAGATACACCAGCGTAGCGATGGCGGAAAGCTTGGAACCCAGCACCACAGCAGCCAGCGTGATGGCGAAGGTCTGCATGGTCATGGGGACGCCCAGAGGCATCGGGATGGAGATCTGGGCCATGACGGCAATGACGGCGGCGAACAGACCTGCATAGCAGATGTCCCGCACAGAGAACTTGGACTTGGTGGCCGCAGCGGCCTGGGTGTTCTGACTCATAAGAATTATTCCTCCTATACGTTCTGGCCCAAAGCGGCCATACTCCCAGTATGGCAGACTGCAAACGCTGCGTCAACTTTGAATTAGCGAAAAGGTTTACAATTCGAAACGAAAAACAAAACAGAAAAATACACAAAAGATGTCGCTTTTGGTTGTGAAATGTGCTATACTAAATCTTAGCTATAAGAAGCACACCAGTGATATATTGAGAGGAGAACATCATGCAGCATGAAACCGTGATCGTGCTGGACTTTGGCGGCCAGTACAATCAGCTCATCGCGCGCCGCGTCCGCGAGAATAATGTCTACTGTGAGATCTATTCCTATAAGACGGACCTGTCCGTCATCAAGGCGAAGAACCCCAAGGGCATCATCTTCACCGGCGGCCCCAACAGCGTCTATCTGGAGGATTCGCCCACCATCGACCCCGAGATCTTCAGCTGGGGCGTGCCTGTGCTGGGCATCTGCTACGGCAGTCAGCTCATGATGCACCTGCTGGGCGGCCACGTCTGCCGCGCACCCGAGCGTGAGTACGGCAAGACCGAGGTCTTCGTGGACAACAGCAGCAAGATGTTCACCGATGTGCAGCCCTCCACCGTCTGCTGGATGAGCCACAACGACTATATCGAGCAGGCTGCGCCCGGCTTCAAAATCACTGCCCACACCGTCAACTGCCCGGTAGCCGCAGCTGAGAACGAGGAAAAGGGGCTGTACGCCGTCCAGTTCCACCCCGAGGTGCTCCACACCGCTGAGGGCAAGAAGATGCTGCACAACTTCGTGTACAACGTCTGCGGCTGCACCGGCGACTGGAAGATGGACTCCTTCGTGGAGAACAACGTCGAGGCCCTGAAAAAGCGCATCGGCAGCGGCAAGGTGCTCTGCGCCCTGTCCGGCGGCGTCGATTCCTCCGTGCTGGCTGCCATGCTGGCCAAGGCCATTGGAAAGCAGCTGACCTGCGTCTTTGTTGACCACGGCCTGCTGCGCAAGAACGAGAAGGAAGAGGTCTGCTCTGTCTTCGGCCCCGGCAACGCCAACGGCTTTGACATCAACTTCATCTGCGTGGACGCCCGTGACCGCTACTTTGCAAAGCTGGCCGGTGTCACCGAGCCGGAGCGCAAGCGTAAGATCATCGGCGAGGAGTTCATCCGCGTCTTTGAGGAACAGGCGAAGCAGATCGGCAAGGTCGATTTCCTCGCGCAGGGTACCATTTACCCCGATGTCGTCGAGAGCGGTCTGGGCGGTGAGTCTACCGTCATCAAGAGCCACCACAATGTCGGCGGCCTGCCTGACACCGTGGACTTCAAGGAGCTGGTCGAGCCTCTGCGCAACCTGTTCAAGGACGAAGTCCGTCAGGCTGGCCGTGAGCTGGGTCTGCCCGAGTATCTGGTCAGCCGCCAGCCCTTCCCCGGCCCCGGTCTGGGCATCCGCATCATCGGCGAAGTGACCCCCGAGAAGGTCGCGATCGTGCAGGACGCCGACGCCATCTGGCGTGAGGAGATCGCCAAGGCGGGCCTCGATAAGGAGATCAGCCAGTATTACGCCGCTCTGACCAATATGCACAGCGTCGGCGTTATGGGCGACGCGAGAACCTACGACAGCCTTATCGCGCTGCGCGCAGTGACCACAGACGACTTCATGACCGCAGACTGGGCGCGCATCCCGTTTGATGTGCTCGCAAAGGTCTCGAACCGCATCACCAACGAGGTCAAGGGAGTCAACCGCGTAGTCTACGATGTCACTACAAAGCCCCCGGCAACGGTGGAATGGGAATAAAATTCACAAGGAGAACAAATCATGAGCAGTAATGTACGTCCTGAATCCATGGAACGCATCACTACCCCCGAGCTTGCGAACAAGTTCATCGAAGAGCAGGTCGCTGCCGTACGCGAGCAGGTCGGCGACAAGAGAGTTCTGCTGGCTCTGTCCGGCGGAGTTGACTCGTCCGTAGTTGCGGCTCTGCTTATCCGCGCGATAGGCAAGCAGCTGGTCTGCGTCCATGTCAACCACGGACTCATGCGCAAGGGAGAGAGCGAGCAGGTCATCGAGGTTTTCAGAAACCAGATGGACGCGAACCTCGTCTATATCGACGCTACCGACCGCTTCCTCGATCTTCTCGCCGGAGTCAGCGACCCCGAAAAGAAGAGAAAGACAATCGGCGGCGAGTTCATCAAGGTC
>OMGY01003569.1_pt1 | contig 10359 bp, 9 predicted proteins | sample 1674461 | NCBI WGS metagenome assembly OMGY01 (sample SAMN05578579, study PRJEB25193) | human gut metagenome | biome: Human Microbiome; feature: human-associated habitat; material: feces | host: Homo sapiens | place: USA:Birmingham
TTGCGTTTTTAATGCACAAGCAACATCCGCAAACTGCATATCGCAAATATGCCGGTTTGATAGGCACTATTTTTGAAAATTGCGATAGAAGCAGCCAGCCGCCCTGTTACCTTGCAGGGCGGCTGGCTTGCTGTTTGCGGAATGACCGTCTGGCTCAGTGCTCTGCCGCCTCAAAGACGCTGGTCTGCTCCACGCTGGCGGCCTCCATCAGGCCGTGGTGTCGTCCAGCTCCTGCTGTACCAGCTCATCGCAGAAAACGCCGTCCAGCTCCCTGGCCGTCATGGGCTTGAGGGTGCCGGGGTTCAGCAGGGGAGCGGGCTTGTTTTTCATATCGGCCCGCACATTGTACCATGCAGTGGGCAGCTTCGATTCTTCCAGATAAAAGCGGAAAAAGCGAAGTCGTACTACTGCCTGAAACCTGTGCGAGAGGGATGAACACCAGCCGCCCCCGGGGGCTGTACGCCGCCCCTGCCACGCAACCGTAGAGAAAAAAGAGCATCACCGCCACTGCCGCCGCCAGAAGCAGCAGCCCCCGGTGGTGGAACGACAAAATGCGATGCCCGGGCCGCTGACGCCGCATACAAGACCCCTCCTTTTGTGGTTTGGGCCATCTTATGCCTGTCAGGGTGCGGCTGTGCGATTGTGCCGGGCCGAAGAGTGTGGTACACTATAGCCATCGAGATTTTTTGTGATACGGAGAAACTTTATGCTGACCATTACACTGCTGGGTACAGCGGCCACCATGCCCCTGCCCGACCGCGCCCTCACGGCGGCGGTGGCCGAATGCGGAGGACACAGCCTCCTGTTCGACTGCGGCGAGGGGACCCAGACTGCCGCCCGCCGGGCCGGAGTCAACCTGATGAAGATGGACGCCATCTGCCTGACCCATTACCACGGCGACCACATCTTCGGCCTGCCGGGGCTGCTGCAGACGCTGGGCTGTCAGGGCCGCACCCGCCCGCTGGCGCTGTACGGGCCGAAGGGGCTCGGCGAAGTCTGGGCGGCACTGCGGGTGCTGACGGGGCCTCTGCCGTACCCGGTTTATGCTGAGGTGCTGGACGCCCCGGCGGCGCTCTGCGAAAAATTCAGCGGCTGGCCCCAGGGCGCGAAGCTCACGCCGGTGCCGACCCGCCACCGTGTCGTCAGTCAGGGCTATCGGCTCGATCTGCCCCGGGCCGGGCGGTTCTCACCCGAACAGGCGCGGGCGTTGGGCGTACCGGTAAAGCAGTGGAAGACGCTCCAGCACGGCGAGAGCATCACGCTGGACGGTGGACGCATTATCTGGCCGGAAGCCGTCCTCGGCCCGGCCCGGCAGGGGCTGAGCTTTGTCTTCTCGGGCGACACCGCCCCCTGTCCGGCATTGGAAAAGGCCGCAGCGGGTGCGGACCTTCTGCTCTGCGACTCCACCTATGCTCTGCCGGAGCAGGCCGCGCAGGCCAAACAGTACGGCCACAGCACCTTCGGGCAGAGCGCAGCCCTCGCCGCCAAGGCGGGCGCGAAGCGGCTCTGGCTCGTCCACTATTCGCCCATGATCACCGACCCGGAAGAAGAGCTGGCCCAGGCGCAGAGCCTCTTCCCGGCGGCAGAGTGCGGCTATGACGGCAAGAGCATCACCCTGCAATATGAGGAGGCCGAAGAATGAACATCACCATAGAACCCGGCGCCTCCGCCCTGCTGGACGCGCTGCACCGGGCAGGTTTTGCGGCCTACGCCGTGGGCGGCTGTGTCCGGGACAGTCTGCTGGGTCTTGCGCCCCACGACTGGGACCTCTGCACCGCCGCCCGCCCGGAGCAGGTGATGGAGCTGTTCGGAGAAAAGCAGTGCATCCCCACCGGATTGCAGCATGGCACCGTGACTGTGAAGCGGGACGGCAGGCTCTACGAGATCACCACCTTCCGCACCGAGGGCAGTTATTCCGATGGCCGCCACCCCGACAGCGTGGCCTTTGTACCCGACGTCCGGGAGGACCTGGCCCGGCGGGACTTCACCATCAACGCCATGGCCTACAGCGCCGAAGAGGGCTTGTGTGACCCCTTTGGCGGGCAGGAAGATCTGGCCCGGGGCGTGGTGCGGGCCGTCGGTGAGCCGCTGCGCCGCTTTGAAGAAGACGCTCTGCGCATCCTGCGTCTCTACCGCTTTGCGGCCCGGTTCGGTTTTGTTATCGACGAGGCCACCGAAGCGGCGGCGAAGCAGCTGGCCGCCCACCTCGACTGCGTGTCGGTGGAGCGCATCGAAGAAGAGCTGAACAAGCTTCTGTCTGCCCCGAAGCCGGGGGCGTATCTGGAGCCGGAGGTGCTGGCCTTCGTCCTGCCGGAACTGCCGCTCGACGATCTGTCGGAAGCCCGTGAGATCATAGATGTCCTTCCGGCAGGAGCAGAGGAAGTGACCACCCGTTGGGCGGCGCTGCTTCTGCCGCTGGGGGAGGATGGAACGCGGAAGGCGCTGAAACGCTTGAAATGCTCCAATGCTGTGATAGATGGAGTGGCAACGCTGGTGAAGGAGTGCGGGGCAGGAGTGCGGGGAACTTTCTCTTCAGACACGGGCCGGGGCATTCCATCCCCCGCCCTATTGCCTTCGGCAACAGGGTCCCACCCTCCGGACGGTCCTCAGAGAAACTCCCCGCCCTCCCGGCAGGCACTGAATTTACAAACCAAACGTCTTTTGGGGCGTTTGGAATTGCCTATGCTGGTCAGGTTGACTCGGCTTTGTGCCGCTCTTTACCCGGAACAGAAAGAAGAGTGGAAAGCCTTGCAAACCGAGGCCGAGACGCTGACCGCCCAAAACGCCTGCTGCCGCGTCTCTCAGCTGGCCGTGAATGGCCGCGATCTGATGGCGGCGGGCGTCGCGCCCGGGCCGGGCCTGCGCCGCGCGCTGGAAGCGCTGCTGGAAGAGGTCATCACCGGGCGGCTGCCCAACGAAAAAGCGGAACTTCTGGCCTTTGCGGCCAAATTTTCTGCGTCTTGACAAGAGAAAGAAGCTGCGGTAGTATTATACTACTGTTTTAGTATGTTATAACGGAAGAGGAACAGAATGACAGAAACACAGAACACTTCCCGCCGCCCCGGGGCGCTCATCGCCATGAGCGGCGGTGTGGACAGCTCGGTGGCGGCATGGCTCATGCAGAGGGACGGTTTCGACTGCACCGGCGTCACCATGCGCCTTACCCGCAACGAGGCCGTGAACACCGAGGGCCTGCACACCTGCTGCTCGGAGCGGGACATTGAGGACGCCGCCGAGGTGGCCTATGCGATGGATATTCCCTACGAGGTGCTGGATTTTACGGCAGACTTTCAGGAAAAGATCATCGACAAATTCATCCGGGTCTACGAGGCCGGCGGTACGCCCAATCCCTGCATCGACTGCAACAGATATATGAAGTTCGATCACCTGCTTCGCTGGGCGGAAGCGCACGGAATGGATCATGTGGTCACGGGCCATTATGCCCGGGTGGAGCAGGACGAGGCCACGGGCCGCTGGCTGCTCAAAAAGGGTCTGGACGAGAACAAAGACCAGAGCTATGTGCTCTACAACCTCACGCAGGAGCAGCTGGCTCATGTCCGCCTGCCGCTGGGTGGTCTGCACAAGAGCGAAGTGCGCGCCATCGCTGAGCAGCAGCACTTCGTGAACGCCCGCAAGCACGACAGTCAGGACATCTGCTTCGTGCCGGACGGCGACTACGCCCGCTTTATGGAGGATTTCACCGGAAAGCACTACCCGGCGGGCGATTTCCTCGACGTCGGCGGCAGAAAGGTAGGCACCCACAGCGGCGCTGTGCGGTACACCATCGGCCAGCGGAAGGGCCTGGGCCTCGCCATGGGCGCACCGGTCTACGTCTGCGCCAAGGATATGCAGGCCAACACCGTCACGGTCGGCCCGGAGTCGGAGCTGTTCGATACCATCGTCTATGCGAACGAAGTGAACTGGATCGCCATCCCGGAGCTGAAAGGCCCCCTGCGGGTGACGGCCCGCACCCGTTATCATCAGACCGAACAGCCTGCCACCGTCTACCCGGCGGGGCCGGACAGCTTCCGTCTGGAATTTGACCAGCCTCAGCGCGCCCCCACCCCGGGGCAGGCCGTCGTGCTGTATCAGGGCGATGTCGTCCTCGGAGGCGGCACCATTACACAGGTGGCGAAGGGATAAGGGGGAGCGGCCTGGCCCTCTCAGGCGCTTCGCGCCAGAGCCTATTGCCTGACCGCTGCATTCTGGCTCTCCCTTTGGGAGAGCTGTCACCGAAGGTGACTGAGAGGGCAAGCCCGTGACTGTAAAAAGCAGAACCTAAAGGAGAAATGATATGCAAGACCAGTATTCCCGCACCCAGCTGCTGCTGGGCGCGGAAGCGATGACCAAACTGCACGATTCCCGGGTAGCCGTGTTCGGCGTGGGCGGCGTGGGCGGCTACACCGTCGAGGCGCTGGCCCGCAGCGGCGTGGGGGCTCTCGACCTGATCGACGACGACAAAGTCTGCCTCACCAACCTGAACCGCCAGATCATCGCCACCCACAAGACGGTGGGCAGGTTCAAGGTGGATGTGGCCGAAGAGCGTGTCCACGACATCGACCCCAACATCAAGGTCACCACCTACAAGACCTTCTTTGGCCCTGAGACGCAGGACAGCTTCGATTTCAGCCAGTTCGACTACGTGGTGGACGCCATCGACACTGTCACCGGTAAAATTGCGCTGGTCATGAAGTGCAAGGAGGCTGGTGTCCCCATCATCTGCTCCATGGGTGCAGGCAACAAGATGGACCCTACCCGCTTCGAGGTCACGGATATTTATAAGACTTCCGTCTGCCCGCTGGCCAAGGTCATGCGCACCGAGTGCCGCAAGCGCCGCATCAAGCACCTGAAAGTCGTTTACTCCAGGGAGCCTGTCATGACTCCCATCGAGGATGACTCCATCAGCTGCAAACACCACTGCATCTGCCCTCCGGGTACCCAGCGCAAGTGTACCATCCGCCGCTCCGTCCCCGGCTCGAACGCCTTTGTCCCGTCGGTCGTGGGCCTCATCATCGGCGGCGAGGTGGTGAAGGACCTCGTGGGCTTTGTCCCCATGAAGGGCTGATATTGTAAAAGCAAAAACCAGTGCATCAAAGATGCACTGGTTTTTTGTTATTCACGAGATAATCTTCTCTGCGCCAGCCCAAAGCCGACGGCACTTGCCGCAAAGACGGCGTAATAGCTGGCCAGCCGGTAGAACATCAGCAGGCTCATGGACGAAGCATCGGGGAGGAAGCTGCTGTACACCAGCAGGAAGGCCGTCTCCACCGAGCCCATGCCCGCCACGTTGGGCAGGGCGTTGGAGACAAAGAGGGTCAGCGACGTCAGGAGCTGCACCTGCCAGAAGGCCAGTCCTGTGTCCAGCCCCATGAACCGCAGCCCCATCCAGGGCAGGCAGAAGAGCAGGAACAGCTTGACGAGATGCACGCCCAGAATGGCGGCACAGCGGGGCTTGTCCGCCAGCAGATGGCGGCTCTCGGTGCTCAGGGTGTCCAGCTGCTCCAGCCAGCTTTCCCGCCGCTCGGCCCAGCGGCCCGTGTCGGGCAGAAAATGCAGCAGCCAGCGGGCCAGACGCTGCACCACCGGCAGGGCGCAGAGAGCGATGAGCCCCACGATGACGCCCGCCACGACAGCGTAGGCCCCGGGCAGATACCGCAGCACACCGTCGGAGTGGGCCGCTATCCAGGGGCGGCCTGCCAGAAGCAGCACGGTGGCGTAAAGCAGGACGGCTGTCTTGTGGAAGACGTATTGCAGGGTCATCAGCCCCACGCCGGGGCCGACGTCCAGCCCGCGCCGGTGGAGATACCACGTCTGAAACGGCACCGACCCTGCGCCGAGGCCCACCACATTGCCGAAGGTCCCCATCCATGCGTTGTCGATGCCCTGCCGCAGCGGGAAATGGGGCAGACGGCTGCGGACGATGAGCCAGCTGGATACGCCCTCGAGAAGCGGGTAGCTCAGGCCCACGGCCAGTGCCAGCAGCCCCTGCCCGAGGGTGAGCCGGCTCAGCGCCTCGGAGATCTCGGCCCAGTGCTCCCGGAAGATGAACACCACGATGCCGGTCAGCAGGGCCAGAACGCCCAGCGAGAGCAGGGTCTTTCGGCGCGAAGGGGCGGGGGAGGCGGACGAACTCATGCAGGGACTCCTTTCAAATTTCAACAAAAAACGGACTGGGATAAACTCTTAGGAGAGTATATCACAGTCCGGAGATGTGTTTGTGAACAACTGCCAAATTTTTTGCCTCAGTTTCGGCAGAGTGATAAAGAACGGGGAGCTTATTCGCCGGTGAGCTCCTTTACAGCTTGTTGTAAACTGTCGGAAAACGCCTGCTTGGAGTAATGACTTTCGTAAAGCTCACGGCAGGCGGGGCGCATGGCAGCCAGCTTTTCCGGGTGCTCGATGGCCCAGGCCAGCCGCTCGGCCAGCTTTTCGGGGTCGTCGTCCTCGTAGACGATGTCCAGGGGGATATCCTGGGGGATGAGGTCAATGTCCTGGGGCTGGGGCGGGGACACCAGCAGGGTGTCTCCCGGCTTGAGGGGGGCGTTCTTTTTCACGGGTTTGCCGTTTAAGGTGACCCGGCCCTCCTCCATCCACTTCTGAGCTGCCGAGCGGGTGAGTCCGTCCACGGCGGCGGACAGCACCGCATCGGCTCGGCCCGGCTCAGTGACCGTCACCGGGAAGGTCGCAGTCAGCATGGGGGTCCACCTCCTTCTTATTGGGCTCTGGGTTGAAGAAGAGCACATAGATGAACAGGAGCACCACGCCCACGGTGATGTAGCAGTCGGCCAGGTTGAACACGGCGAAGCGCATGAACAGGAAGTTGAACATGTCTACCACGTAGCCGCTGAGGATGCGGTCGATGCAGTTGCCGACCGCGCCGGCGAGCACGAGCACGACCGACCAGCGGCCGACCTTGCCGTGCACGACATTGCGCCGCAGGCAGAACACCGCGATGGCGGCGAACACGACCGTGAAGATGACGAAGATCCAGTGCGGCGCGTGCTGCAGGATGCTGAAGGCAGCGCCGTTGTTGTGGATATTCGTCAGCTCCAGCACGCCGGGGATGAGCGTGACGTGCCCTGTATCGAGCGGGATATTGAGCGTGACCCAGTACTTCAGGCCTTGGTCAGCGATGAGGATCAGGATGGCTACGATGGCATACCACATAGCGGTTCCTCGCTTTCGGATCAGGATTTTGGGATCGGGATTTTACTCCGCCTTCTGCGCGGCGACGACGGCGGCACAGCGCGGGCACAGACCGGTCTCGGGGTCGGCCTGCTCGGAGTGCATCCAGCAGCGCGGGCACTTGGTGCCGGGCGCATTGCGCACGGAGATGTGCAGGCCGGGGAAGTTCGTGCCGGTGCCGGTGACGGCGTCGGCCGGCACGTCGCCGCCGACGAGGCACTGCGACACGATGAGCAGCTCGGGCAGGTTCATGCTCTGCACGTCGTCGAGCGCGGCTCTGGCGGCATCGTCGTCGGCGCGCAGCGTCACGGCAGCCTCGAGCGGCTTGCCGATGCGCTTTTCGGCGCGGGCGGCCTCGAGCACGCCGTTGACGTCCGTGCGGACGCGGATCAGCTGATCCCACTTGGCGAGCTCGTCTTCGCTGAGCGCATAGGCGTCGAACGGCTGATTCATGACGTTGAGCAGCACGTTGCGCGCGTCGTCCTCGGCGCGGTGCGGCATGGCCAGCCAGATTTCGTCGCAGGTGAAGGCGAGGATCGGCGCGAACATCTTTGTCATGCTGTCGAGGATGAGGAACAGCGCCGTCTGCGCGCTGCGGCGCTTGAGGCCGTTGCGCTCCTCGCAGTAGAGGCGGTCCTTGATGATGTCGAGGTAGAAGCTCGAGAGCTCCACGACGCAGAAGTCGTTGATCGCGTGCGAGACCACGTGGAATTCATAGTTGTCATACGCCTTGGCCACGCGGCGGATGAGGTCGTTGAGCTTCGTGATGGCCCAGCGGTCGAGCGGAAGCATATCCTCCGGCGCGACGAGATGCTCGGCGTCAAACCCGTCGAGGTTGCCGAGGCAGTAGCGCGCGGTGTTGCGGAACTTGAGGTAGTTTTGCGTCAGCTGCTTGAAGATCTCCTTGGAGCAGCGCATATCGGCGTGGTAGTCGGCGCTGCCCGCCCACAGACGGAGCATGTCGGCGCCGAACTCGTTGATGATCTCGGCCGGATCCATGCCGTTGCCGAGCGACTTGTGCATGGCCTTGCCCTCGCCGTCGACCGTCCAGCCGTGGGTCAGGCACTCGCGGTACGGAGCGCCCTTGCCGAGCGCGCCGACGGCCACGAGCAGAGACGACTGGAACCAGCCGCGGTACTGGTCGCCGCCCTCCAGGTACAGGTCGGCGGGATAGGACAGCTCGGGGTGCTCGGGATTCTGGTCGCAGACGGCGGCCCAGGTGGAGCCGGAGTCGAACCACACGTCCATAATATCCTTTTCCTTGGTGAACTCCGTGCAGCCGCAGTCACACTTGGCCCCCTCGGGCATCAGCTCGGCGGCCTCCTTGGCCCACCAGGCGTTGGAGCCCTCCACCCGGAAGATGTCGGACACCTTCTGGATAGACGCCTCGGTACAGTAGGGCTTTCCGCAGTCCTTGCAGAAGAAGATGGGAATGGGCACGCCCCAGGTGCGCTGGCGGGAGATGCACCAGTCCGAGCGCTCCCGGATCATGGAGACCATCCGCTCCTTGCCCCATTCGGGCTTCCACTGGATGTTGTCGCAGGCGTCCACGGCGGCGTCCTTGATGGCGTCCACGCTGGCGAACCACTGCTGAGTGGCCCGGAAGATGATGGGCTTCTTGCAGCGCCAGCAGTGGGGGTAGCTGTGGACGATGTCCGCGCTGGACAGGATGGCGCCCATGTCCACCAGGTCCTTGAAGATCACCGGGTGGGCCTTGGTCACGTGGAGCCCGGCATAGGGACCGGCAAATTCGTTCAGGACGCCCCGGGCGTTGACGGAAACCTCCATCTCCACGTCGGTGGGGATGCTGTCATAGCGCTGGCAGACATAGAAGTCGTCCAGGCCGAAGGAGGGCGCAGTGTGGACGCAGCCGGAACCGGCGTCCAGGGTGACGTGGTCGCCCAGGATGACCAGGGAGTCCCGGTTCATAAAGGGGTGGTAGGCGGTCATATATTCGAACTCGTCGCCGAACATGGTGGCAACGGTCTCGTATTCGGCGATGCCGGACTGATCCATGACGCTCTTGACCAGGTCGGTGGCCACGATGAGGATCTCGCCGGTGGGAATCTTCACCAGGGAATACTCCAGCTGGGGGTTCAGGCAGATGGCCATATTCCCGGGGAGGGTCCAGGTGGTGGTGGTCCAGATGACGAAGAACATCTTGTCCAGGTCGCCGTACTGGCTCAGCTTCCCCTTGTCGTCGTGGACCTTGAACTTGACGAAGATGGTGGTAACCGGATCGTCGGCGTACTCCACCTCGGCCTCGGCCAGGGCGGTCTCACAGGTGGGGCACCAGTAGACAGGCTTCAGGCCCTGATAGATATAGTTCTTGGCGGCCATAGCGCCAAAGACCTTGATCTGCTCCGCCTCGAACTCGGGCTTCAGGGTGACGTAAGGCTTTTCCCAGTCGCCGATGCCGCCCAGGCGTTTGAACTGCTCCCGCTGGCGGTCCAGGAAGTCCAGGGCGAAGGCCCGGCACTTGTCACGGAACTCGGGGACGGGCATGGTGCTGCGCTTGACGCCCTTCTTCTGGATGGCGGTCTCAATGGGCATACCATGGGTATCCCAGCCGGGGACGTAAGGAGCGTAATAGCCGGTCATATTGCGGTAGCGAATAATGAAGTCCTTGAGGATCTTGTTCATGGCGGTGCCAATGTGGATGTCGCCGTTGGCATAGGGAGGGCCGTCATGGAGAATAAAGGGCTTTTTGTCCTTGTTCCGGTCCATGAGCTTGTGGTATAGATCCTTGCGGTTCATCTCCTCCAGCATACCGGGCTCCCGCTTGGCCAGAGCGGCACGCATGGGAAAATCTGTCTTGGGCAGATTGATGGTCTTGTTATAATCAGCCATGTTCTTCTTCGTCTCCTCTTTCTTGTTTATGGCAGAGCGAAAGGCAGTACAAATGCACAGTCACATAGCCGTCCTGCAACGGCTATGTGACAGGCACAGTGTGTATGCAAACCTTACTCGATTTCGTAGTCCTTGCCAAATTTCAGGTTGCCAAAGTCAATGCGGCTGGAGGTGGATTCCACATCCCCGCCGGCTCCCACGGCTGCCAGCTCCCGCTCGGCGGCCTCGGTCAGCAGCGGGTCCTGCTCCTCCTGGAGGATCTGGTCAATGGAGTCTCCAACGGGCTCCTCTGCCGGGGTGGCCGCCGTCTCCGGCGCAGCCGCC
>OMGY01003570.1_pt1 | contig 10356 bp, 6 predicted proteins | sample 1674461 | NCBI WGS metagenome assembly OMGY01 (sample SAMN05578579, study PRJEB25193) | human gut metagenome | biome: Human Microbiome; feature: human-associated habitat; material: feces | host: Homo sapiens | place: USA:Birmingham
GTCAAGCCGCAAAGAAAAAGAGCGAACAGAAGGATGGGTTGGAATAAGTCAGTCGTTTTCATGTTGGTTATTATTTGATTTATGTCCATTGGACGTGGCATTCTTTGTAAATGCTGCACGACAAAGATAATTATTTCCTCTTTACGGTGTATTCTCCGAAAGAAAGAAGTACTCTTTTTTGCCGGATAATACGGGTTTTATTAACTTGCGCACAAATTAACCACTAATCACTAACCATTAATCATTGATTCCATGAAATACCAAGTTGCCATTATCGGTGGAGGTCCTGCGGGATATACTGCTGCCGAAGCTGCCGGAAAAGCAGGATTGAGTGTCGTACTATTTGAGAAGCAGAGTCTCGGTGGAGTGTGCCTGAATGAAGGGTGTATCCCTACCAAGACCTTGTTGTATTCGGCCAAGACCTATGACGGAGCCCGCCATGCTTCGAAGTATGCGGTCAGTGTGCCCGAAGTATCGTTTGATTTGCCCAAGATTATTGCTCGCAAGCAGAAGGTAGTGCGCAAGCTGGTATTGGGAGTCAAAGGAAAGCTGACTGCCCATGGTGTGACGATTGTCAGTGGAGAGGCCACAGTGACGGACAAGAATCATGTGGAGTGCGGCGGAGAAACCTACGAATGCGAGAACCTGCTGCTCTGCACCGGTTCCGAAACCTTTGTCCCTGCCATTCCCGGCATAGACAAAGTGTCCTATTGGACTCATCGTGATGCGCTGGATAACAAGGAACTGCCCGCTTCGCTTGCCATCATCGGCGGCGGTGTCATCGGTATGGAGTTCGCTTCTTTCTTCAACAGCCTGGGAGTGCAGGTAACTGTCGTCGAGATGCTGGACGAGATACTGGGAGGCGGTATGGACCGAGAGCTGGCGGGTATGCTCCGTGCAGAGTACGCCAAGCGGGGAATCAAGTTCATGCTGAGTGCAAAAGTAGTGTCTGTCATGCCGGATACTGCCGAAGCTTCTTCCCTTATCCAGGTGAATTATGAAACAGCCGACGGTCCCGGTTCCGTCGTTGCCGAACGGCTTCTGATGAGTGTCGGGCGCCGTCCGGTAATGAAAGGCTTCGGATTGGAGAATCTGGGCTTGGAAAGAACGGAGCGCGGAAATGTCTTTGTCAACGGACAGATGCAGACTTCAGTTCCCGGAGTATATGCTTGCGGCGACTTGACGGGATATTCCTTGCTGGCGCATACAGCCGTCCGTGAGGCGGAAGTAGCCATACATTCCATCATTGGCAAGAAGGACACTATGAGTTATCGTGCCATCCCCGGCGTGGTGTATACCAATCCCGAAATAGCCGGTGTGGGCGAGACAGAAGAATCCCTGCAGAAGAGAGGCATTGCCTATCGTACCGTGAAGCTGTCGATGGCGTACAGCGGTCGTTTCGTCGCCGAGAACGAAGGTGTGAACGGTGTCTGCAAGTTACTGTTGGGCGGCGACGATACCGTATTGGGGGCACATGTTTTGGGTAATCCCGCTTCGGAAATCATCACGCTGGCAGGCATGGCCATCGAACTGAAACTTACTGCCGATGAATGGAAGAAGATTGTCTTTCCGCACCCCACGGTGGGAGAGATATTCAAGGAGGCATTGTAGAACCCATGACTATTGTTTCATATAAACATAAAAGATGAAAACCGTAAAGCTAATCACCTGCGACGATGCCTTCCAGGCACACGTCATTCAGGGTGCCTTGGAGAATGAGGGCATTGCGTCTGTTTTGCATAATGAAAACATGTCTTCCGTGATGCGCGGATATGTCCGTGATGTCACGGGAGTGGATATATTTGTTTATGAAGATGAATATGACAATGCCCTCCGCCTGCTTGAACGGAACCAGATGATTCCGGAACAGTTGAGGTACTGCCCCCATTGCGGTTCGGATGAGATTAAGTTTGTGCTGAAGAAGAGCCATCGGGTGCGTGCTGTGGTGGCTGCTGTTATTGCGGCATTGTCGGCCGCACCTCCGGGCACTGAGCATTGGGAGTATGTATGCAGGAAGTGCGGCACTCATTTTGAGAAGCCGGTGGCGAAAGGAACAGTTGAAGAATAATCAGGTGTTTATTCCTTTAACCGCTTTTCAATCCAGACCCGGTTTTTACGCCCCAATCGGCTTTCTGCAAAATCCAGGAAAGCCGATGTGTCTGTTATATGGGCTTGGATGACACCTGCCAGAAAGTTGAAGAAAGGTTCTTCACCCACCCGGACAAGCAGGTCGGCGAGTAGTACTGACCCTTTCCTATAGAGGGCAAGATGCGCTTCGCGGTCGTTGCGGTCAATACCCCAGATAGGACGGATATGGCGTGTTTCCTTACGGTAGGCGTCGATGTAAGCGGCATAGGCTTTTTCGCCGCGGGCGTGGCGTATGTATTGCAAAGCACTGAATTCGGCAAAAGATTCGTTCAGCCAGTCGTGCCAAGATTCCACCGGAGCCTTGTTCCACCAGAAGTGGCCGATTTCGTGGGCGGTGTTCTTGAGTACATATTCATTGAATGTTCGTGAACTGAGCATAATGAAATTTTTACGGCTGTACCCTCCTGAGGTGCTGGAAGCTGAAAGCAGGAATTTCATGTAAATATCCTCATCTCCCGCAATTTTATAAAGGCGTCGGAAGAATTTCAAGGCATTGTGGCAACATTGAAGTGCCGAGTCTGCACCGGCATCCGGGAAGTCTGTATAGATAAGTTCAATGGTAGTTCCGTTATCATTGATGCGGCGGCTTTTCAGCATGGGTGAAGCCAGGATAACATTGTCGAAATTCTCCCAAGGTTGCTCCATTTCCCACATCCCTTCTTCTGTATGGGAAATAATACCTGAGCCGCTCACCGTATAACCGTCAGTGATGTCGATTCGTAAGTGCGAATAATCTGCCCGGTTACCGTTGCAGACAGGATACCATCCCGTATAGTAACCAAGTTCAATCCAATGGTCATTGAATGATTTTGCAGGGCCCTGCACTTCCTGCATGTAGAGTGTGTAACGGGTATTTATGCGGCAGCGGTCATCGGCTCCTGCCGGCCGGTAGAGGGTCAAGGTCCGTCCGTCGGGAATGAATTGGGCAGGTGCCGGGGCAAGCGTATCGAAACGGTAGGTTATTTCCCGGTTGCTGTGGCGTAGTGTGTCGATACGGGCATGGCGCCATAGTACCAACGAGATTGAGTCACTGTCCTGGAAATCGATTTCAAACGAACCGCCTACTTCGACTTGTCGGTTCGGTACATCAATCTGTACGGTTAAGTCATAACTGACAATGCGCGGAGATTCTTGTGCCCGAAGCATGGGGAAGAAAAGGAGGCATATTGTAAAGTTGGCAATTGTAAGTTGTAGTTTCATGATATATCAATTTTAGAGTGATAGTAACTGGGAGATTTTGCCTATGTAAAAGTAGTATTTTTAAAGGAATATAAGATGGATGGCTGGATATAATTTATGAAAAGACTACCTCGTTGTTGTTCATTTGTAAGATTGTCGTACTTTTGCCTTTAAAGATAAATATATTTATGAAAAGGATATTGTTGCTGTTAATTTTATCCGTCTGCCTGCTCCCATTATGGCCCCAAGAGACGGTAACTCCGGTGAAGCCGCTCTCTGCGCGGATTGATGCGTTGATAGAACACAAACTTCCCGCAGGCTCTAATGTGGCCATTTCGGTCTATGACCTGACTGCCGGAAAGCCCTTGTACGGCTATCAGGCGGATAAGCTTTCCCGTCCCGCTTCTACCATGAAGCTGCTGACTACCATTACCGCCCTTTCTCGTCCCGAAGCCGACGAGCCGTTCCGTACGGAAGTGTGGTATCAGGGAACCATTGAGCGCGATACCTTGCAGGGAGATATGTACGTGATAGGCGGTTACGACCCGGAGTTTGATGAAGAGGCGTTGGATTCCCTGGTGGCTGCCGTGGCCCGTTTCCCCTTCTCCGTCATCAAAGGCAAGGTGTATGGAGATGTCTCCATGAAAGACTCCTTGTACTGGGGCAGCGGTTGGTTGTGGGATGACACCCCTTATTCTTTCCAGCCCTACCTCTCACCGCTGATGCTGAATAAAGGAGTGGTAAAGGTTACCGCTACACCCGGCGAACGGGGCGACAGCGCACGCCTTGAATGCACTCCCGCCTCTTCCTATTATACACTGACGAACAAGACCCGAAGCCGTACCCCTTCTGCCGGACGTTTCCGTGTGTCGCGCGACTGGCTGGTGAACGGGAACAACATCACCGTGACGGGCAACGTCGATGCCCGCCGTGCAGGTACGGTCAATATCTTTTCTTCGCAGGACTTCTTCATGCATACCTTTATGGAACGGTTGCAGGCACGAGGCATCCGGTGCATTCCGGCGGCAGAAGCGGAAGTCTCTTACCTCTTCGGTGAGTTCCGGCAAGACAGCCTTTCCGTGCGGATGGCTTCCTATGAAACTTCCGTGCAGGATGTGGTGAAACAGATAATGAAGGAGAGCGATAATCTCAATGCCGAAGCCATGCTCTGCCGGTTGGGTGTGCAGAGCAGCGGAAAGAAGCGTGTCTCTGCCGAGGACGGGCTTTCCGCCATCCGCATGCTGATAAAAGAGATGGGATATAACCCCGATAGGTATAATCTGGCAGATGGTTGCGGCCTTTCCAATTACAACTACATTTCACCGGAACTCTTGGTTTCTTTCCTGCGATATGCCTACTCGCGTATGGATGTTTTCCAGAAACTGTATAAGGCTTTGCCCATTGGCGGCGTGGACGGTACACTGGAGTTCCGCATGAAGAAAGGCACCCTTTCCCACAGAAATGTACATGCCAAGACGGGTTCCTTTACCGCCATCAACTGCCTGGCCGGCTACCTTAAAGCCCGCAACGGACACGAGATAGCCTTTGCCATCATGAACCAGAATGCACTGTCGGGCAGGGAAGCACGCGCTTTCCAGGATGCGGTGTGTGATGAAGTGATACGTTGAGGTTTAGCCATCGTAAAGTTGACCTTTAGCGTCGTAAAGTTAAGGTTTAGCTTCCTAATGCAGACCTTTACGGAGTGAGCCCCAAGAGTAGGGGAAATCATTCCTCTTTCGTATTGCGGTAGCGTGCCGGAGACATACCCAGATAAGACTTCACATACTTCCCGAAGAAAGACTGGTTGGGGAAATCGAACTCCTCTGCAATCTCTTTGATGGACTTGTCCGAGTGCTTCAGCCGGTACTTGATGTGTTCAATGGCATTCTCGTTTATCAAGTCCAGCGGTGTACGTCCGCACGCCTGCTTGATAACCTTCGAAAAGTGTTTGGGGCTGTAGCAGAGTGCATCGGCGTAATATCCTACAGAACGGTGTATGCCGTTGTCTTTGGACAACATCTCTATAAATTTACACAGGATATAGTCGGACTGTTTGATGCTTTCTTTTGTATCGGCTGTCATTGCTGAAGGGTTCACTTCTTTGTTGAGGTGTCCCAACATTTCACAGAAAATGGCAGAAAACAAGTGTTGCATCACTTCCCTATGATAGGGATGAGGCTCGTCGTTTATCTTTGCCATAAGTAGTTCCCGGTAGAATTTGAAGATTTCCTTGTCTCCTTCCTCCCCGACAGATTTTATGGGATTGTTGTGGATATGCATAACGGTATTCCATGTATCCTTCTCCATCTTGACCACGCGTTGTAGGAACTGTGTGGAGAATGCGGCAAGCCTTATCTTGTGCTTTGGGCTTACCATCGCGTGGCTGATAATGGTATTGGGAAGGCCGAGCAGTAAGTCGCCTGCTTCCAGTTGGTAGGTTTTGTAGTTGACGTCCAACTGGATACAGCCTTCTAGACAGATAGCGATAAGGAAGCATCCTAATCTTATTGTATCTTCATTGTAGGGGCTTCCCTCCAGACTGTTGATTATGACAAAGTCATTGTCTACATAGTCAAGGACATGTTCGCTGTTCTTAAAGTCCGCGATTTCTACGATTTTTATGTTCCCTTTCTCCATATTCTTCCTTTTTCGTTTTGCAAAGTTGGTGAATAATGGGAAATATGGAATGTTCCATTATGCGGCTTTCTTGTTCTATATGTCATTTATAGACAATTCATTAGCCTTAAAAAAGATGAATGTCGAAAAAGGGACATCCTTGGAGTGTAATTGGTCATTATGGCGTTGTTCCTTTCTCCTACTTTTGCCACCAGTTTTAACAAAAATACAATGAGAAAGAGTATGATTACATTAAACAGGAAATGGATACGGCTGATAGGGATTGTCGGTTGTACAATGTGTTTGGCATCTTGCAAGCAGGCAACGGATGCTTCCGGAATGAAACCTTCTTACGCTACCATGAAAGTGGAGGCGACAGACAAAGAGCTTTCCACTTCGTATTCGGCAACGATACGCGGACGGCAGGACATAGATATCTATCCGCAAGTGTCGGGTACCATTGAGAAGCTTTGTGTGACTGAGGGGCAGAAGGTGCGCCGCGGACAGTCGCTTTTCATTATCGACCAAGTGCCCTACAAGGCTGCCCTCAAAACGGCCGTGGCCAATGTGGAGGCTGCACGCGCTGCACTGGCTACTGCTGCACTGACTTACAATAGCAACAAGGAACTGTATGCGCAGAAAGTGGTTTCGGAATTTAGTCTGAAGACTGCCGAGAACGCCTATCTTACCGCCAAGGCACAGCTCTCGCAGGCCGAAGCCCAGGAGATAAGTGCGCGCAACAACCTCTCCTATACGGAAGTGAAGAGTCCCAGCGACGGGGTGGTGGGGGCATTGCCCTACCGTGCAGGAGCATTGGTCAGCCCCAGCCTGCCGCAGCCGTTGACAACGGTCAGTGACAACAGCGACATGTACGTTTACTTTTCCATGACCGAAAACCAGTTGCTTGCCCTGACCCGCCAATACGGAAGCATGGACGAGGCGTTGAAGAACATGCCTCAAGCGGAACTGAGACTGAACGACAATTCCGTCTATGACAAGAAAGGAACCATCGAGTCCATCAGTGGCGTCATTGACCGTCAGACGGGTACGGTAGTGGCACGTGTGGTATTTCCCAATGAATCGCGCCTGCTCCACAGTGGGGCGTCGGGCACGGTGGTGGTGCCTACCACTTATAAGAACTGTATTGTGATTCCGCAAGAGGCCACCGTGCAGTTGCAGGACAAGACAGTGGTATATAAGGTAGTGGATGGCAAGGCCGTTTCTGCCTTGATTACCGTGGCCGGAATAAATGACGGACGCGAATACGTAGTGCTGGACGGACTGGAAGTCGGCGACGAGATTGTTTCCACCGGTGCCGGACTGCTGCGCGAAGGGACACAGGTGAAATAATGAACTGCTATTTATCAACTATCAATGACCCATTAAGATGAAAGGAAATATATTTATAAAGCGGCCGGTGATGGCTATCTCCATCTCCGTACTGATTCTGGTGATAGGGCTTATCTCGCTCTTTACGCTGCCGGTGGAACAGTATCCTGATATTGCACCTCCCACGGTGTACGTCAGCGCCAACTACACCGGTGCCGACGCCGACGCCGTATTGAACAGTGTCATCATGCCGTTGGAAGAGAGTATCAACGGTGTGGAGAACATGATGTACATCAGCTCTACCGCCACCAATGCCGGTTCTGCCACCATACAGGTCTACTTCAAGCAGGGCACGGACCCCGACATGGCTGCGGTGAACGTACAGAACCGCGTATCCAAGGCGCAGGGACTGCTGCCTGCCGAAGTGACGAAAATCGGTGTGACTACCCAGAAGCGCCAGACCAGCTTCCTGCAAATCGGTGCTTTGGTAAGCACCGACGGACGCTACGACCAGACTTTCCTAGCCAATTACCTCGATATCAACGTGATTCCGCAGATTAAGCGTATCGAAGGTGTGGGTGATGTAATGGAGCTGGGCGATACATACAGCATGCGTATCTGGCTGAAACCGGAACGGATGGCGCAGTATGGACTGGTTCCTTCGGATGTGACCGCCGTATTGGGCGAGCAGAACATCGAAGCGCCTACCGGTTCGCTGGGCGAGAATTCAAAGAACGTGTTCCAGTTTACGATGAAGTATCGCGGACGTCTGAAGAGTGTGGAGGAATTCCAGAACACGGTGGTACGCTCGCAGAGTGACGGTTCCGTGCTCCGTCTGAAGGACGTGGCGGATGTGGAGCTGGGTACGCTGACCTATAGTTTCCGCAGTGAGATGGACAGCAAGCCGGCGGTACTTTTCATGATGTTCCAGACGGCAGGCTCCAACGCAACCGCTGTCAACAAGCAGATTACCGCACAGATAGACGAGATGAGGAAGAGCCTGCCCGAAGGGACGGAGTTTGTAACCATGATGAGCTCCAACGACTTCCTCTTCGCTTCCATACACAATGTGGTGGAGACACTGGTCATTGCCATTATACTGGTAATTCTGGTGGTGTATTTCTTCCTGCAGGACTTCAAGAGTACGCTTATACCCTCCATTTCCATTATCGTGTCGCTGGTCGGCACGTTTGCCTGCCTGGTGGCTGCGGGGTTCAGTCTCAATATCCTGACGCTGTTTGCGTTGGTGCTTGCCATCGGTACGGTGGTGGACGATGCCATCGTGGTGGTGGAGGCGGTGCAGTCCAAGTTCGATGCCGGATACAAGTCCCCTTACCTTGCCACGAAGGATGCGATGGGCGATGTGACGATGGCCATCATCTCTTGTACCTGCGTGTTCATGGCGGTGTTTATCCCCGTGACGTTTATGGGTGGTACTTCGGGTGTGTTTTATACGCAGTTCGGCATTACGATGGCAACGGCAGTGGGCATCTCCATGATTTCGGCATTGACGCTTTGCCCCGCCTTGTGCGCCATCATGATGCGTCCGTCGGACGGTACGAAGAGTGCGAAGAGCATCAACGGACGGGTGCGTGCGGCATACAATGCCTCGTTCAACGCCGTGCTGGGCAAATATAAGAAAGGTGTGATGTTCTTTATCCACCGCCGCTGGATGGTGTGGACTTCATTGGCGGCTACCGTCGTATTGCTGGTTTACTTGATGAGCACCACCAAGACAGGGCTTGTGCCGCAGGAGGACCAGGGTGTCATCATGGTGAACGTCAGCACCTCACCGGGAAGCACGCTGGAAGAAACTACGAAGGTGATGAACAAGTTGGAGGATATTCTGAAGAGCACACCAGAGATAGAGCACTATGCCAAGGTGGCAGGCTACGGGCTGATGTCCGGTCAGGGAACTTCCTACGGCACCATCATCATCCGTCTGAAGGACTGGGGTGAGCGAAAGGGGAGCGAACACACGTCCGATGCTGTGGTGGCACGCCTCAATGCCCAGTTCTACGGTGTGAAGGAGGCGCAGATATTCAGCTTCCAGCCGGGTATGATTCCGGGCTACGGTATGGGTAACTCCTTAGAGTTGAACCTCCAGGACAGAACGGGCGGTGACATGGCAACGTTCTACGAGGCAGTGATACAGTTCCTGGGTGCGCTGAACCAGCGTCCTGAGGTGGCTATGGCGTATACCTCTTATGCTATGAACTTCCCGCAGGTATCGGTAGATGTAGATGCGGCCAAGTGTAAGCGTGCGGGCATTTCGCCGAGTGTGGTGCTCGACGCGTTGGGCAGTTATTGCGGTGGAGCTTATATCTCCAATTACAACCAGTTCGGTAAGGTATACCGCGTCATGATGCAGGCATCGCCCGAATATCGTCTGGACGAACAGGCACTGGGTAATATGTTTGTGCGCAACGGTACGGAGATGGCTCCGGTCAGCCAGTTTGTGACATTGAATCGGGTGCTTGGTCCGGAGACGGCCAACCGCTTCAATCTGTATAGCGCCATCTCTGCCAACGTGAATCCGGCAGAAGGATATTCGTCCGGTGAAGTGCAGAAAGTGATTGCGGAAGTGGCGGAACAGACATTGCCGCTGGGCTACGGTTACGAGTACGGAGGTATGGCACGTGAGGAAGCCAATACCGGTGGTGCGCAGACTGTCTTTATTTATGCCATCTGTATCTTCCTTATCTATCTCATTCTGGCATGTCTCTACGAGAGCTTCCTGGTGCCGTTTGCGGTCATCTTCTCCGTACCGTTCGGGCTGATGGGTTCGTTCCTCTTTGCCAAAGTCCTTGGCTTGGAGAACAACATCTATTTGCAGACGGGTGTAATTATGTTGATTGGTCTGCTTGCCAAGACAGCTATTCTGATTACGGAGTATGCCATCGAGCGGCGCCGCAAGGGAATGGGCATCGTGGAATCGGCCTACTCGGCCGCCCAGGTCCGCCTGCGTCCTATCCTGATGACGGTGCTGACGATGATATTCGGTATGCTTCCGCTGATGTTCTCGAGTGGTGCGGGCGCCAACGGTAACTCTTCGCTGGGTACGGGCGTAGTAGGCGGCATGCT
>OMGY01003575.1_pt1 | contig 10350 bp, 8 predicted proteins | sample 1674461 | NCBI WGS metagenome assembly OMGY01 (sample SAMN05578579, study PRJEB25193) | human gut metagenome | biome: Human Microbiome; feature: human-associated habitat; material: feces | host: Homo sapiens | place: USA:Birmingham
ACTACAAAATCCATGCATCCTTTCTATAAGCCTAATGGATTCGTTTATGTCTATGCTGCACCGTGTATGGTGTTAGTTCCTACTCCATTAGAGTGATCGACGGCATGTCTTTTCTTGTGATTTTTTGCGAATAATGAATAAGAGGATGGATCCATCCATCTTCTGTGTGTAACAGTCTCACTCCATTGTGAGTGTTGGCGCGGCATGTGAAAATATGCAGCCGGCTTGACCGCCGAGCTGATTAACACGGATTGTCCAGAATTGATAGAGGCTCATCACCATGTCGAAACTTTCTCCAGAAACCTTCAAGGCCCTTTTGGCCCTTGAGTCAGCTTTCGGTCAAGTGGAAAGTGTTTCGGAGCTGAAGGCGGAGCTGTCGGCGACATTTCCTGACGGCGCTCGTGCGCTGCGCTTTGGCAGTGAAGATTATCCTTCGGTGCTTGAAGACCTGGCTGATCCTCCAAAAGTACTCTGCGCCCGCGGTGATCTTTCGCTTGCAGAGCGGCAGCTTCGAGTGTCAATTGTGGGTTCGCGTGATGCATCTTCCGATCGGTGCGAAGCTGCCGAACTTGTCGCCGCTGATTTGGCGGCTCGCGGCGCCGTTATCGTTTCTGGGTTAGCCCGAGGCATTGATGCCGCGGCGCATCGCGGGGCTCTTTCCGCTTGGACGCCCGAGAAACGAGCCGGCAGAACAATTGCCGTTTTGGGAACTCCGCTGTCTTTTCCATGGCCGCCGGAAAATGCGCGTTTAGCCGATGAAATTGCTGAGTCTGGTCTGATTCTTTCGGAATGTCCGCAGGCAGAAGGCCGGCGCTTTGATCCTGAAGCCCGTGCGCGTTCACTGAAGCGCAGAAATCGTTTGGTGGCGGCTTTAGGCACTGGAACGCTGGTTATGGCTGCGCGGCCGGGGTCGAGCACGCTGATTGAAGTTCAGGCTGCGCTTGCCATCGGACGCCCTGTCATTCTTTGGCAGGCTTGTACCCAAGAATCTTGGGCGGAGGATTTGCTGAAGAATGCGCCAAAGGATGCTGAGGGGCGATCGTTAGTCGCGGTAGCAGGCAGTGCTCGAGAGGTGGAGGCACTGCTTTCGCCTTGGGCAAGAGTGTGGTGGCTGTGATGTCACGCGCATCAAGCAAACGCTAGAGGAAAACGAAAAAAAGCCGTTCGAACATTCGATGTTCAAACGGCTTGAAAAGAAGGAGAAGTTTTCGCTGCAGCCGGCGGCTCCGAGGCGCCGCTCACTGAAGACTCAAGCTGGAATTAAGGCACTTTGAAATTGAATTCGTGGCACTGATTGCAGTAGTTTTCGCTTTCCTGATGCATCAAGTGGCAGTTCGTGCACTCGAGCGTTTTGCCGTAATGCGGAGAGACGTGAGGATTGACGGGCTTCACATTCTTCGTTTTTTCAACCAGCTGATCAACATTGTGGCAGCCCGTGCAGGTAGCCATTTCAGGCATCTGCGGGTTCTTCATATCGGGACCGTGGCAGGTCTGGCACTGCAGGCCCTTGGCGATATGCTGTTCGGCGAGTTTCTCGCCGGCTGAAGCGGTGCCTGCAAAGGCCAGCGCAGCGGCCAAGCAGAGCGCGGTAAGCGTGCGGTTCATGGCGGGGTCTTCCAAAAGGGAGTTAAGAAGCAGAGGCGCTGCCTAATCTTGGGGGTCGGCGGTGCTTTGCTTTAAGAAATAGGTTTCGCCGGAATGAAGTGCTAAGAAAAACCTTAACGATTGGAATGGGCGAAAGTCTGAGGTCTGGAGCGGGAAACGAATAGTTCAACACAGCGTTAGAGGGTTAACTATTCTTTGTTTACCGAATGACCCGCCTGACAGGAAGCGCGCGGAGCGCTTGGTCTGGACAGGCGGGTTTTCTTTTAAGCCTGAATATTCAGGCAGGCATTACATCGCAGCGAAGTGTTCGCCGGCGATCATGCCGAACGTGAGCGCATCGATCACGGCAACCGTGCCCAGACGCGAAGCGCCATGCACGCCGCCCGTGATTTCGCCGCCGGCGTAGAGGCCCTTGATCGGGGCATGGGTCCATCGTGTGATGGATCTTCGGAGCGACTTCAATGCCGTAGTACGGACCCTTGGCCAGGTTGAGGCCGTTCTGGAACTTCAGGATACGGTGGAATTCCGGGTCTTCCTGCTTGGCGACGAAGCCGTTGAAGCGTTCAACCTGTTCGAGGAACGGAGCCTTGTTGATCTTGAAGTGGTCGGCAAGTTCTTCGAGCGTATTGAACTTCTTGACCGTGCCCATTTCGATCGGCAGCTTCACGAAGGAAGGATTAATAGCCTTGACGATCTCTTCGCTGGCAATGGCGATCGGATAATTTTCATCCTTGCCGATGACGTTGAAGAGCGCGTCGGACTTGATCTTGCGGCCAGCGTGTTCATCCATGAAGCGCTTGCCGGTCTTGCGGTCAACAACGATGCCGAAGTCCATGCAGGCGTGGTTGGTGAAGTTCACGGAAACGCCGAAGCCCTTTTCGTTCGGGTTGCAATAGGGAAGGAACTGCAGCCAGCAGAGCTGAACCGGAGCAACACCGATACCCAGGGCCTTGATCAGAACACCAGCGGTTGCGCCCGGCTGGTTGGTGGAGTCGGTGGAGGGAACCACGCGCGGATCCTGGATCTGACGGAACCAGATGTCGCGGGAGAAGCCGCCGGCGGCGAGCATGACGCCGAGCTTGGCGCGAACGGTGTGGCTCTTGCCCGTCTTGTTTTCAAGGTCGTCGCTCACGAGCTTGTTGTTGAAGCGATAGCCGGAACGATAGGTGACGCCGAGCACTTCGCTCTTGTCGTCGCTCACGATGAAGTCGTCGAACTTGGCGCGAGTGCGGATCACGACGTTCTTGATCTTCTTCAGTTCAGCGTGCATCGGGCGAATGTAACCGGAGCCGGAACCAGCCTTGATTTCGTAGGAACGGGGAACGGAGTGGCCGCCTTCAAAGAGCATGTGGTTGGGCACAAATTCGCAACCGCAGTCGACAACCATCTTGATCGTGTCGTTGCAGCGATCGGCGATGGTGGCAAGCAGATTGGTGTGGTTGATGCCGAGGCCATCGCGCAAGCAGTCTTCAATGAAGAGTTCCTTGCTGTCCTTGATGCCCTGAGCCTTCTGTACCGGATTGCAGGGGCAGGCAACGTTGCCGCCGCAGATGGCGGAGTTGCCGCCGACGACGCTCATCTTTTCAAGCATCAGAACGCGCAGACCGGCGCGGCCGGCCTTGAGAGCGCAGGCCATGCCGGCGAAACCGGAACCGATGATGACGACGTCGAATTCTTCTTCATAGGACTTGACGGCGGAAGCGGGGATGCCGGCATTGGCAGCAGCTGCGGCCATGATGGCGCCGGAAGCGGCGACGGCCGATTTCAGAAAACCGCGGCGGGAAGTGTCAACGTTTTCCATGGTGAATCCTTTTGTGGTTGTTTGAAGTGTCTTATAAAACGGCTGCGCCGCGGGTGTGAGGAGCAGTTCTTGTTGTTGTGCGTCTTGCGCCCCGGCGTTTTTGCCATTGACCGGAATTCTCGACCGATGAGCTTTTTCTGAATACATCCCGCGGGATGCATACCGAGGGATGTAGTGGTAGCCCGAACGGCTCTTCACAATTGCTCCCGACCTCCACTTCTATTGAAGCCGCGCATTTGGGTGACGGCTAATTTGAATTCATTTCCGGGAGAAAAAAAGATGTCAAAGATGACCGGGACCGCCAAGTCTGTTTTGTTTGCTTCGCTTTGTGCGCTCTTTACCGTTTCGCTTCCTGCCCAAGCTGCCGACAACTTTCTGGCCGATCGGCACAAGGCCAAAGGATTGAGCTGCCAGATGTGCCACGGGCCCGACGCGAACAATCCTCAGACGCCCACGATCGAAACTTGCACGACGTGCCATCAGAAGGACGCACTTGTGAAAAAGACCGCAAAGGTCAAACCTACCAATCCGCACGTTTCTCCGCACTACGGCAAGGACTTGGAGTGCACGAACTGCCATATGGGTCATATGGAACCCGAAAACTTCTGCAATCAGTGCCACCAGTTTGACTTCAAGGTGCGCTGAGGCAACAAATCAAATTCTCAAACCAAAGGTTGATCGATTGTTTTATCGCTGACAAAAGAAAGGACAGAAAATGCACGCGATGAAAAAGACAATGCTTGCCGCTGCAGCGGCTTTAGGAGCCACTGCGGCTTGCGCTGCCGATGTGACCGTTTACGGTCTGGTGGATTACGGTCTGATGTATACCGGCACGGATAACGGTTCAAATACGAGCCATGTGACGGAAATGACGTCCGGCAAGAATCTGGGCTCCCGCTTCGGTTTTAAAGGATCGGAAGACCTCGGCAACGGCGTGAAGGTGGGCTTCATTCTGGAAAATGGTTTTAGTGCCGATACCGGTGCGTTGCCCTCCAACGGCAAGATTTTCGATCGCGAATCCACGATTTATCTCGAAGGCAATTTCGGCAACCTCAAGTTCGGCCGCATGACTCGCCTGACGGGGTCGACCGGTTCGTCTTGCATCTATGCGGGCAACATTGCTCCGATTTCCACGGGTTACGGCGACTCGATTCCCGGCTACAACGCCGTGTTTGCCGGCAACCTGCTACGTTATGACAATGTGGCGATGTATACGACTCCGGACTTTGCAGGCCTTAAGCTCTATCTGCAGTATTCGGGCGGCTACGACGTTGATGAAGACGAGGGCGAAGTCGAAAACCAGTCGTCGACCAATCGTTTTTACGCTTTAGGTATGAGCTATAAAAACGGTCCGTTCAATATGGCCGGTGCCGTCGAACGTTTCAATTGGAAGTCGTATAACCTGACTGCAGACGAGCGGAAACTGGACGACGGTTTGGTGGTTTCGGCGGGCGGCGCTTACGACTTTGAAGTCGTCAAGCTCTTCCTGATGGGCGTGTATTTCGACCACATGCCGCTTTCCATGGGCTTCTTCGGTGACGAAAATAAGTTCACGGTCGGCAAAGAAGAATTCAAGAACGAAGACCTTCAGGGCTTTGGCATCAATACCGGTATCAATGCTCCGGTGTTGGGCGGCAATCTGCGTTTGTCTCTGACTTACATGAATGCCGAACCGTCGACTCAGGTTGCCGCTGACTTTGAAGTTGATCGCTGCAACGTGACGGTCGGCTGGGAAGACAAACTGAGCAAGCGCACGACGCTCTATCTCGGTGCCGCTTGGACGCAGGACGACTACCAAGTTGTTGAAGCCACGCGCTACAGCGCCACGGTCGGCCTGATTCACTCCTTCTAACTCAAGCGTCGGGTTTGAAGCTCTTAGCCTCAAGTCCGACCTTGCTGCGATTTATTTTTGTTTCTCTCCTCACCGCTGTCGAATTCAGATTCTTCAGCAAAACAGGACTCGCGAATTGCAGATTCGCGAGTTTTCGGGAGCCGCAAGGCTCCCATTTTTTGTGTGCTCGACAACAGCCTACAGGATCGGACTTCGAAGGTCTTCCAGTGTTAGGCAAGCAGTCTGAACTTCGTATCCTGCAAGCACACTTTTCTTCAGATGTTTGACCTTGTCCAAAAAGACACCTTCTCGGAAAGATTTCTTTTGGCGTTTCACTTCGGCGACAAACGCTGATTTTCTGTCGCGTCCAACCGCAATGAGGTCAATTTCGTTCTGGTCTCCTTGTGCGCCTCTTTCCTGTTTCCACCGGGAACCAACTCGTGTATTTTCCGGTGCGCATCAGTTTTTGACGGAAAAACCGTTCAAGCATAGGCCCGACGAAAGTTGCGTAGGATTCTGCGATTTCGTGTTCCAAAACCGAAGACATGCCGTTATCGATCAAGCCTTGGTTGCCTTCGATGTAGCGGAACCAAAACCGAAGAAACGGGTCGCAAATCTGCCACCGAATGGAACGAGTGTTGGGTTTGGCCAAAATAGGTCGCATCTTTTCGATGAACCTGTAACAGGTGTGGCATCTGCCCGATGGAGTCTCAAGTATGCCCAGAAAATTCAAAACTCGCCTTCTTGCGTTTTGGTCCTGTCCTCCCAGTCATCCTGCATGTAGGAAGCAACGGCGTACATGTCAGTGCGTTTGTTGCAAGGATAGTCGTAACCGACATCCACAACAAAACGCTGGAAGTTGACGTCCTGAGTCTTATCCGGACTGTCGGCAGTTTGCGCATCGGTGTAGACAACAGCAAACATGGCCTTGACGCCAAGGAGCGGAGCATCGCCAGTCAGGCTGAGGTCGTACCTTCCTGTCGGTAAGGACGTTACCTTTGGCACCAACTACTCCGCTACTCCGGCAGCGATTATTCCTCTCACGGTATTGACACACACCGAGCATCAAGTCGTAACGGAAGAAACAGGAAGTCCAAATCTGAATCTGGCAGAGAGGCAAAAATTTGGGCATGGATAAACTTTATCCATGCCCACCGTACGAACCGAACTAAAAAGTCCGGATCAATCAAAACATAGTGTTTAGAAGTTACTTGGCGAATTTGGCGGCACTGGCACCGGCTTGGCGTCCGAATGTGTAGACATCAGCAATGGCGTTGCCACCCAGGCGGTTGGCACCGTGAATTCCGCCCGTGACTTCACCGGCGGCAAAAAGTCCCTGGATGGGTTTGCCGTCAGTGCCGATAACTTCTGCTTTTGTATTGATCTTTACGCCGCCCATCGTGTGATGCACGGTCGGAACCTTCAGGCAAGCGTACCACGGGCCTTCGGTCATCGGTGCATCATCCGTGTTTGTGGCGGCAAAGCCGAATTTATCCTTTTCGACCTGATGCGAAGCGGCCTTGTTGTATTCGGCAACGGCTGCTTTCAAATTGTCGGCCGGCACATTGATCACTTTGGCGAGTTCATCGAGTGTTGCCGCAGTTTTAACTCGACCCAAAGCAAGCATATCCTTCATCGTGATGCCCATTCTGTCGGGCGTATTGATGTCCGGATAGCGCAATTTGTTCATGACGAGCCAGTACGTGCCTTTGGGTTGCTTGAAAATGGCCTTGCAGAGCGTATCTCGGGCGGCGCCCTCATTGACGAAGCGGTTGCCTTCAAGGTTGACGAAAATGCGGTTGCGGCCTGAAGTTGCAATGTCCTGCATCAGTCCGGTGCCCGGTGTTCCGTTGGGGTGCAGTTGGATGTCTGAGAGGCCGATTAGTTGAGCGCCGACTTTTTTAGCCATCACCAGACCGTCGCCTTGTGCGGCTTTGTTGATGTTGGTTGTGCCGATGGATTTATCGAGCACCACTTCTTTCCAAACTCCGGTGTTGACTTCTTGACGGAATTTGACGTTGGCACCGAAACCGCCTGTCGCCAGAACGACGCTTTGCGCTTTTACGGTAATCGGCTGTCCGTGACGAACAGCTTTAACTCCCGTTACTTTGCCTGAAGCATCCGTCAGGATAGCTTCGGCAGGGCATTCCATCAAAAACTCCACACGGTCCTTGTATTTGGTTTTGAGCACGTGCTCAAAGACCGAGGTGTAGGCGTTTCCAGCGGGTTTGACGCCGTAATGACTGCGCTGTCCGAGAGAGCCCGTAGCTGCGCCGATTTTGTCCCGGAAGACGACGCCTTGCTTTTCCATCCATTCAACGGTCGGATAGGCGTTCTCGGTGAGATAGCGTACGAGAGCGGGATCACCGACGTTATGTCCACCTTTCATTGTGGCGTTGTAGAACGTTTCGATGCTGTCCGTAATGCCCTGAGCTTTTTGCCGTTTGTCGTCGACGGCATTGAGAGCGCCGCCGGAAACATTGGTGGAACCGCCCAAATAACCGAGTTTTTCGATGATGACCACCTTACCAGCGCCGTTTTCAAGCGCAGATACGGCGGCAGCCAAACCCGTGCCGCCACCGCCGATGATTGCTACGTCGCCGGTGACGGTTAACGGAGTCACAGGATGCTTAACAGTTTGTTTGGACCATCTTTCAATATCGGCTTCGGTGGCACCAGCAGCTTTCAGACATTCTTCAACCCCTTGAATCAGGGCAAAGCTCGAAAGCGTGGCGCCCGACATTGCATCGATGCCGATGGACTGACGTTTGATAATTTCTTCGCTCTTAACTTGCAGAGCGGTTTTACCCACACCGAACGATTCAAGATCTTTTGTGGAAATTGCAGCGATTTTTCCATGCTCAATGGTGACTTTGACAGTCATCGGGGCGTTATGTCCGATGACTTGAGCTTGGTACGAACCGTCTTTGAGGGTAGCCGAAGCTGCTGAAGCGAGCGAACCGATGACAGCGGCTGCGATGATATTGCGAAACTGCATATGTAACTCCCGATGTGGGGTTCGGCGTAGAGGCAAGAAGGCCGTGCGTCGAATCGCAGATGATGAGTGGCTATTTAGCCTACGTTGGAAATTTTATGTAGAGAGTCACATGCTCAGCAGCCTAAGTACTTTGACCGAGATCAAAATCTTTCAGACTTTCGAATATATCGATTGGATGGTGAGATGTCATCAGCACAAGAAAACCCGCCTCAACCTAAGTCGAAGCGGGTTTTGCTAATCAGTGAATCTCAAGAAGAGATCAGATTAGAACTTGTGGCGCAGACCAACCATCACACCAAAGACGGCGGGATCTTCGTCGGCTTCACCCTTGGTGTTGTAGTCGATGCTATCCTGGTTGTAGGTCACAACGCCATAGACGTCGGTGCGCTTGGAGAGCGGATAGTCGTAACCGGCAGACACGATCCAGCGGGTCATGTCGATGTTGTCCATGCTACCCTGATCGTACTTGGCCATGCTGTCAGCAGTTTCTGCATCCATGTAGGAGGCGCCCACCAACACTTTGCCGCCGGCAGTCGGAATAGCAGCCGAAATACCGAGGCTCCAGCCCTTAACCTTGAAGGACTTTGCAAGATCCTTTTTGTAGTAGTTTGCAAGGTCGGTAGCAGCACCGGAGAAAGAGGAAAGCTTAGCTTCGTCAAAATACGCCGCACCGGCATAGAGCTGAACAACCTCGAAGTCGTAGTTGCCGCCCAAACGAACCGTCCAGGCATCATCAATATCGTCACCGCTAATCGGGGTGCCGGAAGCCAGCTTGGCGGTTTGATAGTTAATGGAGTCGACAGCGAAGTACAGGTTCAGCGGACCGTTTGCGTAGGAAGCACCGATAGCGTAGTAGCGATCGCTCGAAGATTCGTTTTCGTTAGAGTCGGAACCCATGCCGTACTGTGCGAAAACCTTGAAGCCGGCGAAATCAGGCGTTTCGTAGGCAATCATGTTGTCCCACTTGCCCGAACCGCCGAAAACAGCATCAGCCTGGGCAGCATAGTTACCCCACGACGTACCGAAAGCAGACATCACACCGTGCTTGCCCCAGGAGCTAACGCCACCGTTGATGGAGCCAATACGACCCATAGCGAACTTACCGAAACCACCCTGAATGAACAGGCTCGATTCACGATCAAACATCTGGTCTTTTTCAGCACCGGTATCAGAGGCAAAACCGTCTTCAAGGATGAAGCCGACGGTCAAGCCGTTGCCGAGCTCTTCAGTACCCTTGATACCCCAGCGGGAGCCAGACTGCATGCCCGATTCCATGGAGAAAGTATCTTTTGCGTCATAGTCGGGGCGATCGACATCAAGATCGCTGTGCAGATAGCGAAGGCCAGTATCAACGATACCGTAGAGCTGAACGTCAGCAGCCAGAGCGGAGCCGGCGAAAGCACCGAGAACTGCAACAGCAGCCAAAGTCTTTTTCATGATTTCTTCTCCTACCTATGCAGATCTCTGCATAGGATCAAGTTTTTGCAAAAACCGCCGGACTGGAACAAGAGTTGCGGACTCTTGCAAAGACGCAACTCAATCCGGCGGAGTCCTTGCAGGACGGAGTCGATCATGGCACCTAAGACTTTTGACTACCAAGAAAAGAATGAAAAAAAGTGATCGGGGGGGGGTGTTTACCCTAGGATAAATTACAACACCTTGTGGCAATCCTACTCAGGAAAAACGGCGTAGCTGTTACAGGTTATCGGCATTCTGTCCGCGCCAATTTGGCCTTGTGCACCGTCCTTAACGAGGAGTTGCACATAAATTTGGCGTGTCTTTGAGAGATGAGGTCAAGCAGGTATGTTGGATATTCGGGTAACCCTCACACTCATAACGATTGAAATTTCTCCGAAGTCGGATTGACGGAAAAACGTTGCTAAATAATTGAAAACGCAGGATTCTTCACGGGTTCCTATGGTGATCGTTATTTGCTATTTTGCTGGCTAAATTTTGAGTAATCCGCGGATCCGATTATTGTGCGAGTGTAGGTAAACACAAGACTGGCAAGAAGCAGGATGCATGTAGCAAAGAGCGCTGCGCGTGTTCCTTGTAGCGAAATAAAAATGCCGCAGAACATGGTGCCCAAAGCGGTACCGAAATTGGCTGCGGTCA
>OMGY01003589.1_pt1 | contig 10315 bp, 11 predicted proteins | sample 1674461 | NCBI WGS metagenome assembly OMGY01 (sample SAMN05578579, study PRJEB25193) | human gut metagenome | biome: Human Microbiome; feature: human-associated habitat; material: feces | host: Homo sapiens | place: USA:Birmingham
TCTGAACATATAAAATACAAAAGAAAAAGCAGCCATACAGTTGCGAAAAGGAGAAAAAAATGTCTAAAAAAATCGAACGAAATGATCCCTGCTGGTGTGGAAGCGGAAAAAAATATAAAAAATGCCATGAAGCATTTGATGAAAAAATGGAACTCATGAAAAAGAAGGGGTATGCAGTTCTTGACCATGATCTGATCAAGACACCTGCACAGATCGAGAAGATCAAAGAGAGCTGCAAGATCAATGTTGCAGTTCTTGATTATGTTGCAGAGCATATCGGACCAGGTGTGACGACACAGCAGATCGATGACTGGGTACATGAAGAAACAGTACGCCATGGCGGAATTCCGGCACCACTTAATTATGAAGGTTTTCCAAAAAGCGTATGTACATCTATTAATGAGGTAGTATGCCACGGCATCCCGGATGAAGAGACTGTTTTAAAAGAAGGTGATATTGTCAATGTAGATGTATCCACCATTTATCAGGGATATTTTTCTGATTCCTCCCGTATGTTCTGTATTGGACAGGTAAGTCCGGAGAAGGAGAAGCTTGTCCGTGTGACAAAAGAATGCATAGAGCTTGGCCTTGAACAGGTAAAACCATGGACACCGATCGGAAATATGGGAAGTGCTGTACACAAACATGCAGTGGAAAACGGCTATACAGTTGTGAGAGAAATTGGCGGACATGGTGTAGGTCTTGAGTTTCATGAAGATCCATGGGTAAGCTACACATCTAAGGAAGATTCAGGTGTACTCATGGTACCCGGAATGATCTTTACTATTGAACCAATGGTCAATATGGGATCTGATGAAATCTATACAGATGAGATCGATGACTGGACAGTGAGGACAGAGGATGGTCTGCCATCGGCACAGTGGGAGATCATGGTCCTTGTCACAGAAACAGGACATGAGGTCCTTTGCTGGTAAAAGCCATCGAAAATCCGGAAAAAAAGTCCTTGCAATGAGAAGTTATCTAGTGTATAATCACATATGTTGTGAAAAAAGATGGTCCTCTGTTACCATATGTGTATTAAGAACATCCAGTATAATTAAGGAGAGAAAGAAATGAACGAAATTATTAAGAACATTGAGTCCGCTCAGCTGAAAGCTGAAGTACCGCAGTTCCGCGTAGGAGACACAGTAAGAGTACACGCACTGATCAAAGAGGGAACACGTGAGCGTGTTCAGATCTTCGAGGGTACAGTACTTAAGAGACAGGGTGGAAGCACAAGAGAGACTTTCACAGTAAGAAAGAGCTCCAACGGTGTTGGTGTTGAGAAAACATGGCCGCTTCATTCCCCACATGTAGTTAAGGTTGAGGTTATCCGTCATGGTAAAGTACGCCGTGCGAAACTGAACTACCTGAGAGATCGTGTAGGTAAAGCAGCTAAGGTTAAAGAGCTTGTAAAATAATTTCATAAGTAAAGAGGCAGGGACAATAACATTTGCTATTGTCCCTCTTTTTACATCAGTGCGTATGCGTGTAAAGACACATACAGGGGATAGAATATGGGATTAAATAAGAAGATTAATATCGAAAATCTGAAGGAAAACAGAGCTGTTTCCGAAGCAAGGGAGAAGCTTCGTGATGACAGGACAAGAGGAATCGTGAAATGGGTGTTTGAAATTATTGTGACCCTGGTTTTTGCTGTGCTGGTTGCAATCTCTGCATTTCAGACTGTGACATTGCAGGAAAGTGCCATGGAACCCACGTATTCTGTAAGTGAAAAGTTTTTTGTAAACAGGGCTTTATATAAGGTCAGTTCACCAAAACGTGGAGATGTGATCGTTTTTAAAACAAGCGCCAGTGACTCGGCAGCCCTGCATATCCGACGTGTGATCGGCCTTCCCGGGGAGACTGTTCAGGTTAAAGACGGGAAGATCTATATCAACGGCAAGGTTTATGAAGAAAACGGAGCTTATCAGGATATGACAGATGGAGGACTTGCAAATAGTGCTATAACTCTGGAAAGCGGGGAATATTTTGTCCTTGGTGATAATCGCAATAACAGTGAGGACAGCCGCTTCAGCGATATCGGAAATATCAGTAAGAAGTACATTGTCGGGAAAGTTTGGTTTACAGTTTCTCCGAAAAATAAAATAGGTTTTATAAAATAGATCAAAGTAAACAGATTAAAGTATAGATAAATGAGGTGAATTATGAACGTACAGTGGTATCCAGGCCATATGACGAAGGCGAAGCGTCAGATGCAGGAAGATATCAAGCTGATCGATCTGATCATTGAGCTTGTAGATGCAAGAGTTCCTCTTTCCAGCCGAAATCCGGATATTGATGAGCTGGGAAAAAACAAGGCGCGTATGATCCTTCTCAACAAAGCAGATCTTGCCGATGAGAGACAGAACCGTGCCTGGATGGAATATTTCAAAGAAAAAGGAATCTATGCGGTAAGTATTGATTCCCGCAATAAGGGATCTATGAAGGCCGTTTCTGCGGCAATCACAGAGGCATGTAAGGAAAAGACAGAGAGAGACCGGAGACGAGGAATCAAAAACCGTCCGGTACGTGCGATGGTTGCAGGAATCCCTAATGTTGGAAAATCAACATTTATCAATACCTTTGCAGGAAAAGCCTGTGCCAAGACCGGTAATAAACCAGGAGTTACAAAAGGAAAACAGTGGATACGTCTGAATAAAAGTGTGGAGCTTCTGGATACCCCTGGAATTCTCTGGCCGAAATTTGAAGATCAGGAAGTTGGAATGCGTCTTGCCTATATCGGTTCGATCAAGGACGATATTCTGAACATCGAAGAACTTGCCCTGGGTCTGATCGGATATCTGCAGGAGTTTTATCCGGCAGCGATCAGAGAGAGATACAATGTAGAAGAAGAGCTGAAACCGCTGGATATCCTTACTGCAGTTGCGAAAGCAAGAGGATGTCTGAAAAAGGGCGAAGAGCTTGATTATGAGAAAGCATCCCGCCTTTTGCTGGAAGAATTTCGTTCCGGAAAACTGGGAAAAGTGACTCTGGAGTTTCCAAAAGGACCGGAGGAAGCGTAATGGAAACAATGAAAGATATCAAGGCGCGTTTTGCGTCAGCGAAGGAGGGCGAATATAACGCCCTTTTTCGTCATTATGAAAATGATGAGAGAAGCGGTGTACAGAAACTGATCCAGCAGTATCACAAAAAGCTTCAGGCTCTGGAGGATGAGCGTGTACGTACAGAGAGCATGAAGAAATATGAACATGAATATGAGCATCTTGGATATCTTTGCGGGATCGATGAGGTGGGAAGAGGCCCTCTTGCCGGACCGGTAGTCGCCTGTGCGGTGATCCTTCCGAAAGACTGCGATATTTTATGGCTGAATGATTCTAAAAAGCTTACAGCTAAGAAGAGAGAAGAATTGTACGATGTGATCCTGGAGGGAGCAGTTTCTGTTGGAATTGGAATGGCAAGTCCGGAGAGGATTGATGAGATCAATATCCTGCAGGCAACCTATGAGGCAATGCGTCAGGCAGTGAGCAGGCTTTCTGTACAGCCACAGCTGCTTTTGAACGATGCGGTTACCATACCGGAAATCCAGATTCCGCAGGTACCCATCATCAAAGGTGATGCAAAAAGTGTATCCATTGCGGCAGCAAGTATTGTTGCCAAAGTGACCAGAGACCGGATGATGGAAGAATATGATAAGGTTCTTCCGGAATACGGATTTGCCTCCAATAAAGGATATGGTTCTGCAGCGCATATTGAAGCACTGAAGAAATATGGACCAAGTCCGATACATAGAAAAACGTTTATCACACATTTTGTATAAAAATACTTAAGATACCGACATCAAAAACAGAAAGGTTTTGTTTATCTGAAGGAAAATAGAAGACAGAAGGGCAGCTATTATGAAGGAATTGCTGCAGCGTTCCTGCAAGAAAAGGGGCTGCAGATCAAGGAAAGAAATTTTCGCTGCCGAAGTGGTGAGATCGATCTTGTTGCGCAGGATGGAAGATATCTGGTGTTTATTGAAGTGAAATACAGAAAGAACGGAAAGAGTGGAAGTCCTTTTTCAGCGGTAGGGAGAGAAAAACAGAGGATCATCAGCAAAGTGGCAATGTTTTATCTGATTGCACATGGATACCGGGAACTGCCTCCCTGCCGTTTTGACGTAGTAGGAATTGATGGAGAGAACATCCACTGGATAAAAAATGCTTTTGATTTTTGCAGTTGAAAGGACTGGTCACATAAGATGAAAATAAAATGGTATAAAGATAAACAGCTAATGAATGTAAATCAGAAGAACGAGGTTACCTGGCTTACATATCCTGCTTTTGAGAAATTTCCCGGGATCGTACATGGCTTCAGTACCCGCCTGGGAGGAGTAAGCCAGGGGATTTATGAATCTATGAACTTAAGCTTCACAAGAGGGGATGATGAGGCTGCGGTGCGGGAAAATTATCGCAGACTTTCTGCTGCTATGGGATTTTCCATGGAAGATATCGTAACCTCTGATCAGACACACACCACCAATGTACGTGTGGTCACGGAAGAAGACAGAGGAAATGGGATCACAAAACCAAGACCTTATACAGATGTGGATGGAATGATCACCAATGTGCCGGGACTGGTGCTGGCAACGTTTTATGCGGACTGTGTACCACTTTTCTTTATAGACCCGGTACATAGAGCTGTGGGATTATCTCATTCCGGCTGGAGAGGTACTATAGGAAAGATCGGAAAAGTGACGGTGGAGAATATGACTGAGGAATTTCAGACAGATCCTTCAGAGCTTTATGCAGCCATTGGTCCTTCTATCTGTCAGGATTGCTATGAAGTCAGTGAAGATGTGATCGATCAGTTTAGAGAGGCGTTTGAAGAAAAATACTGGGATGTGCTTTTTTACAGAAAACCAGATGGGAAATACCAGCTGAATCTGTGGGAGGCGAACCGAAGGATCTTTCTGGATGCAGGCATAAAAGAAGAGCGGATCTCAATGCCGGGCATCTGCACCTGCTGTAATCCGCTCTTTCTTTACTCACACAGGGCTTCTCACGGGAAACGTGGAAACCTGGGAGCATTTATTACTGTTCGTTGACTTTTTTCATGAGATCCATGATCTTTTCGTTGCTGGAACGAACCTTCTCGACAGATACATCATGATTGATGATATCGATGATACTTGCAAGATATTTGCTCATATTTGCTTCGATATAGTATGGACGGTCAAGAAGCTCAGGAATACGATAGTTAAGGTTGGTTGTGATGACTCTGTCCAGCCAGCCTTTTTCGTAATATTCATCAAATTTGGCTACGCCGTCTGTAAACAGACCGTAGGTTGTGCAGACGAATACACGTCCGGCTTTACGCTCTTTAAGCTGACGGGCAACATCCAGCATACTTTCTCCGGAAGAGATCATATCGTCGATGATGACAACGTCTTTGCCCTCTACGGAATCTCCAAGGAATTCGTGAGCAACGATCGGGTTCTTTCCGTTGACAACGGTGGAGTAATCACGGCGTTTGTAGAACATACCCATATCGACTCCAAGGATATTGGAGAAGTATACAGCACGGGACATGGCACCTTCATCCGGGCTGATGATCATGAGATGATCATTGTCAAGCTTGAAATCTGGGACATTTTTGACCAGTGCTTTCAGGAACTGGTATGTGGGGAAAAAGTTATCAAAGCCCTTCAGCGGAATAGAGTTCTGTACACGTGGGTCATGAGCATCAAAAGTAATGATGTTGGAAACACCCATGGCACTTAACTCGCGAAGTGCAAGTGCACAGTCAAGAGATTCTCTCTTGGTGCGTCTGTGCTGACGTCCCTCGTAAAGGAATGGCATGATAACGTTGATACGGTGTGCTTTACCGGTGGCTGCGGAGATGATTCTCTTCAGATCCTGGTAATGGTCATCCGGAGACATGTGGTTCTCATGACCGCATACGCTGTAAGTAAGGCTGTAATTGGTCACATCTACCATGATATAAAGGTCTGTTCCGCGGACAGATTCCTTGATGTAACCCTTACCCTCACCGGTTCCGAAACGTGGGCATTCGCAATCTACAAGGAAAGATTTTTCTGCATATCCCTGTGGGATGATGGTGGATTTCTTGGCGGCTACAAGTTCTTTACGGAATTTAACCAGCTTTTTGTCAACCTCCTCGGCCAGTTCGCGGCATCCGGCAAGTGCGGCGATTCGGATCGGGGCAACAGGCATAGACTTTTCCAGCAATTCTATGTTTGGCATAATATTCCTCCTAAGTGTATGTCATTAAAAATTCTCAGTCTATTTATAACATCAGACCCACGTGTCAGTCAAGGTGTTTTCTCAAAGTGTTGATTTTTAAGAGCAAAGTTGTTATTATATACGGGATAGAAAAGGGAGATAATGATGAAATTAAGAAAGCATATGATTTCCAGGGTGCTGCCCGACAGTATTGCCGAGGAGCTGGGGCTGGAGCCGGGAGACAGACTTGTGTCTGTAAACGGACAGCCTGTGGAAGATGTCTTCGATTACCGGTATCTCATGAATGAAGAGCTCGTGGTGCTTCTAGTAGAGAAGCCTGATGGCGAAGAGTGGGAGCTGGAGGTAGAGAAGGAATATGAGGAAGACCTTGGAATAGAATTTGAGAACGGAGGACTGATGGATGACTATCGCTCCTGTTCAAATAAGTGTATGTTCTGTTTTATTGACCAGATGCCTCCAGGTATGCGTGAGACGCTGTATTTTAAGGATGATGATTCCAGGCTTTCCTTTCTTCAGGGAAATTATGTTACGCTTACCAATATGAGTGAGAAGGATATTGAGCGTGTGATCCGCTATCATCTGGAACCGATCAACATTTCGTTCCAGGCAATGAATCCGGAACTCCGGTGTAAAATGCTGCATAACCGTTTTGCAGGAAAGGCTCTGGATAAGGTGGATATGCTGTACAATGCAGGAATCACCATGAATGGACAGATTGTACTGTGTAAGGGTGTCAATGACGGAGACGAGCTGGAATACAGCCTCGAAAAGCTTTCCGCTTATGCGCCGGTCCTTCAGAGCGTTTCTGTTGTACCGGTAGGACTTACCAAATACAGAGAAGGTCTCTATCCTCTGGAGCCTTTTAATAAGGAAGATGCTGAAAAAGTCCTGGGGCAGATCGAACGCTGGCAGAAGATCATGATGGAGAAATACGGGATCCATTTTATCCATGCTTCAGACGAATGGTATATTCTGGCAGACAGGGAGCTTCCCTGTGAGGATGAATATGATGGATATCTGCAGCTTGAGAATGGCGTGGGAATGCTCAGACTTCTGGAAACGGAAGTAAAAGAAACGCTGGAGGGGCTTTCCGGTGACGACCGTAAGGTGACAGGCAGGATCGCCACAGGAAAACTGGCAGCGCCTTTTATCGCACGCTATATAAAAGAGATCCAGAAGAAATATCCCAATGTGCAGATTCCGGTCACAACCATCGAGAATCGTTTTTTCGGTGAAAAGATCACAGTGTCCGGCCTGATCACCGGGCAGGATCTGAAAGAGCAGCTTTCCGGTCTTGACCTTGGAGAGAAGATTCTGATCCCGTGCAGCATGCTGAAAGGTGATGAGGAGATTTTTCTGGATGACATGACACTGGAAGAGCTTTCGGAAGCGCTGAACACAGAAATTGTAATCGTAGACACAGGAGGACGTGATCTGGTGGAAGCCGTGATCAACCCTCCGGAACATAAACAAACAAGAAGGAGACAGATTTATGAGCAAACCAGTAGTAGCGATAGTGGGAAGGCCTAATGTAGGCAAATCCACTCTGTTTAACGCTCTGGCAGGTGACAATATTTCCATAGTAAAGGATACACCAGGAGTAACCCGTGACAGGATTTATGCAGATGTCACATGGCTTGACAGGACATTTACTCTGATCGATACAGGCGGAATCGAGCCGGACAGCAGCGATATCATTCTTTCCAGAATGAGAGAGCAGGCACAGATCGCCATTGACGCCGCCGATGTGATCATCTTTGTGGTGGACCTGAAAAGCGGTGTGACCGCCAATGACGCCGATATTGCCCATATGCTGCAAAAATGCGGCAAGCCGGTGGTTTTGTGCGTCAACAAGTGCGACAGCCTGGGTGATGTGCCCCCCGATTTTTACGAATTCTATAACCTGGGGCTGGGCGACCCCTACCCGGTTTCCTCTGTCCACGGGCACGGCACCGGCGATCTGCTGGACGAATGCATCAAGTATTTTCCGCCGGAAACGGACGAGGCGGATAACTCCGACGTGGTACAGGTGGCCATTATCGGCAAGCCCAATGTGGGCAAATCCAGCTTGACGAACCGTATTCTGGGCGAGGAACGCGTTATCGTCAGCAATGTAGCCGGCACCACCCGTGACGCCATCGACAGCTACTTTGAGAACCAGTACGGCAAATATAATTTCATCGACACCGCCGGTATGCGGAAAAAGTCCAAGGTAGATGACAACATCGAAAAATACAGCGTTCTGCGGGCCACCATGGCTATTGAGCGCAGCGATGTCTGCCTCATTCTCATCGACGCTCAGGAGGGTGTCACCGAGCAGGACACCAAGGTCGCCGGTCTGGCGCATGACGCGGGCAAGGCATGCATTATCGTGGTGAACAAATGGGACCTGATCGAAAAGGACGACAAGACCATGGACCGTATGCGTGAGGACATCCGCCGGGACCTGAGCTATATGCCCTATGCCCCCATTCTGTTCATCTCCGCCCTGACCGGCCAGCGGGTGGGCCGTCTCTTTGAGCTTATCAACTACGTCAACGATCAGGCGGCCATGCGAATCACCACCGGCACGCTGAACAGTGTGCTGGCAGACGCGCAGACCCGCGTTCAGCCACCCACGGACAAGGGGCGCCGCCTGAAGATCTACTACATGACGCAGGTGGGCGTCAAGCCGCCCCACTTCGTCATCTTCTGCAACGACAAAAAGCTCTTCCACTTCTCCTACCAGCGGTATCTGGAAAACCAGCTCCGCAGCGTGTTCGGCCTGGAGGGCACCCCCATCGTGCTGACTATCCGCCAGAAGGGAGAGGACGACGGTTGAACCATCTCATCGGTGCTACACTGCTGGCCTCACTGGTCATATTGCTGCTGGGCTATTTCTTAGGTTGTCTCAACGGCTCGGTAATGGTCAGCCACTTCATCATCAAGGACGATGTGCGGCAGCACGGCAGCGGCAATGCGGGCCTGACCAACTTCTACCGCACCTACGGTGCCAAATACGCACTGGGCGTCATCCTCTTCGACATGGGTAAAACAGTGATCGCCTGCCTGATTGGCGGTGCAGCCTTCGACTATCTGGCCGGCGACTGGATGTTGGGCGTCCTGCTGGGCGGCCTTGGCTGTGAGTTGGGTCATATGTTCCCGGTGTTCTTCGGCTTCAAAGGCGGCAAGGGCATCCTGTCCGGCGGTACGCTGGTGTGGCTGCTGGATTGGCGCGTAGGTCTGATCGCGTGGGGTCTGTTCGCCGCCCTGTGGCTGCTGACGAGATACGTCTCTCTCGGCTCCGTCTGCGCCGCCGCCTCCATGCCCGTCACCACATTTTTCTTCTGCGGCCGCAGCCTCCTCTACACGGCGCTGGCCGTGCTGATCGCCGCGCTGGTGATCTGGTGCCACCGGGAGAATATCACGCGCCTGCTGCATCATCAGGAACGCAAATTCCAATGGCACACCGGCACACCGGAAGAGAAAGAGTAAACAGAGAAAGGACATCACTGACATGAAACACAATCAGATGCGGCAGGTGGTCTTCCCCATTCTGGCCGCCTTCATCTGGGGCACCGCCTTCGTTGCGCAGGATATGTGCGCCGACTCCATCGGCGCGTTCGCCTTCAATGCCAGCCGCTACTTTATCGCGGTGCTGGCGCTGCTGGTGGTCATCCTGATCAGCGACGGTCTGAAGAAGGATAAGCCCACCCTCTCCCCCATCCAGAAAAAGGCTGCCAACAAGCAGCTGTGGATCGGTGGCCTGTGCTGCGGCGTGGCCCTGGCCTGTGCCTCCAACTTCCAGCAGGCGGGTATGGTTGCCGGCACTGACTCCGGCAAGGCCGGCTTCATCACCGCCCTGTATGTGGTGCTGGTGCCCGTGTTCGGCCTGTTCTTCAAGCGCAAGGTCAGCCTTCCCGTGTGGATCGCCGTGGCCCTGTCTGTCCTGGCGCTGTATCTGCTATGCATCAAGGGCAGCTTCTCCCTTTCCCCCGGCGATCTGCTGATCTTGATCTGCGCCGTGTGCTTCGCGGTACATATTCTGGTCATCGACCATTTCACCGCCTACTGTGACGGCGTAAAGCTCAGCTGTCTGCAGTTCCTGTTTGCCGGCGTTATCTCCG
>OMGY01003593.1_pt1 | contig 10302 bp, 6 predicted proteins | sample 1674461 | NCBI WGS metagenome assembly OMGY01 (sample SAMN05578579, study PRJEB25193) | human gut metagenome | biome: Human Microbiome; feature: human-associated habitat; material: feces | host: Homo sapiens | place: USA:Birmingham
TTTCCTCATTGGTTCTATGATCTTTAACCATATTATATGGATGGAATACATATGACCTTATCTGACTTCCCCATCCCATATCTTTAAGCTCACCTGTTAAATCTTCAATTTTTTCTTTATGAGCTCTTTCTTTTAATTCAATAAGCTTTGATTTAAGCATTGCCATTGCAGTGTCTTTATTTGCAAATTGACTTCTCTCATTTTGACATTGTACCATTATACCTGTTGGTAAGTGGGTTATTCTAATGGCAGATTCCGTCTTATTAACGTGCTGACCACCTGCTCCGCTGGCTCTATAGGTATCTATCTTTAAATCCTCTGGTCTTATATCAATATCTTGATCCTTAGTTAGTTCTGGAAGAACTTCTACTGAAGCAAAAGAAGTCTGCCTTTTTCCATTTGCATTAAACGGCGAAATTCTTACCAATCTATGGACTCCCTTTTCAGCTTTTAAATAACCATAAGCAAATTCACCTTTCACTTTTAAAGTTACACTTTTAATACCAGCTTCATCACCTTCTAAAAGGTCTAAAGTTTCAACTTTATATCCCTTCTTATCACACCATCTTGTATACATTCTAAGAAGCATTTCAGTCCAATCATTAGCATCTGACCCTCCAACACCTGCATGTAAGTTTAAGATGGCATTATTTCTATCATATTCACCAGATAAAAGAAGCTCTACACGATAACTTTCAACCTCTTTTTCAATTGATCTTATTTCTTGTATAACTTCATTTACAGTATCTTCATCCTCTTGTGCTAATTCAGCCAATACTTCTACATCATCAATTCTACTTACTAAGTTTTCATATCTTTCTATTTTATCTTTTATTATCTTACATTCTTTAGTAACTTCTTCTGCTCTTTTAACATCATCCCAAAATCCATTTTCTTGCATTTGAAGCTCTAATTCCTGAAATCTTTTTTCTAAGCCTCCCTTGTCAAAGTGAAGCCCCCATTTCCTTTAATGTATCTTTTAAACCTGTTAGTTTAGAAACTTCTTGTTCTAACTTTAATAGCATTGTATCACTTCCTTATCTTAAATAAGCAAGGTGGAAAATGCCTAATTAAAATAAGACACTTTCCACCAATAGTTTTATATTTCTAATTATGCTTCTCTACCGCAGCAGTTTTTATATTTCTTTCCGCTTCCGCATGGACACATATCATTTCTGCCAACCCTATTTTCATTTTTTACTGGCGCATTTTTTACCGATTCATCATTTCCATGACTTGCACCAGTTTCTTCTGCAACCTTTTCTCTTTCAACTGGTCTTTCTGCTCTTACATGATATAATAATTTAACAGTTTCTGTCTTAATTCCTTGTATCATTTCATCAAACATTGCACTACCTTCCATTTGGTATGCTTGAATTGGATCTTGTTGCTTGTATGCTCTTAATCCCATTCCTTGTTTTAAATGATCCATATTATCTATATGTGCCATCCATTTTTGATCAACAACTCTTAAAAGAATTACTCTTTCAATTTCTCTCATCTGCTCTTGGCCAAACTCTTCTTCTCTTTGACTATAGATGCTTCTTGCTTTATCTAATAATATCTTTATAATTTCTTCATTAGATAAGTCAGCTAATTCATCCACAGTAAATGTTCCATGTGGGAAGCAGATATCTTCAAGATATTTTAATAATTCTTTTAAATCTTCCTCAATATCTATATGTTCACCAACTAAATGACTGTTAACTGAAGATGTTATTACTTCCTCTATCATTCCTTCAATTTGCTCTTTTAAGTTCTTTCCATCAAGAACTTCAGCTCTTTGCTTGTAAATAACTTCTCTTTGTAAATTCATTACATCATCATAACCTAATAAATTCTTTCTTATGTCAAAATTATTTCCTTCAACCTTCTTTTGAGCATTTTCGATAGCCTTAGTAACCATTTTACTTTCTATAGCTTCATCTTCCTGTAATCCTAATTTATCTATAACACCTTGAATTTTTTCTGAACCAAATATTCTCATTAAATCATCTTCCAATGAAATATAGAATACTGATTCACCAACATCTCCTTGACGTCCTGCTCTACCTCTTAATTGATTGTCAATTCTTCTTGATTCATGTCTTTCAGTACCAATTACTTTTAATCCACCAACTTCTAGTACACCTTCTCCAAGCTTAATATCAGTACCTCTACCAGCCATATTTGTTGCTATAGTAACCATACCTAATTCACCGGCATGTGAAATAATTTCCGCTTCTTTTTCATGATACTTAGCATTAAGTACTTGATGTCTAATTCCCTTTTTCTTTAATAATGATGAAATGTATTCAGATTTTTCCACACTAGCTGTACCTACTAGAACTGGCTGACCTTTACTATGTGCTTCCATAACTTCTTCAACTATTGCATCATATTTTCCTTTTGCATTTTTGTATATCATATCATGTCTATCTACTCTTGCTACAGGTTTATTTGTTGGAATTACTATAACATCTAAACCATAAATTTCTCTAAATTCATTTTCTTCTGTTAAAGCTGTACCTGTCATACCTGAAAGCTTATTATACATTCTAAAGTAGTTTTGGAAAGTAATTGTTGCAAGAGTTTTTGATTCTCTTTGAATCTTAACTCCTTCTTTAGCTTCAATTGCTTGATGAAGCCCATCTGAATATCTTCTACCTTCCATAAGTCTTCCAGTAAATTCATCTATAATAACTACTTGATTATCTTTAACAATATAATCTTTGTCTAATCTCATTGTATAATTTGCCTTTAATGCTTGAGTTACATAATGTTGAAGTTCTAAGTGTTCTGCTTCTGCATAATTTTCAATACCAAAATATTTTTCTGCTTTTTCCATACCACTATCTGTTAATAAAACAGCACTTGCTTTTTCATCAATATTGAAATCTTGATCTGCTATTAAACTTTTAACAAAATTGTCTGCTACATTATAAAACTTGGTAGACTTATCTCCCATTCCTGATATTATAAGAGGAGTTCTTGATTCATCTATTAAAATTGAGTCAACCTCATCTACTATTGCAAAATTAAGTTCTCTTTGAACTCTTTCTTCTTTATATATAACCATATTATCTCTTAGATAATCAAATCCAAATTCATTATTTGTTCCGTATGTTATATCACAGTTATAAGCTTCTCTTCTTTGAGCTGGTGTAAGTCCATGAATTATACATCCTGTTGTTAAACCTAAAAATCCATATAGTTTTCCAACTAATTCTGATTGAGTTTTTGCTAAATAATCATTTACTGTGATTACATGAACACCTTTTCCTGCTAAAGCATTTAAATATGCTGGAAGAGATGCAACAAAAGTTTTACCTTCCCCTGTTCTCATTTCAGCTATTCTTCCTTGATGAACTACCATTCCTCCGATAAGCTGCACTCTAAAATGCTTTATTCCTAAAACTCTCCATGAAGCTTCTCTACAAACTGCAAATGCTTCTGGTAATATATCATCTAAAGTTTCGCCTTTTGATAACCTATCTTTAAATTCTGCAGTTTTATTTCTTAATTCGTCATCACTTAACTTCTGCATTGACTTATCTAGTGATTCTATCTTATCTACTACAGATCCAAGTCTTTTAACTTCTCTCTCACTATAAGTACCAAATAGTTTTTCTATAAATCCCATAAGTATTTCCTTTCGTCATCTATATAAAATGATTTTCTTCTTTAATATTCTTTCTATAAATTATACCATTTAGCATATTTATAATTCAACTATAAAACTATCATCTTTAAATCACATATACTTCCACCTAATGTAAAAGCCACCTACTTTTTAAAATAGGTGGCTTTTTTATAATATTATTTATAATCTGGTTCTAAAAGTCCATAATTTCCATCTTTTCTCTTATAAATTACATTTACATTATTTGAATCAGCATCTCTGTATACAAAAAAGTTATGTTCAATTAACTCCATTTGTAGCATTGCTTCTTCTGGACTCATTGGTTTTATATTAAATCTCTTTACTTTAACTATTTCACCATCTTTTTCTTCATTTTCATCTACTGTTAGAGGCTCAAAATTAGCAAATCTTAAGGAATCATTACTTCTTCTTTGTAATTTAGTCCTTTGCTTTCTTATTTGTCTTTCTAATTTTGCTTCTACTAAATCTATTGATTTATACATATCTTCACTAGATTCTTCACATCTTAGGATAACTCCATTAAAAGGTATAGTAACCTCAAAAATCTGGTTATTTCTTTGTACTGTTAATGTTGCCCTTGCTTCAACATCTGGACTAAAATATCTATCTAATTTAGATATCTTCTTTTCAACCATCTCTTTTAATGCTGGTGTTACATTAATGTTTTTACCTATTACTGTTACTTTCATAAAGTCAACCCCTCTCGTTTTTACTCAAAATATTAATATTTATTTTATATTAATATACCCTTCCATGATTATATTTTACCACTGTTGCTTTTATGTTACAATGTAGTATACATTAAATTTTCAGAAAATTAAAACTCTTTTTTCAACATCTTTTACATTAAGCTTCAAAATATTATCTTTTTTATTTTTAATGAAAAATAAAAAAACACTAATTTAAATTAGTGTTTTTTTATAAAGCTAGCTGACCTGGCTTTTGCCCCCACACTCGCCTACTGGAGCTTTCGCTACCCGGACTTAACCTCTCACTACTAACACTCTCAACATCTCTGTTGGTAGGACTAACATCTATACCGCACCATGCTCATTAGCTCTTTGTCTAACTTACGTGGATCGTTTCGCCTGCGACTGGCATCGACTTTCATCCACAGACCTAGCTTTACATTATTATTATATATTGCTTTTAGCAATTGTCAATAGATAAATTTTATTTATATTGCATTTTTCGATATTTTTCTTACATTCATTTATAGTAGCACCAGTGGTATAAACATCATCAATCAATAAAATATTTTTTTTAAAAAGCTTTTCTTTATTTTTTATTTCAAAAGCATCTAAGATATTTTTCATTCTTTCTTCCTTACCTAGAAGTTTTTGTTCTTTTGTTTCTTTTACCTTCACTAAACAATCAATAACAGGTATATCTAAAATGCTACTGATATTTTTTGCTAGCACACTACATTGATTAAACCCTCTCTTTTTTAATGAATCCTTACTTATAGGTACATAACATATACAATCTATACTCAACTTTTTTTCTATAATTATTTGGCACAGTAAATCAGCTAAAACCTTACCTGCAATAAAACTCTTATGATATTTTAAATTTAAAATAAGCTTCTTAAGTACTCCCCCATAATACCCATAAGCCATTATTTCTTCTTGCTGATGAACTCTCTTTATCTCACTTTTACACTTACTACATATTCCTAAAAATCCTTCAACTCCACAAATGATGCATTTATTGTCATAGGGATAAATAATGTCTAAAAGTGCTTCTAGAGCAATTTTTATTATCTTAATAATTTCTTTTCCCATAACCTCTTATTAAATTCTCTTATTATTTCCCTTGACTTATCCATATCCATAGATGTATCTCTTGAAACCAAAAGAACTTCTGGCAATATATCACTTTTTACATCTATACATCCACATAAATATACTATTCGTTTATAAGTATAGCTTGCATCATCACCAAATAATACTAATATATTTACATCTTCAATTCTATTTATATAATCACCCATGCTGTTTGTTACTATAAAAACAGGTTCACTTTTAATAATATCTTCTATATTATTAAAATCATCACCTTTCTCATACTTAATAACTCTGGTATTATTCTCTTTTAAATTATCCTTATAGGTATAATATACCTTATTTAATTTTTCTTTATCTGGAACCATAATGATTACATTTTTATTATTGTAGCTAAACCATTTTACATATTCATATACTGCCAACGGAATATTATCCTCTAATTTTATTCTGGTATTTAAAAACCGTGGTTCAATCATAGGCACAGGATTTAATAAATAAACCAAATCCATTTTTTCACCAATTGGAAATACCCTTTCACAGCTATAGATTATTATTTTATTAACCTTCCAATATACCTTTTCAACAGCATCTCTCATATCTTTTATTGTAGATTTAGAAAACATAGTTATATCATCAAATATAATAAGACTATATTCATCTCCTATATCCTCTATTTCATCTATAGAAATAAATGTTATCCCCTCTTCTATATTACCAGGCATAATCTTTTGAATACTCTTCATATATAGCTGACTATGATTCTTACCATTTATCTCGTTAGAATCCACACTAAAAACATATAATACCTTTTTATTATCGTTTATTAACCTGCTTATTAAATCAAAAAAAACAAATCCTGTATTATATGGTCTGCTTTTTATATTTAATACCTTAGTCTTTTTTTTGTACCAGGACATTATCTTTTTAAAAGCATAACTCAACTCTTTGTAATTCACTTATCAAATACCTCTTTTTCTAACCTATTCAATCATATTCTTATCTATCGTTATATCCATTATTCTTTCTTTCAATGAAGAATATCGTTCCATATTATTGGTATTATTGACCATATACTGAAGTGATCTTTGATTTCCAACAACAACTACTAACTCTTTTGCTCTTGTTATGCCAGTATACAATATATTCCTATTCATTAAAAATGCTGATCCCATAAAAGTTGGCATAACTACAACTTTAAATTCACTTCCTTGACTCTTATGTATAGTAATTGCATATGCTAATTCCAATTCATCTAAAAACATAAATTCATAAATAACTCTTCTTTCATCATCAAATACTACACTTAAAACTTTTCTTTCTTCATCTATGGTTTCAATATATCCCATATCTCCATTGAAGACACCTACACCTTTATTTTCGCCATCTCCACCAATTCTATGCCACTCAAGAGAATAATTGTTCTTTATCTGCATAACCTTATCGCCTTCTCTGAAGACTATATCTCTTACCTGCTTTTCTTTTTTATCCTTACTGCTCGGATTTAATATTGCCTGTATTTCATTATTTAAATTATCTACACCTAGCAATCCTTTTCTTGTAGGCGATAAAACTTGTATATCCCATATCTTACTCCACTTTGAATTAAATGATGGAAGTCTTCTATTTACCAAATCAAGAATAGTGCTTAGAATATTTTCAACTTCATCTCTAGCATCAAAGAAAAAGTCTCCACCTTTTTTATTTAAATATGGCATTTCTCCATTATTAATCTTATGGGCATTAACTATTATCATACTTTCTTTGCCTTGTCTAAATATTTCTTTTAATCTTACAACATTAATAAACTTGCTATTAATTAAATCTCTAAGGACATTTCCTGGTCCTACAGATGGCAACTGATCAACATCACCTACAATTATTACCCTTGTTCCTAACTTTATGGCTTTTAAAAGGCTATTCATCAGCATTATATCTATCATTGATGCTTCATCTATAATAATTACATCTGCTTCTAAAGGCTCACCTTCACCTTTACCAAAGAAGGAATTTTCATCATCACTTACTCCCATTTCTAAAAGCCTATGAATTGTTTTTGCCTCTCTACCAGTAGACTCGCTCATTCTTTTAGCAGCCCTTCCTGTAGGTGCTGCTAAAAGAACCTTCATACCACTATTTTCATATATCTCAATTATACATTTTATTATGGTGGTTTTCCCTGTTCCTGGACCTCCTGTAATAATTTCTATACCATTTTCAAAAGCCCCTAATATTGCCTCCTTTTGTGATGGTGCAAATTTAATATTATTTTTCTTTTCAAATGTGCTAACTTCAAATTCTACATCAGTATTTATGGTCTGAAAATTTTCTATACATAAAGTTATTATTTTATTTGTTACTCCCAGTTCACAATAATAATATGGTAAAGAATATACAGCTTCTATGTCTTTTATTTTTTCAATCTTCAACTTTTCCTCAAGAACGCAGTTATATATGTTTTCTTCAACAATATCTCGACTTACAGCCAGCACCTTCTGACATTCTTGAATTAGCTTATCCTTTGGCATATATGTATTTCCCATAGCAGAAAAGTTATTTAAAACATATCTTATACCACTTTGTATCCTAAAGGAAGATGTATCCTCAACACCAAACTCTTTAGCAATCTTATCAGCTGTCAAAAATCCAATACCTGATATTTCTTCATTTAATATATATGGATTGGTTGATACTTTATTTATTGAATCTGCGCCAAATTTTTTATATATCTTTAAACACTGATTTACTGTCATGCCATGCTTTTGAAAAAATATCATAATATCTTTTAAATCCTTGGTTTCAATATAAGATTCATATATTATGTTAAATTTCTTTTCACCAATTCCCTCAACTTCTTTTAGTCTCTCAATATGATTATCAAGAATGTCTAAAGTATCTTTACCAAAGGCCTTCACTATCTTTTTAGCTGTTACTGGACCTATTCCACGTATAATACCTGTACTTAAATATTTCTCTATTTCTTTTGATGATGAAGGTAACTTTTCTTTATATTCTTCTACACTAAATTGCCTTCCAAACTGCTTATGCTGAATAAATTTTCCTTTGACTTCAATTTGCTGTCCTTCTTGCAGTAGTGGCATTACACCTACAATTGTTATTAGTTCTTTATTAGCTGTAATCTTAGCAACAGTATATCCTGTATCTTCACTTTTAAATATAATAGCTTCCACTAAACCTTCTAACACTAGTGATTCCATCTATATTTCCAACCCTTCTAAAGTTCTCTCTTGTAATTATTTTATTATAACATAATAACAAGAAAAGGTGGATTATGAAAAACTTAATCCACCTTTTTACTAATTAAAGAAATTTTTTAATTTCTTCAACTTTATTTAATTGTTCCCATGGAAGATTTAAATCATGTCTTCCAAAATGTCCATAAGCAGCTGTTTGCTTATATATAGGTCTTCTTAACCCTAAATCTCTGATAATTGCACCAGGTCTTAAATCAAATACCTTTTCTACTATTGATACAATTTCTTCATCATTTATTTTACCTGTTTCAAAAGTTTCTACTGATATTGATACTGGTTTAGCTACACCTATTGCATAAGCTAATTGTATTTCTATTTTATCTGCAACTCCTGCTGCTACTAAGTTCTTTGCAACCCATCTTGCAGCATATGCAGCTGATCTATCTACTTTAGTTGGATCTTTTCCTGAGAAAGCACCACCACCGTGTCTTCCACTTCCTCCATAAGTATCAACTATAATCTTTCTACCTGTTAATCCACTATCACCTTGTGGTCCACCAACAACGAATCTTCCTGTTGGATTTATGAAATATTTTGTTTCTTCATCTAATAATTCTGTTGGAATAACAGCCTTTATTACATGTTCCATTAAATCTCTTCTTATTTGTTCTTGTGATACTTTTTCATCATGTTGTGTTGAAATTACTACTGTATCTATTCTTACAACATTATTTCCATCATACTCAACAGTTACTTGTGTTTTTCCATCAGGTCTTAAGTAACTTAATGTACCATTTTTTCTTACCTCAGTAAGTCTTCTAGCTAACTTATGGGCAGTTATTATTGGTAATGGCATAAATTCTTCTGTTTCGTTAGTTGCATAACCAAACATCATTCCTTGATCCCCAGCACCAACTGCTTCAACATCATCTTTATTTCCTTGTTTTGATTCAAGAGCTTCATCAACTCCAATAGCTATATCACTTGATTGTTCATCTATTGATGATAATACTGAACAAGTATCGCAATCAAATCCATATTTTGCTCTGTCGTATCCAATTTCTCTTATAGTATCTCTAACTACTTTAGGAATATCAACATAACACTTAGTTGAAATTTCCCCCATAACTAATACCATTCCTGTAGTCACTGTTGTTTCACAAGCAACTCTAGCATTTGGATCCTTTGCTAAAATGTTGTCTAATATTGCATCTGAAATTTGATCGCAAATCTTATCTGGATGCCCTTCTGTTACTGATTCTGATGTAAATAATTTTCTCATTATGCTTAGCTCCTCTCTTATCGTCATGATATTAATTCTAAGCAATTAAAAGCAATAAAAAAAACTCTTCAATAAGAAGAGCCTATATTCATAAGGTCTTTTCTTATCTCGCAAACTTTTTTGCAGGAATTGGCACCACGCTTAGTTAGTTATGAATGATGAATTACGAATGATGAATTATAGAAATTCCAAAGGAATTTTAATCTTAACTCATAATTCTTAATTCATAATCCTACATTTACTAAGTAGGTTGCCGGGTTTCACAGGGCCCTTTCCCTCCACCTCTCTTGATAAGAATTAATATCATGTTCAATTTTCAACTAATTGTAACATTATCCAAAAATTATGTCAATATATATTTTTTTGAAAAATAAAAAA
>OMGY01003594.1_pt1 | contig 10300 bp, 3 predicted proteins | sample 1674461 | NCBI WGS metagenome assembly OMGY01 (sample SAMN05578579, study PRJEB25193) | human gut metagenome | biome: Human Microbiome; feature: human-associated habitat; material: feces | host: Homo sapiens | place: USA:Birmingham
CCAGCAGTGAAAAATGTACATTGGGGTAAAACAGCTTCTTGGCAAGGGCGTGCTCCCGGAATTTGACAATCTGGATTCTGTAATCCCGTCTCATGGCCATCATATCCATTGCCGCGATAATATCCAGTGAACTGACGCGGCGCAGCACCGGATGGCACATTTTCTCAATGTATTTCTCCAGGGAGAGCTCTGGAAAGAACTGCACCCGCTCCTTTGAGGGGGCGGTGTTGTCCTTCCAGTTTTCCCTTGCGTAGTTATACTCTGCCTCCAGATTGTCGTAAATGGCCATTTTCAGGTCCTGGAGCTGGTCAACCTGGTAATTGTGACACAGCTGTGCAAGACCCTCCTCTGACCCGGCATGAACGATGCAGTTGCTGATTCCGTCCAGCACCCGTTTTTCCGTTCGCTCCGCTGGTATCACTTTGCCGGTGACCCACTTGCTAATGTAGGAGACATCGTATTGCAGTTCCTGTGCCAGGATGTAGTTTTTCAAGCCGGCCGTTCCAATCAGATATTCCAGCAGAATACTAAAGCGATTCTTATTTTCCATATGCCCTACTCTCTCGTATCTCAGTTGGGTATGATTTTCTCTCAGATTTAAAAATATCTTTTGAGCATAAAACGCACAGAACGGCGCTTTATACTCAAAGAATACTTCTAATGGCTGGGCAGCGCCTTCCCCTTCCGGGGAAGGCGCTGCCTTTTTTGTTCCGTTTGTCTGAAGCGCCGGTCTACATTTTATCTGCTGATTTTTACAGTTTTGTAGCTGCTCCAGGCGGAGTAGTAGTTCTTGCCACCCACGGTCTTGTAGGCGCGGACATACACCTTATAGGTCTTGCCCTTGGACAGGCCGGTGATGGACTTGGAGACGGTGCTGGAGCCCTTGACTGTCACGCGTTTGCTGGCGGCGGAACCAATCCGGTAGGAAACCTGGTATCCGGTTGCGCCGCTGACCTTCTTCCACTTCACAGTGAACTTCCGGGAGCCGGTGTTCTTCAAGTAGGTGATGCTGGGTCTGCTCAGGCGGTACATGGTCTTGGTCAGACCGTTTGTGCTGCCCTTCACGCTCATGTACTTACCGGAGTAGGCGCGGACACTGTAGGTGTATTTGGTGCCGCTGCTGGTCTTGGTGTCGGTCCAGCTCACGGTGCTGCCGCTCTTGATGGTGGCTACAGTGGACCACTTGGTGGAAGAGCCTGCCTGGCGGTACACCTTGTATCCGGAGGCGCCGGTGACCTTGCTCCACTTTACGGTAATGCCGGAAGAGGCGTTGGTGGGGGTGCTGAGAGTGACCTTGCTCAGATACTTGGTGGTCTTGCCGGTCGTGTTGTAGGCACTGATGTAGTTGCTGCCGTCCCGGCTGATGCAGCGGACGGTGTAGGTATAGGTGGTGCCGCTCTTTGCCGTTTTATCGGTCAGGCTGGTAGCGGAGGTGTCGCCGACCCGCTTCCAACCGCTGCTGGAGGTCTTGCGGAACACACGGTAGTTCTCTGCGCCGGGCACTGCCTTCCAGGTGACCTGGACGCCGTCGAGACCGTTGGAAACGCTGGAGAGAACGGGAGTCGCCAGACGCTGTTCCGTGTTGCACACGGTACAGAATCCGTCATCACCGTACTGATGATCACCGGTGGCGGGGATGGCTTCGTCCTTGGTGCCGGTGTACTCGGTACCCTCGAAGGTGACCTTTGCGACATAGACATGCTTGCCGTCGGCGCCGCAGGTGGGCTCGACGGTCTCGCCGGGTGTTACGGTGCAGGGTTCGATCTTGGTATCTTCACAGGCGGAGCAGGTGAAGGTGGCGGTACAGGTATAGCCGCTCTCTTCGCTCCGGGTCCAGGTGAAGCCCGGTTCGCCATAGCGATGGCCGGTGGCGGGAACGTCAACGATCTGTTTATCTGTGTATTCCTGATCCAGGAAGGTGCAGGTGGCAGTATAAGTGGTACGGCCAGCCTCGGTGCAGGTGGCCTCTTTGGCGTTGCGCAGTTCGATTTTGTGACCCAATGCGGGGATGGAGTCGCTAGCGGTCACATTGCAGTCCACGGTCTCAACCTTCTCGCAGGTAGCGCAGGTAAAGGTGGCTTTGCAAGTAGAGTAATCGTCTGCCCAGTCGAAAATGGGCTCGCCATAGCTGTGCCCCAGTGCCGGGGAGGTCTCCTCGGTCTTGGTGTCGGTAGCCAGAGCGGTGGTGCCGTCCTCGGCATAGGCCGTAGCGGTGTAGACGATTGCGCCAGCTTCTTCACAGGTTGCGTCCTTGGTCTCGGAGGTCACCTTTACGGTGGGGTTTGTCACCTCGTCACCGCAGACGGAGCACTTCAGGCTGGCAACCGTGGCGGTGTAGCCGCTCTCAACTTCTTCGGTCTCCGGGTTGTCTTCGACAGCGGTCCAGACGAACTCGCCCTCATATTTGTGCTGGCCAGCCTCGCCTTTTGTTTCTTTGGTGGCAACGTAGTTTACGCTGCTGCCATCCTCGGTCTTATCGGTTTTGCCGGAAGCGGTCTCAATGGTAGTGATACCTTCCGCACAGTTGCCGGAATAGGATTTCTCAGTAGTAGCGGTGACAGCTTCGGTCAAGGCGACTTCTTCGATGAATGTTTCATTCACCAGGCAGTCCAGCTGATCGTGGACCTCGGGGCAATGACAAGCAAGTTTCAGGTTCTGGAAGGTGACGGTGGAATTGCCTTCCTCGTCATTTTTCCAATCAGCGTCGGTAGGCGCATAGGTATGTCCGGCAGAGGCCACAACGGCATCGTATTCAGCCTTCTCTTCCAGGTACTGCTGATGCAGTTTTTCCTTCTCTTCTTCCGTCATCTGGCTGCCGAAAGAGGAGTTCTCACTCTGGTCGACGGGCTCTTCCAGAGCTTTGCCGCACTTGGTGCAGACATAGCAGAAACCGGTGTTCCAGGTGCTGTTGGTCTTGGTAAAATAGGTCTCGTCGAACTTGATGTAGTGGTGGTCACAGTTGATGAGGAGATCGTCGACCTTGTCATACTCCACAGCGGACAGAGAGTCGATGCTGACGCTGCCTGCCAGGTTGGCAACCCACATGAACTCGTCGTTGTCGTTGGTCTCTTCGCTGTTGTCGCCGAAATAACTGTTGTAGTTGGGGTTGTAGTTGGTTTCTTCGAACTCGTAGCCGTAACCATTGGAATCGTTGTCGGCGGTGTAGTCCGGATCAGTAGAGCGGCTGCCATCGTCCTTACCGGAGATGTAGGCCAGGTTGGTGGCAATGGAGACGTCCAGCTTGCTGCCGTCCAGGCAGATACCGGCAATGGGGTGATCTTCAAAGCTGAAAGAGTCATTGCTGGTTGCGCTCTCGGTGAAGCTGAAGGCCATGCCGGAGAAGGCGTTGGTCAAGTCGCGCTGGGCGTAAACGGTATCATACTGCTTGACAACCGCAACCTCACCGGAAGACAGGTCATAGCTCAGCAGGACGTTGGAGAGGTTAAAGTACAGCTTGCCGCCGGAGAGGGCGGTGGTGATAGAAATGGAGGGATAAATCTCGGCCTGCTCTTCATGCTGGGCAAACAGCTTGGTCAGCAGTTCGTTCTCAACCATCTCCTTGGATTCCGGGTTGTAGACTCGGGCGACGGTGGTGTAGTCATCGTCATCCTCGTTCTCGTCATAGTTGAATTCGATTAGAGTCTCGTAGTCGGTGTCGCCATCACCGGAATCGGTGTCAGAGATGGCGCGCTTTACCAGCTTATACCGGGTGTTTCCGCCCATCAGATCTTCCATATCCTCTATGCTGCCGCCCTGGTTCATGTCGTTAAAGCTATCCAACATGGAGACAGTGTCGGTGGAGTCGTACACATAGTAGAAGTTGCTGCCGTCAGAGTACACGTTGCTCTTGGCACGGGCGAACCACGCCTTCTCATAGGTCTTGTCGTTGGCAGCATCAGCGTACAGGGTTTTCAGTTCGCTGTAGTAGCCGTCATAGAGAGAGGTGGTGGTGTCGTGGCTGAACATGAAGTACAGATGGTTCATGTAACCGGCGGTTTCCACACGGTCACGGATCATAACCTCGGTATAAACGTCGTTGTAGCAGGGGTCAACATAGTACCACTGGCCGCCAACTTTCACGGCGTTCCAGAAGTGGTCGGAGTTGAAGCCGGGCTGCGTTTCACCGTACATGGTGACGTCGGTCTCGAAGGAAATCCGAACCACGTCCACTGCGTAATCCTTGTCAATGCTCAGATTCTCGTTTTCATCGTAGTACAGGTCTTTGGCGGCCTTCCAGTCAGAGGCATCCTCATAGTTACCATTGTTTGTGTAAATCTCGGGGTGCATGCACTGAACCAGATAGGCGTAAGCCTTGGTATAACCCAGGCAGACGGATTTGCCCTCAGCCAAAGCACCGACCTGGTTGCCTTCCCAGTAACCCAGAATGCCCGGGGTCATGGCGGTGGCAGCCTGGTCAGCGATGTAAGGGATTGCCTTGTTAGCGGTCATATCCTTAGTGCCGTCTCCGTCAAGGTCAATGAGATCATTTTCCATAGACTGCTGAGTCAGTTCCTCAACAGTCATTTTGACACCGGGAGCATTCTCGGGATCAACCTCAACACCTTCTGTTTCCGCTGTAGCGATAAAATCATCAGCGCCGGCAGCAATCTTGGTGGCGGCTTCTTCGCCAAATTTTTCGGCAACAAAGCCGGCAGCATCCTTAGAGATAGCATCAGCATTGTCGGTCATGTACTGCTCTGCGGCGGTGTTGGCCTGTGCTTTCTCATCTGCGGTGGGATTTTCCGGGTCAGCGGCAATCTGTGCCAGTGTGTTTTGATAGACGAGATTCTTAATAGCATTCTCATAGTACTGCTGGCGAAGCTGAGCCTCAATTCCGGCAAAAATCTGGTCATGGAAGTAAGTTGTGTACTGTTCTTGATACACAGCATACATTGTGTTATAGATATCATCATAATGCGCATGCTTCTGAGGGTTCTGCGCTGCCATAGACGGCTCATCCTTGCCCTGGTTCATGATGTAGGACATGTCGAAGCTGTCCACTGTGGCCAGCCAGTCATTCAGCACCAGCAGCTTCTGATACTCAGTCTTGGCGCCGGAGTCTTTCACTGCCTTCAGCGCTTCATCACGACGGCTGCGGAGGGTACTGCCGTAGTATTCTACCCCCAGCTTATCGCCGTAGTGGAAGTTCAGAATCATACCGGTCAGGTCATCGTAGCTGTACTCGCCGCTGCGGACCTTGTCAACGGTCACACCAGCCAGAACCAGCATTTCACCCAGGGCACCCAGACCGTCTTCTTTGTCATTGTACTGGAGATAAAACGGCATCTGCACGCCCAGCACGTCGGCGTTTTCTGCCCACTGCTGCTGGTATAGAGCGTACATCCCCAGAACGGTCTGGATCTGTTCCTCGGTCAAAGGAGTTTTCTCAGTTTCCCCCTCAAAGGTGGAGGGGCTGTCGCTTTCGACAGTGACTTTCATGTTTTCCAGTTCCTGACGGGCCGCAATGATGGCGGGGTCCGTTTCATCGATCTCAATGCCGGATTCCTTCACCAGGGCGGCAGCAACTACCGCGTTTGCGCCCTCGAACTGGATTTCGGGGAGTTGAATATGATCAGCCGTCACGGTTACAGCGGTGTCCGGTTCCTGTGCGGCGGTCTGAGGTTGGGTTGTGGATTCTTCATCGGCGGCAGGTTCGTCCTCAGTGGGCTCCTCTGCCTCGGTCTGCTCCTCCGCTTCATCGGCGGGGGCGGTTTCCTGCTCGTCTGCCGGGGCGGTCTGGGTCCCGGTCGGCTCGTCCACGACATTGGTTGCCCAGGCAGTAGAGCTGAGCAGGCCCAAGGCCATAGTCATAGCCAGCAGCAAAGCAAGGAATTGTTTTGCAAACTTTTTCATTATTTCCTCCTCTTTTAAAATTATGAGAATTCGGGTGAGGACAAAATGCGCCCTGTTGTCCCGGATTCCCCGCTTTAGGTGTAAGGCTGCGTAGATCACAAACAGAGACAAGTTGTCCCGCTTGTGATCTTATTTTCAAAATGCATACACCTTAGTTTTTAATTATAGGTTAAATTTCCTTGTTACAGGTCATGCATCTGTCATACATGCTTGTACAGAAATGGCAAGAGAGCTGGCTAGACCCCGTTGTCAAAGGGAGGAAAATCCTGTAAAGTAAACGTAAGACGGGAAAATACCGCGTACAAACAGAGAGGAGAGCTCATATATGAAGAGACAGCTGACTTCCATACTGCTGGCAGCGGGGATGCTGGCCCTTACCGGTTGCATGGCGCTGGAGACCCCGGCATCCTCTGACGGCGTCCAGACGGCCCCTGAGCCAAGTGCCGGAGTGAAGAGTGGACCGGCAGAAGAAGGGGAGCTGGGAGAGTATCACGTCAAGATCCTGGAGGCGGAGACAGGCCTGAAGGACTACGATGGCAATCCGGTTATTGGCGTCCAGTTTGCGTTCACGAACAACAGCTCGGAGGCGGCGGCCTTTGACCTCGTGCTCTATGCCACAGCCTATCAGGACGGCGTGGAGCTGGACCCGGCGATTTTAGAGGAGATGTCCGAGGCATACCAAAATGCCTCCCGGAACATCAAGCCGGGAAAGACCCTCACCTGTGAGACATACTATGTGATGACGGGCGAGGACTGCGACGTGGAGGTGGAAGTGACAGAGTTGCTGCCTCTGGACGACAGCAAGGTGACCCGAACCTTTGCCGTTGAAGCGCAGACGTGAGAACGGCGCAGCAGAACCGCCCCGGTGAGGAAAAGCCGTTCCACGACCAGGTGATCACCATGTCGTTTTTGCTCTCGGTGGGCTTTATCGCTGTGTTTCTGGCGCTGCGGTATCCCATTGTGCGGCTGTTCGCGCTGGGCTTTGAGGGCGCGCAGCTGGACCTGACGGTGAACCTTTCCTCCATCATGATCGCCTCGCTGGTGTTCCTGGGGGTCGGCTATATTTTGCAGGGCTACCTGCAGATGAAGGGCTGCTTCTTTACCGTTGGCATGGTGAGCGTGCCGCTGAACATCGCGGTCATCGCCACCATTCTCCTTTCCGGAGAGAACTACGATATGCTGGGCTGGGGCGTTGTCATCGGCTACGCAGGGGAGTTCCTGCTGGTGCTGCTGGTGGCGCTGCGGCGGCAGTTCTGCTACCACCCGGATATCGCCTTCCGCAACCATAATATCCGTAAATTCCTGGTGATGGTTCTGCCTATCTTCCTGGGCAAGACCATCAATTCCATCAATATCATCATTGATAAGAGCATCGCCTCGCTGCTTTCGGAGGGCGTGGTCTCGGTGCTGAATTACGGCAACCGCATCACCGGGTTTGTGACCTCGGTGTTTGTGGTCTCTATCACCACCGCGCTGTTCCCGCAGCTCTCCCGGCTTTCCGCCGCCAGCGATACCCGGCAGCTGAAGCACACCTACCGCTCCAGCTGCGGCATCATCGGGCTGTTTGTCATCCCCATTTCGGCGGGCATGATGATGTTCTCCAAGGAATTTGTGCAGCTGCTGTTTTTCCGCGGGGAGTTTACCGAATTTGATGTGCAGCGCACCGGGGAGGTTGTGTTTTTCTACTCGCTGGGGCTGCTCTTTTACAGCATCAAGGAAGTGACCATCAATGTGTACTACGCCCTGCAGGATACCAAGACGCCGACCATCAATTCGCTGCTGGCGATCGTGCTTAATATCGTCATTAATCTGCTGCTGATGCGGACGATGGAGCACAAGGGGCTGGCACTGGCGACGGCGCTTTCCAGCTTTATTACCACCGTGCTGCTGATCATTCAGCTGCAGCGCAAGATGGGGCATATGGGCTACCGGTACCTGGCGGGGACCTACCTGAAGATGATAATAGCGGCCGGGGCCATGACCGCGGCGACGCTGCCTTTCTACCACTGGTTTTCTACCAAGACGACCTCGCTGCTGGTGAGCCTGCTGGCAGCGATCGTAGTGGCGATGATCGTTTACTTTATCGCCTGCCTGCTGCTGCGGGTGAAGGAGCTGGGCCATGTGGTGGTGGCCATTGCAGAGCGTTTCCACCGGAGACGCCCGGCATAAGACAAAACTTTATTTTACCGAAAAGGAGGGAACACCGATGGCCCGGAAGATCATGGTAGGCATGAGCGGCGGAGTGGATAGCTCGGTTGCGGCGTACCTGCTGACCGGTGTGACCTTTAAGCTGTGGGACGACCCCACGCTGGAATCCGGCTGCTGCAGCGCCGACGATGTGCGTGACGCGGCCTATGTGTGCCAACAGCTGGGCATTCCGCACTATGTGCTGAATTATAAAGACCTGTTCCGGCAGGAGGTGGTAGGGCCCTTTGCGGAGGAATACCTGCGCGGGCGCACGCCGAACCCCTGCATCAGCTGCAACCGATATATTAAATTTGGGGCCTTTTCCCATAAGCTCCGGGAGCTGGACTTTGACCTGATGGCGACCGGGCACTATGCCTGCTGCGGCTACAATGAAGCGACCGGCCGCTGGGAGCTGAAAAGAGCCATTCATCCCGAAAAGGACCAGAGCTATGTGCTGTATAACCTGACGCAGGAGCAGCTGGCCATGCTGCGGCTGCCGCTGGGGGAGTACTCCAAGCCGGAGATACGCGCCATAGCGGAGGAAAGCGGACTGGTGGTGGCAAAAAAGCCGGACAGCCAGGATATCTGCTTTGTGCCGGATGGCGACTATAATGCCTTCCTGCGGCGCTGGACAGGACAGGAGCTGCCCGCCGGACAGTTTGTGGCGGAGGACGGCACTGTGCTGGGGCCCAATAAAGGCATTACTCACTATACCATCGGTCAGCGCAAGGGGCTGGGCATCTCGCTGGGGTGCCATGCCTTTGTGCGGCGCATTAACGCGGCGGAAAACACCGTGGAGCTGACCACCGAGGAAAGTCGGCTGTTTCGCAGGACCATCTTTGCTGATGACCTCAACTGGATCGCCATAGAGGACCTGCACGGACCGCTGGAAGTGGAAGCGAAGATAAGATATGCCCACCGGGCGGCCGCGGCGGTTATCAGCCCCGGCCCCATCCCCGGTACCATTCGGGTGGACTTTATGGAAGCACAACGCGCCCCGGCGCCCGGCCAGGCGGTGGTTTTCTACCGCGACGGGTCGGTCATCGGCGGCGGAACGATATTAGATATGGAGGAACCGATATGCTGAAAGACTATCTTTCATCCTTTGCACCGCAGCTGCACGGCCATGTGGAGCTGCGCGCGCAGATCAGCACCAGCCACGCGGTAGCCATGCTGAACGGCGACCTGCAAAGCAATGCCCGCGCCCAGCAGGGCGGTGTTTCCGCCCGGGTGTACCGCAATGGCGTTTATGGCTTTGCCAGCGCCGTGGAATACGATGAGGAGAGTGTGCGCCGCGTGCTGAAGGCCGCCGAGGAGAACGCGCTTTTCCTGGATGCCCGCGTGAAGAAGAACCGTCCCGCGCTGCCGGTGCTGCCCAGCGGCATGGTGGCGAAGGATAAGGAATATATTGAGGTGCCGCAGAAGGACTACATCGAGTTTGTACGGGCGGCGGATGATTACCTGAAGCAGAAGTACCCCAATCTGTTAAGCCGCCGGGTGCTGCTGCGCCATGACTGCATGGAGAAGCTGCTGACTGTCAGCGACGGCACCAACAGCCACAGCGTGCGGCCCCGCACCCATCTGGTCGTGCAGCTTACCGCTGACGCGCCCGATGGGATGCCGGTTGAGATCTTTGATGTGCTGGGCGGCGGCGAGGGCGTCCTTACCGACCACTTTACCGACCCCAGCAAGTACTACGAAAAGCTGGACGAGCAGGTGGAGCTGCTGATGAAGAAGCGCGAGGGCGTCTTTACCAACGCGGGGCTGAAGGATGTTGTGCTGGCTCCGGCGCTGGCCGGTATTTTGGCGCATGAGGCTGTGGGCCACACCGTAGAGGCCGACCTGGTGCTGGGCGGCTCGGTGGCCGCGCACAACCTGGGCAAGCGGGTCGCTACTGACCTTATTACCATGGTGGACTATGCCCACACCCTGCCGGACGGCAACCGTGCCCCGCTGCCGGTGTATGTAGATGATGAGGGCACGCCCGCTTCTGATGAAGTCCTCATCAAGGACGGCATCCTGGTGGGCTACATGAACAGCCGTGAGACCGCCCAGCACTTTGGCATGGAGCCGCACGGCAATGCCCGCGGCTATGCGTACAGCGATGAGCCGCTGATCCGTATGAGAAACACCGCCATCCTGCCCGGCAAGGACAAGCTGGAGGATATGATCGCCGCCATTGATGACGGGTACTACTTTACCCAGACCAATAACGGCCAGGCCGATACCACCGGCGAATTCATGTTTGGTATTATGATGG
>OMGY01003596.1_pt1 | contig 10298 bp, 13 predicted proteins | sample 1674461 | NCBI WGS metagenome assembly OMGY01 (sample SAMN05578579, study PRJEB25193) | human gut metagenome | biome: Human Microbiome; feature: human-associated habitat; material: feces | host: Homo sapiens | place: USA:Birmingham
ACCATTTTCAGCATTACCGGACGCGATTGGATTATTAAAGCGTTTAATTAGGTTTCAGTATGAACACAGAAAGTATGGCGAAAATCATGAACGCGCGGTCCTTTCCCAGTATGCGGTATCTTACACAGAATAAGCATTTCTCTAAAGTTTTCGTACACCGTGCTCCGCGAATAATGTCCTCTCGAAGACGGGAACAGCCATTCAGTATCGCCCGGCAGTTTAGAGCGGTAGTCGCTCAAATATGCAGTCAGTGTGGGGTGCATCGGAACGATTCTATCCTTGCCGCCTTTTCCGTTCCTAACGAACAAAGTGCCTTCTTTGAAATTGCAATCAGTTATTCTAAGTCGCAATGCCTCATTTACACGCAACCCGCAGCAATACAAAACACGGTATATTGCCGGTAATACAATTTCTCTATACGGCGCATTTTTTCGCTGAGGCAGATTATCCGCTGCACCGATCAAACGAGATATTTCTTCTTCAGTAAAAATGTACGGAGAGAATGTTGAGGTGCTTTTTACCCTACTTCGATCTGGGACAAACGAGCAGTGATCGTGTTCATATAGATATTCGCAAAATGACCGGATAATATTGTGACGCGAAATTTTTGTCCTGTTGGAGAGGTGCGGCTTATATGAATCCCACAGTTCTATCAACTCTGAATTGATGATTGTGCTGCCAAACCCAGATTGCATGATCAACCGGTCAAACTCTTCAGGATAGTATATTTGGTTTTTGTTGTTATAGCCCTCTTGCTCCCGTTTTTCACAAAATGCACGCATCATAGGGGCAAATGCGCTATTGAATTTCGGATCTCTCATTTCACCACCCCCAATCCCAATGCGCAAAGGCGCAGATGCTCAGGATCAACTCTCAGATAGCTTGTTGCGACATTTATGTCGCTGTGCCCCAGAATTTGAGATATATTGTCCAAAGAGGCTCCCTGTTTCAGCATATTTGTTGCAAAAGAGGATCTCAATGTGTGAACACCGGAATGGCGCTTGGCAGTAAAATCTATCCCTGCCAAGCGCATATATTTCCTGATTTCCGAGTTGAAATTGTTATGATGATTAAGTGGCTGGAAGGGGACGTTGTGACTAAGAAAAATAGCACTTTCTTCAGATGACGGCCTGCCATATTTCAGATATGCAATAATAGCTTCTCCAATTTCTGCACTAAGCGGTATGCTTAAAGGCTTTCCTGTTTTGTACTGAGTAATTCTGATACAATTCTTTCGCCAATCTATATTTTCAAAGCGTAGTAAGACGACATCACTTATTCTCAACCCGGTTCTGGCGAGCAGTAAAAAGATCGCATAGTTTCTTTTTCCAATGGGGCTGGCTGTATCAATACCGTGCCGCGTCAATGTCTGTATCCGAAGCGAGGATGTGATTGTTGACGTTCTGCTCGACCGCCAGTTTGAAAAGCTGCCGCCCGATGCGCTCTGCAAACACGCCGAGCGTACCGTCCAGCATCTGCTTCAAGGCGCGCGGAAGGTATGCGCCTGCCTCCAGCGTGTGCAGAAACCCTGCGTAAAACCAGATCGCCTTTTCGATGAACTCGCTCCGGCTCTGGCATTGATCCTCACGGTAGTTGTCCTCCACAATCTGCTTGCACTCCGGCGTCAGCCAGAGTGGAAACTTGATCTTGTTGTTTGCCATGCCAATTTTCCTCCAATTTTGTGCGCAACCCCGATGTTTTCCTTGAAGCAGCGGGGCTTTTTGCCTTTCTGACCCCATCGGGGCTATTTTCGTGCCTGCAACAACCCCTCTGCGAAATCCCCGAACTGTCCGCACCGCGGGCAGATGTGACCGTCGCGGGGCGCGCACGACACCGCGGCTTTGTCCTGCCTCGCCGATTGCGGCTTCTCTCTCCGCCGCAAGCCGCCTGCAGGCGGTTTCCTTCTGTGCCTGCCGTTCCCGTAAAGCTCCCGCACACCGGCGCAACGTCCGGTTTTGTGGCTTCCGGCGGGTACGCGCTCGGCTGTGTCCGGAAAGCCGCACAAACCGCCGACACGGGCGCGACGGCGTGAAACGCGCTGCCGGTCACAGCTGCATCTCCTGCATCTGCTCCGATTCCGACATTTTCGGCTGCGGATCTGTGGTAATCGCGTACCATTGACCATTCTCAGCCTTTCTCACGGACACAAGCTCCTGCTGCAGCAATTTTTCTGCCGGAATGGGTATCTCCCACCCGCTTTCGCCGGTATGTGCCTGCGCCGCCGCGCCCTGCCGGAGCCGCTCGGCGTCCTGGGCGTTCAGGTCAACGTAGCCGAACGGTGTCATGAAATGAAAACGATCTTCCGGGCAGGCTTCCAGCAGATCTTTGAGCGTCTGCACCGGTTTTCCGTTTTGCTCTGTCGGAAATTCTTCACAGTAAAATTCCGTAGACATTTTATCTCCTTTTTCGTGTTTGCAGCGCTCCTGCACGGCGGCGCAACGTCCGGTTTTCTGGTACTTGGCGGGTACGCGCTCGGCTGCACTCGGAAAGCCGCATAAACCGCTGACACGGGCGCGACGGCACGGAACGCGCTGCCGGTTACAGCTGCATCTCCTGCGTGGGCGCATCCTGCTCCTGCAAAATCTCCTGACAGAGCTGATTCAGCGGTTTGTGCTCCCGCTGCATACAGTAGGCTTCCATCTTTTCACGCAGCACCTCTTTCTCTGCCGCATTCAGGTGATAGGTAAGAGATTGATCCTCGATGCCGCTGCCATAGAGCGTGATCTCCAGCGTGTCGCAGACCTGCTGGCGCTGCATATCGTAGTTGGCATAGATATTCAGCGCATGGTCGTTTTCATCGGTTTCCACGAACGTACCAAACACTTCGTCTACATTGAAGCATGGAACGACGTAAAAATTCAGTATTCGGTCATCCATCGCCTCTATGCTATCCTCGAAATAAAAATTCCGCGCGGTGAGTCTGCTCGGTGTGGTCAGCTCCCGACCATCCAGCCGGTCGAGGAAGATGCGCCAGCGTGCATCTTCGGAAATCTCAGCTTCCTGAAAGGCCGCTTCCGCAGCTGCCGCTATGTCATCCATCGCGTAGGCTTTCCAGCCGTCCATGATGTTGAGCGCAGAAAACGTCCGCGCATCAAAGTCCAGCTCAAACACTCCGCTGACCTCGCCGGTGTTCTCCATGCGGCGCTTCGCCAGTGTATCGAACGCCTCTCGGCTGATCTCTTTGCAGCCGTCCGTCGCTTCAAAGAGGCTCCGTACTGGCAGATGCTGTCCCTGCTGGAGATAATCATGGAGTCGTTTGGCAAGCTGCAAAAACTCTGTGCCGGATTCGTTTTGCAGATAGACTTCCGCGCAGTCCTCCGTGATGTGAAAGCCCGCCGTGCTCATACCTGCGCCTCCGATTTCTTTTGCGGCTTGCGCACAGGTTCATCCTTCTCGCAATCGCTGATGTATTCCTGCACAGCGGCCGGCACGACCTTTTCATAGAGTCGCTGGGCCGCCTTTTGCAGCTCCGCTTCCAGCGTCGAATCGCGCTTGGCGATGTAGCGCCGGAGAGCGCGGAGCTTTTCTTCTTCAAATGTGATTTGAATTGTTGCCTGTTTCATATATCCTCCTGTCAGTACGACATACCGCCCTGCACCTGCTCGTCCGGCATCGGCGCGGCGACGATTTTGCCACCCTCGCGCAGGAACATTTCCGGCTGCCGAAATTGCTCGGCAAACCGCTCGGCAAGCTCGTGCGGCAGGTCGGTGAAATCCGATTCACCGAGTCCGACGATAAAGAAATTTCCCGCGACGATGTCGTAGATATCGCCATCCGCATCGCGCAGCGCACGGTTGAGCGGCAGACCGTCCAGCTTTCCGGACTCGTTCGCAATCAGTGCCACCGGTTCCTCATAGGGATACACGGCTTGGATATATCCGCCGACGAGAGCCTGCATACTTTGCAGATCATCCCCGATCTGCGTTTCATACGGAGCCTTTCCCGGCTCCACCATTAAGACGTTCATGTTTGTCCTTTCCTCAGTCATAGCTGATATACGGAATCTTCAGCCAGTGTGTCCAGCGCGCTCCTTCCAGCTTCGTTTTCACAACACCGTATCGTGTGCCCATTGCTTCGACCACCTCGCCGTTTCCGATGTACACGCCGATATGCCCGTCGTGCCAGACCGCCAGCCCCGGCGTTTCCGGAATCGTGTCAATCGTGCCGGAGACGGTCGCGGAATGGTACATCTCGTTTGCTGAGATATCCGGCATCCCGTTCGTGTTGTAGACGATTTCTTCCGTCTCCGCGTCCAACCAGCCGTAGCCTTTGATCAGCCCGACGCAGTCCGTCGTTCTGCCGCCGACCCACGTCTGGCGGATAAAATCCGCGTTACCTGCCAGCGCATCCGGATACTGCGCGAGTTTTGCTTCGAAGAGACTTTCGGTCAGCACAAGGCCGAACGTTCCCCACACATAGCCCCAGTGTTCTTCGTAGGCGTGGATGGCGTACTGCACCAGATCGTCGGCGTTCTTACCGGCCGGGTTCGTGAAGCCGGACGTGTCCAGTTCCGTGCTGCCGGTTCCGCTGCCGTAGTCGATCTGAATTGTGCTGCCCGACGCGCCGGTCCCGTCGCTGCCGTTGGCGTTGCCTGCAATCATCGTGTAGATGTGCGCGGCGTTTTCCTTGTCCTCGTCGGTGACGGTTCTGCCGAGCTTTGCCGCAAGGTTTTCATACGCTGCCGCCAGCGAGAGCGGAACGGTGGCGGTATAGGGTTCCTCCTGTTCTATGACGCTCCCGTCTTCCAGTTCAACGAGTACGGTTCGCGTTCTCTGCTCTGTGATGAAAAAGCAGTCCACAAAACGGTCTGCCGCGCGCTGACTTGGCGCATTCTCGCCAAAACAGAGGGCATAAAAAATCGCCTTGACCTGTATCGGGTCAAGGCGATTGCCGTCGGTCATAGTCGCGTTGGCTTCCGCCACCGCCGAATCCAGAAAGGAAAACGCGCTCTGCATATCCGTGATATGCGTTCGGAACTCGGCAGGTACGGAATCCGTGAAGCTGATCCCATAGAACGACGCTTCGACCGCCAGATTGTTGTGGTCAGCACCACCCGATGTGGCAGAGCAGAGGATTGCGGCGATCAGGATGACCGGCGCGAAAATGGCGACCAGCAGGAAGCCGACACCCTTGCGTCCTTTCTCGCTAGTCAGCAGCGTGGCGGCAACACGCGCGGCTATTGCGCTCATGCTCATAGCTGCATCCCGCCCATGACCGGCGCAGTTTCCTGCTCTCCATCGTGCTGCGTCAGAAGATCCCGGTCATGTTCGTCCAGCCGGTCCGCCAGCCCAGCCGCGTCCATGTACTCCGTGACGCTTCCGGTCATACGGCGCAGGAGCTTTTCTTCGCCCCCTGCCTGCGATCCCAGCCGGATACGCTGTTCCGTCAGCGCCTGTGCGACCAGCCGCTGTTCGTCCGGAGACAGATGCAGGGTCATCGTTTCTGCCGGCTCTGACTGCCCTCCAACCACCATGTACCGCGCGTGGACACTGTTGTCGCCGCGGAACGCTTTCGTGATCGCAGAGGAAATGAGGAACATCCGGTCCAGATCCGCGCCGCTTTCGCCCAGCGTTTTGCCGGTGATGAAGCACTCCTTTTTGGGCTTGTCGCCCTCCTGCCATTCCAGATAGACGTCCAGATAGATTCCTTCGCTTCCGCCGTAATCGGTTTTGCAGAAAAAGTCAGCACCTTTGGGAATCTGCCGACCATGTTCCCAGCGCCAGTCCATGATGAAATATTCGTCCGGCAGATAGCCGACGCTGTCCAACTGCGCTTCCAGCTCGTGAAAAACATCTTCCGCCGTGCGCTGACCGGCATAGGTCAGCCTGCGCGGATTCTCCGCATCCGGCTCCCAACGTTCAAATTCAATTTGCTTCATATGGTCATCCTTTCATCGTTCATCATCTGCCGCCAGCCTTTCCGAACAGCGCTTCCTTGTACGGCGGTGCGTGGACTTCCAGCAGGTAGCGCTCGTTGCCGCATTTATAGAGGCACACACCGCGCTGCGGAAATTTAATAAGGTCGAACTCGCTGTCCTCCAGCTGGAGCATATCCATATACGCGCGCCGGTCAATGGAACCGGCGTTGAACAGGAACTGGTGCGGCGGGATGGAGAAGAGCGGTTTTGTCATCTCGCGCACGCCCGGCTGGTCAAAGTCTTCAAGATTTTGGCTTGCCAGCACCAGCGCGGATTCCTTTTTGCGCACGCGCTTGAGCGAGTTGCGGATGTACTCGATAGCGACGGGATTGGACAGCCAGATATAGAGTTCGTCCAGCGCCGCGACGGTGTTGCCCTCGGTCAGCAGCTTGTCTGACATATACGACAGCAGATTCAGTAGGATCGTGCTTCGCACATTCTGCGCCACGGACAGAAGACCTTTTACACCGAACACCAGAAAGCGCGTTGAGGTCAGGTTTGTGTGACCGTTGAAGAATTTCGAGTCCGCGCCGCGGCACATGGAGTGCAGCCCCAACAGCACCTGCTGGAGCGTCTCGCGCGTATAGAGCTGCGGCTTCGTTTCGTCGAAGTTTTCATACTCGATCTCTATAAAATCGTACAGTTCCGAGAGAATGGGGTAGTCCTCCGGCCGCATCTGCGAAAAGTCTGTGTCCTCCGTGATGCCCCATTCCGTGTATAGTTTGGTTAACATAATTTCAATCGTATCGATCTGCGCTGTCGTAAAGTCCTTATAGGTACGAAAAACATCCTTGAGGAAGGATGTGTGCTGGGCAAGCCTCGTGGACTGCCGGAACGCTTTCGGCGCGTCCACATCGTATGGGTCAGCATCGGTGTCCCAGCAGCGGGGTTCCAACAAATTGATCTTATACGTTCCCTCGATGATGTCCGCAAAGCACCCACCGAGCGCTTGGCACAGCTCCCATTGCTCATGCTCCACGTCCAGCGTGATAACAGATTTTCCTGCTTCCAAAAAGTTGAGCAGAAGCAGCTTCATGAGGTAGCTCTTGCCCTGACCGGAGTTACCGAGAATCAGAACATTGGCGCTGGTTTTGTCCTCGTCGCGCTGGTCGAAATCGACAACAATGTTGCTGCCGTATTTGTCCTTGCCGATATAAAAGCCTTTTCGGTCCGTTTTACCGGAATAGTTGAATGGGAACAGATTTGCGACTGAGCTTGCTGGCAGGACGCGCTCATACTCTGTGCCAAGCACATTGAATCCGACCGGGCTGACGGCGCAGAAGCCTGCCTGCTGGCGAAGCTTCAGCCTGTCCACGTTCAGCTTCGAGCGCATGAGCTCGACCTCCACATTCGTCTGCAAAATTTGCAGCTCCTGCATATCTCCCGCGATCATTTCGATGTAAACGGCGCAGTGCAGAAGCGGCTCCTTGTTCCGGTGCAGGGAGCCGATGAGGTTCGCCACGTCCTGCAAATTGCTCTCTGCTTCCACTGCCTGCTGCATATTCTGTGAGCTGCCGCGATTCATCCGATTGCGGATCTCGGCGTTGTGGACAATCTTACGTTCTTCGAGCGGCGAGACCATGCGTGTATAGATGTGCAGCGTTACGCCGTGCTTTTCGCCCAAATGCCGCAGGATGGCAAGATCGTCGGTCGATGTTGGATACTCGCGCAGCGCCCAAACGCAGCGGAACGTGTTGCCGCAGATGTAATAGCCGGTTTCAAACTTCACGATGCTGGGTGCGATCATGTCCAGAAACGCTTTTAGATTCTCAGTTTCCTCGTCTGGTTTTTGTTTTCGTTTGAAAAGTCTCACTAAACCACCTCCAAAAACCGTTGACCGTCGTAGTCCTCGAAACGCTCCGTCGTGGTGTTCTGCTCGAAATAGATGGCAAGCAGGCGCTTGAGATCTTCCTTTCCGGCGCGGCGTGTGGTGAAGCCGTTGTCGCGGAATTTTGTTTCGATGGTGGACAGCAGCGTGTACGCCGTATCCGGCTTCTCGTTTTTCAGGCGCACGACGAGATAAAACTCCCGCGCCAGCGTCATCTGCACCTGCTTCTCGTCCAGAAACGCACGGTCCTGTTCTAGCAGCTCTCGGATTGCAGGGTTCTGCTCTGCCTGCATCCGGTCGTGGTAAAAGAGGCACGTCGCGTTGAAGCTCTCTCGGGAGTTCATTGCCAGCAGCTCGACACCGGCCTGCGCGCTGAGTGTGTTCTGGAGCGCCCGGATCTTCGCACTGACCGCACCAGCCGGGAGGACGCTGATATTTGTGGGCTTGATGATATAAAACACCAAGTCACCCGCGTCGGTGGAAATGCAGTAGTCCGTGATCTTCTGGATTCCCATAAGCTGCTGCGTAGACTGCCGCCGTTTATCTTTCTTCTGTTTTTTCACGTCGGGTCCTCCCATTCAAAAAGCTGTTGTTCGGTCAGATAGAAGCTGACCACAAATGAGAGAAAATCCAGCACACTGAGTCCGTCCAGATGGATGGACAAAAATGCATACGCCGCCACCAGCACCATGGGCAGAAACAGCCCAAGCTGCGTCAGCGTAAGCACTGCGATGAGCAGCCCAATGCCGATGACGGCCAAGTCCCGAAGCTGCCAGAGCCAGAGCGTGGCTTTGGCGTTCAGGTTATCGGGGTAAATGTAAATACTATCACCTCCATGAACGAAAAAAAGCGCCGCCGCAGATAATCCTGCGGCAGCGCTGGGGGTTATTCTTCTGTTTGCGGCTGTGCCGCCTTGAGTTCCTGCACCCGCGTCAGATCGACGAAATGGGTGGCATAGCTTTGCTCGATCTCCGGGCTGCCGCTTTTGCTGAATTGCAGCGGAATGACCGGCTTGTGACTGGTCCCGTTTTTCTTGCGGACACCCCAGCGCTTGTAATAGCAGAAGGACGGCTTCAGCTCATGCGCCTGCGCATACACGCGCACCTGGTGCAGCACGAAGGACAGCCGTTTCAGATTGGCATTGCACACGGCTTCAAGATACCGTACACGCCCAAACCGCCAGTCCTCATATTTCTGTTTCGGCAGAATGCCAGTGTCCATGAGCACATCCACCGGCGCAGCATATCCGCGCGTCTGGAGTTGATGGTACATGGATCTGTGTATCTTGCCGATCAGCTCTTTTTCGTTCATACGCCACACCTCCCATCTGCAATTTCAACTATACCACAGCGCGTCCGCAAATGCAAAAGCGGAAGCCGCAGGTGATCCCTGCGGCTTCCGGCTGCGCGGTTATTCTTCTTCGGCATCCGTATCCGGTTCGTCGGGTTCTTCTGTCTCCGGCTGCTCGGCAGTGTCTTCTGCCTCGTCTTCTTCCAGCGCGTCTTCGATCAGTCCGATGATGAACTGCTTCTGCTTGAGGTTATTTTTCTTGAGGTATGCTTTCAGCCGCCCGAAGAGTTCTTCCGGAAGCTGGATCGCCATGGTTCTCATATCGCCTGTCATTTTTGTGTTCTCCTTCATTTTGTAATAGTCCGTGATAAGCTGTTCTACGAATTCGCTGAGGGTTTGTCCAGATTGTTCCTGCTCCTGCCGCACGCGCGCATGGAGATCTGCCGGGATCATGGCGCACAAGTTCTTTTTATCTGCCATTGGGCTTCATCCTTTCTATTCTTGATTGCAAAGCAAGCATACTGTAAGCGTCGGAACAAAGCTATTCACAATAAGCAACAAGAAAAGTGTGTAAAATGAAGCATATTACAAGCCAAAAATCTGCATTCATTTTCCCAAGGCATCTGCGATACCAGCCATGATATACTCTGCACATGGCAGTGCGATGGCATTTCCGAGCGCAGTATAGCGGTTGGTGCTGCAAATCTCTCTGCCGTCTGCTCCATATTTTGTCCACCCCTCCGGCAGTCCCATGAGACGCTCACATTCTGTTTCTGTTAGAAAGCGAATGCAGCCGCTACTTGGATCATCCTCATACCAAAAGGCAAAAGGATATAGTTCGGATGCTAGAAGAGTGGGAAACGGATCTGTCCGCTTTCCAAAGCTTCGGAGAAACATCCGCTGATCGTGGTGCTTGGCGCCACCGCGCATTCGCAGTCCGGAAAAGGGTTGGACGATGGGTATACGCCGCCCTGCTTCAATAAAATCTCCTCGATCGGCTTCGGCGGCGGACACCCCGCCAGCACTGCACAGATTAAAATTCTGGAACAGTGGGCGGGACTTAAATAATATTTCTCCGGCACATTGGCCTGTAAAATCTGCCACGAGAAAGATTCTTTGCCTGCGTGCAATTCTGGGGTTTGCCCAATATTGGGCGTCCAGGATGCGCCAGGCGAGATCACATCGTCTCCCTCGCACCATTCCGGCATCTGCCCACTGTCCAGAAGCAGGCATTGGAATTTCGGCGCCCGTGAACGCTCGCAG
>OMGY01003597.1_pt1 | contig 10298 bp, 6 predicted proteins | sample 1674461 | NCBI WGS metagenome assembly OMGY01 (sample SAMN05578579, study PRJEB25193) | human gut metagenome | biome: Human Microbiome; feature: human-associated habitat; material: feces | host: Homo sapiens | place: USA:Birmingham
CATTTCTTTGATCTTTGCGGAAATCAGTTTTGTTGCCTGAGGAGCCCATGATCCATTTCCAAGCACGGCAATCGTACGATTTTGCAGGGAAAGAGCTTTCATGTCTTCCAAATAATTGTCCATCAGAGGATAAATGCCGTTATTATATGTTGGGGAGGCAAGTACAATGTGGCTGTATTTGAAGCTGTCGGAAATCAGTTCGGATACATGGGTCTTGGAAATGTTATGCATATGAATGTTTTTTACGCCTGCCTCTGCCAGCATAACGGCAAGGATTTCTGCCATATTTTCGGTATTTCCGTACATGGAAGCATAAGCGATCATAACTCCCTTTTCTTCCGGTTCATATCGGCTCCAAAGATTGTATTTTTCTATAATAAAATTCAGATTACTTCTCCAGACAGGACCGTGGAGCGGACAGATCATCTGAATGTCAAGAGATGAGGCTTTTTTCAATACATTTTGAACTTGCGGGCCGTATTTTCCGACGATATTTGTATAATAACGGCGCGCTTCATCAAGCCACTCTCTGTTAAAATCAAGTTCATCGTTGAATAAATTTCCGTTTAATGCATTAAATGTGCCGAAAGCATCGGCAGAGAAGAGCACTTTATCCTTTTCGTCATAAGTCATCATTGCTTCGGGCCAGTGAACCATTGGGGACATAATAAAACGAAACGTATGTTTTCCGGAACAGAAAGTATCTCCTTCTTTGACTGTGAGTGTTTTCCCCGTCAGGTCAAAGCTGAAAAATTGTTCGATCATCGGGAATGTTTTTGCGTTTCCGATAATCTTTACGTCGGGATAGTGAAGAAGGAGTTCTCCGATAAGAGAACAGTGATCCGGTTCCATGTGATTGACAACGATATAGTCAAGATTGCGGCCGTTCAGTACAGACATAACGTTTTCTATAAATTGTTTTCCGATCGCATAGTCGGCTGTATCAAAAAGAACTGTCTGTTCATCCAAAAGAAGGTATGAGTTGTAAGAGACACCTTTGGCAAGAGGGAAAATATTTTCAAACAATTCAATCTGACGATCGTTTCCCCCGACCCAATATAAGTCTTCTGTTACTTTTCTGAAACATTGCATTATAAGATTCCTCCTAAATTTAATATACAAAATAAACAAGTAAGTTGAATGTTAAAAAATAGTCGATTATATTCTAGCACAATAGAAAAAAAGCGCAATATTTATGTGAGTAAAAATAAGAAAAATAAGAATTGTATCTGCAGGAAAAATGAGATACACTGTTAAATAGATTCGGCTGTATTCAAAATATTATAAAAGAAAAAATAAAAAAAATCCAAAAATAACAAAAATAAAACTTGCTGAAGAGTGTAATGTATCTTTATCTACAATAAAACGTGTTTTGAAAGAAAATAATATAATATTTATTGGAGCTAGTAAATCAGGTCATTGGGAAATAAAAAAATAATTTAAGATTTTATTTTAATAAATATATTATATTGGAGATAAAAATGGAAATAGAATTTATAAAAGAAAAAGATATCGTTCAATGTCTAAATATTTATAATTATTATATTGAAAATACTTGTTTTACTTTAGAAGAAGAAAAATTAAGTATTGAAGAATTTGCTAAGAGGGTAAATAGAATTAAAGAAAAATATCCATATATTGTAATTAAAGAAAATAATAAAGTATTAGGTTACGCATATTTAGATGTTTTTAATTCAAGAAGTGCTTATAAAATTACAGCCGATTTATCAATTTATATTGATCATAATTGTATTCACCAACATTTAGAAAATATATTATTAAATGAAATAGAAAAAGAAGCTAAAAAATATAATATTAAAAACATTGTATCAATAATTACAAGAAATAATATTGATTCAATTTCTTTTCATGAAAAACATGGTTTTGTTTTAGAAGGACATTTAAATGATGTTGCTAATAAATTTAATAAATCATTAGGTATATATTATTTTAGAAAAAGTATTTGATATAGATTAGTAATTTATATATTCATGTAATAAATTAATATAAAAATATTAAAATAATTTTTTTGTAATTAATATTTATTTTGTTTTAATATTATTTATTTGAATAAAATCAATAAATATGGTCTAATAAATTATACATTTATATATAGGAGAGAAGATATATATGAAAAAGAAGGTTTTAATTTCGTTAACATTACTAAGTTTATTATTTACTAGCTGTAACAAAAACAATAACTCATCAAATAATTCATTTATTGATGATTCTATGACTGATAATGAAATTGTTTAAACATTGAATAAAATGAAAGAAGGTAATTTTACATTAGAATATTCATTAAGTAATAATGTTTATAAAGATGTTATTACTAAAAATTATTATTATATTGGTTATCTTAATAATGGTTCTATGTTATTAGATACTTATTCAGATACTAAATATGCTTATGATTATCAAATAAAAAGTGATGAGTCTATTGAATTAAAAGGTCAAACATTTAATGATGAACAAACTTCACAAAAATTAACTAATATTGATTTTATAAATAAAATGGCTAAATTAGATACTTCAAATATTACTTTTAGTGATTATGAAGATAATTTTATGACTACAGATGAAAGTGTTATAGAAGCTTTATCTAGCCAAATTGATTTTTCATCAGGTATCAAAAGAGCTATTTTTTATAAAGTAAATAATAATTTTACATTTGAATTACAAGCTTATGATAGTGCAAAATTAGAATTTTATACTCCAGATGGAGGAATTGTTAATGTCAAAAATATTGGTAATTCTAAGATTGATTCAGTGGAAAAATTTTTATCTAATTGGAAAAAACCTACAATCACATTAGAAAATAAAGCTAATAATATTTTTGGTAATGTTTCTTTTGAAACCTCTATTGTTGATTATACTTTAGACAATAATGTAATGTTTTATGAAGGGAATGTAAATTTAGATTTATATAATGATTATATTAGAGTTACAACCATTAATGAAAATGATATTCCTTATCAACAAACATATAAGAAAAATAGTGATGATTCATTAACTCTTATAGGTGTTAATGGTAAAAATGAAGTTGTTAACCAAACTACTACAAAAAGATATAGTGATTTTGCCTTGGTTGGTAAAGAAAATTTTGAATTAGATAAATTTAGAAAAATAAATGAAAATGATAATTATTATTTATATTTAGGTGATAATGCTCAACAACTTGCTTATTCTATAACTCAATCTAATATTTTTTCTAGATTTAAATGTTTAAAAATACAAGTTGAAGTAGAAAATGATTTGGTGAAAAATATTTATTTCTTTACTGGTATTATGCAAGATAGAGATACTGGAGATTTCTTTTATTATCGATTAGATACAAAGGTATTATCTACACCAAATGTTTTATCTGATAGCACTAAAAAAACTCCTTCTAAAGATGATGCAGAAATTAAAACTTATTTAAATAAAATTAATTCTGAAGATTCATCTTATTCAATTGATGTAGTTGATTCTGCTTGGGAAGGAAATAGAAAAACTAAAATAATTAAATCTAACAATATTTATTTAAAAGGTACATATGAAGTTAGAGAAGATCAATTGACATTAGAAAAAGATGGTGAAGGTTATTACAAAAAAGATGATAAAGTTTATAGCGTTACTTTTGATAGAAATAATAATGTCAAATTAAATCCAAACCCATTAAATAAAACTTTATCTGAAACAATTAATTTTTCTATATCTAGTGAAATATTATCTAAAAAAGATAATGAATTAAGAACGACAGGTGATATTGTTAATATTGGTGATTCATTAGGTTTTATATCATATCCTGATTTTATTGATCCTTCTTCATTAAAAATGACTCTTAATAATGATATTATTTCAACTATATTTTATAAATATGGTGGCAGTGGTTTCTCTGGAGATGAAACATTGACATTTAATTATGATAGTCATGAAGTTAATAATGATTTAATTAGTAATCTTGATGATGCAATAAAAAATATTTCAAGTAAATTAACTTGGAAAGATGGTGGAAGTGAAACTAATTATAATACTTTAATTGAAATTTTAGGATCTGAAGAAATTGCTCAAAAGGTACCATATTTACCTGATTCAAAATATACTGGTGAAGTTGGTTTTGTAATAGATTGGGATTATAATAGTGAAGATAATGTTGCGATGATTTATTCAATGTGTTCTGATACTGAATATAACAATAATTATATAGCTAAATTTAAAGAATATTTATTAACATTAAATTATGTTACAAGTGATAATGTTACATATACAAATAATGTTGATAATCTTAAAATTGTTGTTGGAAATACAATGGATGACTTTTTACATATTTCATTAATAAATATTTAAATAGATTGGAGAGAAAAAAATGAAAAATAAATTATTATTAACTTTATTAGTAGCACCTTTATTGTTGACTGGATGTAATCCTACAACAAATACAAGTAGTAATACTAGCCAAAATGAATCAATTCAAGAAATACATGTAGATTCTATTGATATTACAAATAAAGATATTACTATGAAAATAGGAGAAGTATTAACTTTAAATGTTAATGTATTACCAAATAATGCAGTTAATAAACTTGTTAATTATGAATCAAGTGATTCTACTGTCGCGTCTGTTGATTTTAATGGTAAAGTTACAGCAAGAAAAGTTGGTAATTGTAAGATTAAAGCAATTAGTGACGATGACCCATCAAAATTTGATGAAATAAATATCAAAGTTGAAGAAGCAACATTTACATCTTTAAAAGTTGAATTTGGTGATGATGTTGATATTGTTGAAACAAACAATAATAAATTTTATAAATTAATAGTAGGTGAAACTTATCCTCTTAATGTTAGTGTCACTCCTAATAGTGATAAATTACCAGAATTAGAAGCTGAATTTAATTTAAAAGATTATTGTTCATTTGATAATAAGAATAATACTTTGACAGCTTTAAAAAGAACTGATAATATTACTGTTTCATTTAAAATTAAGGGAACAAATATTAAACAAGAATATAATTTAAGAATTATAAATAAAGGTGAAAAAGATATTGCAGAAGTAATTAAAAAAATTAATAAATCTAGTGAATTAGAAAATCAAAAACATGTGACTAATTATAATATTAGTTATGATTCTGATGTTGTAGATTTAAATTTAGAAAATAGAACTCACACTATTGAAAACACTTCTCATAACATTTATAAAAATGGTGGCAATTATTTTATGCTTGGTGAAGGCACTAAAAAAGTCACTAAAAATAATAATACAAAAACAATTGATTTTACATCATTTAAAGGTATGGATGGAGAAAGTTATTATGAATTTAAAGTAGATAATAATGGTAATCATCTTTCTGATACATATAGAAAGGCAATTTCTAGTGAAGATTCTAAAGTAACTATTTCTACTGCTACTGCTATTAAAAAATCTACAATATTTACTTTGAATTCTCATGATGGATTATCTGAAATTGCTAAATTCCAAATGAATTTTTTATATGAAAATTCTTATCCATCTATAGAAGGAATAACTATTGGCAGTCTTCCTATGTATTTTGGAGGTAATGCTTTAAAAAACACTACTATTTCTGAAGAAAATAATGTTATTTCAGTTGATTCATATTTTATTGAAAAAAGACCTTCTGAAGCAGCTTTAGAAAAAGGTGAAGTATATTTTAATCATGGTGAATATACGTTTACTAATGATATTCTTACTTCAATAAATGTTACTTCAAAAGTTTATAATAATGATTCATTTGATTTTAATAATGAAACATTAAAAGAAAATCCAAATACAATTAAAGTATTTAAATTAGAATATAATCAAACTTTTGGTGAATATCAATCATTTAATAATGAACAATATAATCCTAATAAATTATATTTTACTGATTATACTCCTATTTTATTAGATTCAAATAAAAAAGTTCCATTAGAATATGAAATTGGTAAAAGTTATAATTTAAGTTACACTAATCCAACTCCGAATATGGCAACAGCATCTATTGATGGCTTAAAAATTATGGATAATTCAAATCCTAGTGTTGCTACTATTTCTAGTGATCAAAAAAGTATTAAAATCAATGCATCTGGAACTACAACTTTAGGTGTATATTCAACTAAAAATAACATCAAAAAAGAAATTGTTGTTAGTGTTGGTAAAGTTGAAGCTGAAGAAATAAAAATATTAATTAATAATAAAGAAGTAAGTGGAACAATTGAAGCAAAAATAAACAAAAAAATTGATAACATTTCATTTAAAGTTAATCCTAATGGTGCTAGTCAAGATGTTGATGTATCTATTTCAGATGGAGAAGGTATTTTAACACCTAATGAAAATGGTACTTATTCATTTATGAGCACTAAAGAAGGACAATCTACTTTACTTGTTAAAGCTAGAGGTACAAATATATCTTCATCAATTATATTTAATGTTACAAAAGAAGCTGAAGCTAATACATTAATTGAAAAAATGATGAAGAATACATATGAATGCAAAGATCTTACTGATTTTGAATATAAACATAGTTTAAAAATTACTTCAAGCACTACAGCAGTGTTCACTGTTATTGATGCACTTTCTAGTGGTAAATATGTGGTTAATTGTAATATTTTAATTAATGAAACCAACAAAACAATAGAGTTTACAAGTTTTGAGCCTGTGTCTGATGATTATACATCTTTACCAATGATTCCAACAAATAAATCTTATAAAATTACTGATGAAAATAGCTTTGAAGTTAATTTTGTAAGTCATGGTGAAATTGTCGACTTTATAGAAGAAAGTATAGAAATACATACTTATCATTTCAACGCTAAAGCTGAATAGGAGATTTTTATGAAGAGAAGAGATGTTAGTTTATTAATTTTACCATTAATTATATTAAGTGGTTGTAATCCAAATAATAGTAATAATACTGCTCCATCAGAACAAAGATTAGCTACTTTATTAAATAATATTGATGTTAATAAAGTTGTATCATTTGATTTTGAAGATAGATCTTATGATTTTGATACTTATAATAATTCAAAATATATTATTACAGGTAATATTAAAAAAGCAGTTGTTAATTATAGAGCTAATCATAATTTTAAATTATTTAATGATAATGTTACTGATGATATTGTTGTTTATCCTTTAGTAGGTGTTGAAAAACCTACTATGCCTAGTGACGCTACATCAACAGAAGCAAAAGGACAAATATATACTACAAGTGATGGTTATTTATTTGATTATTTAGTTTGTGATTCTGAGCCAAGTCAATCTTATGTTAATTGTTATGAAATTGATTATTTTAATAATTTAGATACTTATTTCAATTATTTAAATATTATTAATATGGCTTTTGAAGCATTTAGCGATTATGATTCATATTTTAGTGAAGAAGATGGTTATACTCCTGCTGATATTAGTATTGATTCTAAAGGTGATATGGAAATATATCATTTAGGTTCTTCTTTCCCTGGCAGTGCAACTTATAAACCATATTTAATTAGTTTTGATATTGAATATAATAATAAAACTAATTCTTTTGAAAAAATTTCTTATACTGAAAGAAGTAGGTTAAGTACGGTTGAAGGTGATTTAGAAACTGAAACTGATTCTTTAAGAATTTGGACAATTAGTAATATGAATTTTGGAGATAAACAAAATTTTACAGGTGATAAATATAATTTTGATAATATTACAAATAAAGATAATATTCATGATGCTCCCAATAAAATTGTAGATGTTTCTAATAAAGAAAATGGTTCTTTAGATGATCAAACTACTTTATCTATTATTCAAAATATTTATGCATATACAAGAAATGTAAGGCAAACTAATTATTCAATGTATTTCCATAATGCTTTTGATATTGCTAATACTAATTCTATTATCGGTGATGCTATTTTTGAAGGTAAAATTACTGCATATAAAAATAATATTACTGATAATGTTGGTAAAATTCAAAAAGTTAATAAAGATGGATTACCAACTAGTGAAGCACCTGCTAATTATCGAATTTTAACTGAAATAGTGGATGAAGAAGGATATCAAGGTGTTTTAAGAACTGGAAAATTTGATAAATATATGACTTCATGTTTAGCATTTGCTTTAAAATCAACTTTTGTATCATCTAGAACATATTTAGATCCTAATCCACTATATTGGAATGAAATTAGTTCTATTCTTGCTGATTTTACAGATTACAAATTAGGTAATAATGTTATTGATTCTTCAACAAATGTGCAAATATCTGTTTCTGGAATTAAAAATGATAATTCTTTAACTATAATTGGTCAACGTCATAAAACAACTTATTTTGTAGAATATATTGATGTTTTTACATTTAATATTGAAAATAATGTTTTAACTTCATGTAAATTTGAAGCAACAGGTAAAAAATATACTGATGTTTATGAAGCTAAATTTGTTTATGGTGAAAAAACTAATTTTACAGGAGAAAAAATTTCAGATGATATTACTACTCAAGTTGAAATGAGTGCATTTAATATTATTTAATTTTTATAATTATTATTACAATAAAATCTCTTTATTTAGGTAAAGAGATTTTTTATTAACTAGGAAATTATAAATGAAAATGTAAATAAAGAAAAAACGCCGAGATGGTAAAAAAACTAATTATTTTCTAATGTAGTAAAATAATTTTGCTTTATTTGATTATAAAAATTTTAAGAACAAAATCACGAAAAAACACATGATTGTGTGATTATAATCTCATAAATGATAAGAAAAGTGTGATTTGACATTATTAATGTGGCTTTATTTGTTTATAATCTTAATAAGATAGGTGATATTATATGAAAAGATTTATTATTGAGAATTTAAGAAAATGGAAAGAGTCAAAAAGAAAAAAACTTCTTATTTTAAGATGAGCAAGACAAGTAGGTAAAACTTGGATTTAAGAAGAATTTGCTGATGCTCTTGTCCGTATAAATTTTGATAAAGAACCTGAATATAATCAATTTTTTGAAAAATCAAAAGATGTAAAAAGAATCATTCAAAATTTATCTTTTGATGGAAAAATATTGAATATACCATTATATATGATTGATGAACTTGATAGATTATTAAAATTGGTCTAATTATTGTTAAAATTTAATTTTTATAAGAGAATTATAAATAATATTATTACTTAAGTTTCGTAATTTAATCTCTTTATTTAGGTAAAGAGATTTTTTTTGTTACATTTTATTTGTAACAATCTATTTTATATTATCTTTAGAGGTGGATATATGGATATATATGATTTTATTAATTCTAATGATATTAAAAATTATTTAAGGGAAAGAAAATATAAATTTTCATTAACTGAAAAAGTATATTTAATAAATCATTCTTTTTATGTTGAATTAGATGATAGATTAAATTTTTTAAAAAAGTTATTAAAAGAAAAAGATGAAGAAGTTAAACCAAGAATGAATTTACCAAAAGGAATAAAAAGTATGCATGCATATATAAAAAAATATATTAAATTGCATGAAAAATTAAATGAAATATTTTTTGACAATAATGGTGTTTATACATATAAAGTCCTTTATAAAAGTGATAATTCTTATTCTGATTATGAAGAAGTATTTTCTTCTTTTGATAAATGTTTTAAAGAAATAAAAAAAGAAGATGATTTAGAATATTTTGTTATAACTAAAAAATCTTTAGATTCAATCAAAAAAATAGAATTAACTTTTAATAATAAGAAAAAACCACTTTTTTATTTTGCTAATTATAATATTACTGATTTATTTGAAGATTTAGAGGCTTTGTGGCTTGATATACCAACTCCTTTTACTAAAGGTGATATTTTATATAAAAATTGTAGAATATGGCCTAGAAACAATGATTTAGTGGTCTTAGAATTTCTTAGTACCTGGAATGGAGAAGAATTTAAAAAGAAAGCTTTTTATCAAGGTGAATTTACTCAAGAAGATTATGATAGAAGAAATAAGCATTATCAAATGTTAAAAGAACAAGGGGATGATTCAGATATGGATGTAGTTGGCTTTTTTCTTGGTGATGTTTGTCATGTTTACACTGAAGTTGAATTTAATTATCTTGATTATGAAATATACCGTGGTGAATTAGATAATGATTTAAGATCATTAAAAATTATTTCTGATTATATGAAAGAAGAAATAGATTTAGAATATTTATTGAAAACATATAGAATTATTGATTTACAGAAAAAAGCTAGTGATGAAAAATGGTGGTATAATTCAGATATACTTTTTGATAAATATAAATTGTAAAATAAAACCTCCAATTAATGGAGGTTAATTTTTAGGCTCTCTTAAATAAAGTGGGGTTTTAAAAAAGATTTATT
>OMGY01003600.1_pt1 | contig 10293 bp, 7 predicted proteins | sample 1674461 | NCBI WGS metagenome assembly OMGY01 (sample SAMN05578579, study PRJEB25193) | human gut metagenome | biome: Human Microbiome; feature: human-associated habitat; material: feces | host: Homo sapiens | place: USA:Birmingham
GTGTTCACCGGTGATCCGGAGTCGCCCAACGGCGTGCGCTACTGCATTAACAGCGCGGCCCTGCGCTTCGTCCCCTATGAAAAAATGGAGGCCGAGGGCTACGGATACCTGCTGTATCTGTTTGAAAAATAGGACGCAGGCGGTCGGCAGTTCTCGTGCAAAGCACTTATCAGCACATCACAGCATATCGGACTGCCGCTTGGCAGTCCGATATGCTGTGAACGAATTTTTAGACACGCTCAAGAGGCCGGTTTCAAAAAAGGAGAAGCACATGTATCTTTTTCAAATAAGCAACTACGATGATCCTGCTGTGGACAGAGAAACCGCAGAGCTGCTGCACCGGCATTTGGAAGCTGAGAGCCGGCGGCGCTGCCCCGCTATGTGGAATGTGATAGACCACATCAGAACTCACGCCGCGAAAGGCCCGGCGCGCGGAAAGTCCTGAGCTGCGGCGCACCGTTGATTGGGAAAAGCTCAAAACCACCATTCGCTTCGAGGATGCCGGCATAACGATCTGCGCGGAGGAGAACGAAGAACATCTCTCTTATACACGGATAAAGAGTGCATTTGAATCATTGCATCTGTGGCTTGTGGTCTGCGACGATGAATGCGCGCTGCTGCTTCAGAAAAAGGACCTGAGGTCCGGGAACGCAGACAGCTTCCTCTCTGACATCATTTCAAAAATGAACACAGGAACGGATGCATCCGGCTGAACGCGGCAGCTATGTGACGTTACCAGCCCGTTTGTCCCAGTGGGACTTCAACTATGGTCCAGTTATCGACGGAAGCATACAAATGAGCGATTACCAGAAGGATGATTGGAGGCAGATGAATAAGCGAGGGATAGCCTTTATAGTGGTAGATATCAGGGCTGTTGTCAGCAAAATGTAGGAACAAGAGGCCAATCGGCACGCAACAAACATGCGAATTGAAGCAGCATTTTACATCCGCCTAAGAAAGATCCAGCAGGCATTCGAGCACTGAGAACACACCATCTGATACCTCCCCCTGTTCAGAGTTTCTGAACAGCCATCCATGTCGAAAGCGGAGAGACTGCGATACAGCAATCTCTCCGCTTTTCTGTCGTGATCTCCTGCTTTGAGCGGAGAGTCCGAACCTGCACGATAATGAAAAAGCATGGCTCCAAGCCGGGACAGGCGGTTCTTATGAAGTATCCTCACATCTGCGGCACTGTCGACGCTGTCCAAAGGCAGCCCACACTCATCCCTCTAAGTACGGACATCGGATGCCCTGACTTTTTGCGGTCTTTTGAGGATAGAACGGGTTTTGAGTAATGTAGTAAAAGAACATCAGCAATCGTTACGAGACATGATGCACGGAGAGATATCAATTGATTTATCACCCTTCGCTGCACTAAAAGAATATGGACAGTGTGTAGACCTTGTAAGAGAAATCGATAGCGCTGTTCATGCAAATAATGATTTGTTGCAGGGGAAATTGATAACCCATATGAAGTACCAGAGGGCGATCTAACAGAAATACAACCTCTAATGAACCAGCTGGGAGAGGCGCTTGTCGACTTGGAGAAAGAACGTCTTGAATACAATTGCTTAGCAAAAAGAACAGAACCAATCATTACGAAGTTGAATCAAATCAATAGCCAAATTGCTTATTATGATGTTCAAAAACTTGCGGCGCAATATTGTGGATGAGGTCACGCAAAAACTGAATAAGCTGTGAGCGAAAAAACAGGAGGGAGCTGCGTCCGCAAATGCGGATGCAGTTCCCTCCTGCGCCGCAGTGCCGAAGCGCTGCGTAGTCCCATTACGGACAGCGGAGCACTTCGCAGACTGCTCTGGATCATACTGACAACGGCTTGTGCTTGATTTGCAATGCAAATCTTGACTTTCCATCCAACAATCCGTACTCTTAAATCGTATCAAGTTACCATGACGGATAAGCAGAAGGAGCTGTTTTCTCGGTACACGGACGCTGTTCGTGAATATCAGACCATGGCAGAGTGCCTGCTGTTCCAGAATAGCTTTAAGCTGGGCACCAGGATTATACTTGAAATTATGGAAGAATAAATCAGCAACTAAATGAAGTCAATCAGCCGGGCAGTAGGATGCTGCTCGGCTGATTTATTACTTCAACTCGCTCCTGACTCTTAAGCTTAGTACAACTGTTGTGAGCGGTAGAAGCAAGTGTTTTATGATTATTTGGATTGTTTTCTCAGCGCCTCAATCGCATTACGGATATTAACTGCCGAAGTTTCCTTAGCCCACTCATCCCAGAAATCAATCGTCGCACTTCTTGGCTTCAGCTTTGGAGGCGCAATCCTAATTCTACTCGGAAGAAGACTGGCATCCCCCACAATCAATGCTTCACCAATATCCAAAATTGGGAGCATCTCTGCATAATCACCTAAGCTATCAGGAAGCAATCTCTTGACTACCGCCTGGTCATCAGCATTGGTCAAACGCATTGCAATAAAGTTGTTGCTCTGACTCAACACCGTTCGATTTACTTCTGACGGGCGTTGAGATATTACTACCAGTCCAACTCCGTATTTACGCCCTTCCTTTGAAATTCGCTCAAAAGTAACCAAGCTGGCATCATCAATACTTTTCTCTGTATGAGCAGGGATATACAAATGAGCCTCATCGCAGAAAATAGCTATTGGATGTCGCTCTCCAACTTGTGACCACTGCTGAACTGAGAAAACGACTCTCGCAATCAAGGAGACTATCAGAGGAAGAATATCAGAAGGAACCTCGGAGAAGTCTATAATTTTGACACCCTTTTTCCCATTTTGTGCTGGTAGCATCAGTTTACAGCAAAGTTCATCCATATAGTCATATTTTAACAGCGATTCCTCTCGGCTAAACATAAAGTTCAATCGTTTATCTTTTCGCTTTGTCTCTAATCTTTGGATGAAACGAGTAAGCTGACCGTTGTACGGCCCTTTTTTCTCTGCCCCCGCACGTGCTCCCGGTACCATTTCTTGATCTAACGCTGTCAGACAGTCGATCATTTTATCCAAGCTATAAGGAATGGGACTATCTAACGTAATGTTAGCTTCCATTTCTTCTAAGCCCATACCATGTAAAAAGTCTTTTTTATGCTTAATTACTTGGTTACTGAACATCATAGCCTGATTAGGTGCATTATTATCACTACGATCTAACATTAGAGACAACATTTCTTCATAAGTAAGTAGCCAATATGGAAGAAACAGAATACCTTCTGATATGGTATCATTAGGGCCCGCAACCTTTAAGTGTGTAAAGTTGTCTCCCTCCAATGTAGAGTACTCCCCATGAATATCAAAAAGAAGTGCATCTGCTGATTTTAGCTCAGCTACCTGCTCAAGTATTTTTGCTACACACCAAGATTTTCCGGAGCCAGTACTGCCAACAATTACAGCATGACGTTGAAATAGTTTATTACCATTAATCCATGCAGTCGCATCTTCATCAATAGAATAATTTCCGATCTGAAGACAAATTTGCTCTTGTCCTTCAGGAACAGAAGAGACCGCCTGCATAAATTGTTTCAATCTTTCGCCATTAATCAGGTAACATTCTGCATTAATGGTTGGAACTGTTGCCAAAGAGCGGCGAAAGACATTTTCTTTGAGACCTTCTTTATCTAAATGTGTTCCGATCAGCACTACTTTAATCACATTAAAGCTCAAATCTGGCGTTAGGTCTTCTGCAGAATCTGTAAATCCAGATTTTCGTATAATTTTAGATACCAATCCAATTAAGTGCTGACCCACTTTAGAGCTTTGAATAGTCACAAGGTGATTAACTTGTAGTCCTCTAAGCTTGTCATCATTCTCAACTTTGATAATTGCTGTGGATGTATCTACGCTTTCTACTGTTCCCAACAATTCATCTTGATTATATTCAAATATGCCCATTATACTACCTCCTCACCATATTTTTAGAAATTCTTTAAGAGACCAATATTGTCCATCATATGTCTCAGACCAACCATTGCTATAAACGGTAGTATGCTGATCATCTGCCCTTTCAAAGATTAAATGCTTTCGTATTTTAGCTTCTATAATATGTTTTCGGCACGCCTCCGTCATAGTACGAGCAAGAATAATAATTGGTTTTCCTGTTGCTATTTGCGCCAACAGTTTCGGTTGAATATGTTCGTCATTAAATCCATATCCAATACACAAATATGCTCCTGCCTGGATAAATGCCTTGTCCGCTTCAGCAATGATCGAACGATACGGTTCTTTATGGGTGCTGCTATATTTTTCTTTTCCTGGCGGTACAACAAGAGGATAAAACCCTTCCGGGATTTTTCTTGACATTGGTACAGAAATGATTTTATCATTTCTATCAACAAACCAATCCAGTGAACCATGAACTTTCCAAATATCAACAGTTCGTTCCCTGCACCGTGTGCGGCGCTGCTTAGTTGCCAAACTTGGAATTTCTAATTTCCGCAAAATAGAACCTTCGAATCCAGTAATAGATGTGGCATCAATGCCATCCGCAGCATATTCAGGAAGTCTGTCATAGTTTGTAGTAACAACAACTGCCTTATTTGGTGCAGGTGCGATTACCTTATTTAGCAATTCCACAAATTCTTTAGGCGGAGATAATTGGTTTGTGTCAAAGAATTCCGTATCATGGCGATTTATGGTTTCCCAAGTCACCGTCCTGATGTGTTCAATGGTTTCCGTCCTAAGTTGAACACTATCTATTGCCGCCTCAAGACCGCTTGCATCTATTGCTTGACATAAGTTTGCAAACTCTGGATCGTCTTTTACAACGGGGTCAGCCTCTATTGCTTCAGCCAGATTTCTCATGGAAGGTAGTCCGTACGGCATTGAAGCACCTGACCCTAATACAATTAGTGGACTGTTTTCCAAATAGCTTTGCGCCAAATTAACACAACCATCCCAGTCCATATATTCTACCTCCTTTCTCCTTAGCCTTTTCGATTTTTTCTTGAAAGTCTACGGTCCCTCATTTTGCTCCAAATGTTATGGAGTAGTTCTACCTCATGAGTTGTAAGTCCAAGCCCCTGATGTAGCAAAATTTCATCCGTATACTGAAGAATATCATCAATTTTCCCTTCACGCTGCAATGCATCCATCTTGTCCAAATCGAGTTTATCAGCTGCTATCATGGGTATACGCATTTTGCGCATCTCGCCTGGCTCAAAGGTCAAAACACCACCGCCATAGCTTCGGCCCAATGTTTCACTAAGCGCCAAAGTATATGTGTTTAAGAATGCTCCAACAACTGTTCTGCCATCAACCCCTTCATGGAACCGAACCTTGTGAAGTGTATCTGTCACAAGCGCATGTTTGTTATTCAGGACCATCTTGGGGTAAAGATTAGCTTGTCGTACTAAAAACGCCTCTGCACGCCATGTATAAGAAACATGGTACCATCTTGGCCTAATTCGGCATTTATAATTTTTATTATACTCTTGAGCTTCGCCCCACTGGATATACTTTCGTTGAAATTTTGGCAATTCATCAATCGGTAGGTCTGTGGGCTCAAAGAAATAGACTTTTTTGCCTGTTTTAACCAGATTTTCGTAGTCCTGTTCAGTCAACTCAAGACCTTTAATTTGATCCGTACGGCTAATAATGGGGACCACACTTTCCTGCAAATGAAATTTATCTACAATTTCTTGGTTTATTACAAAAAAAGCATTTTCGCCACTCACCAAACCGACATTCACATCATAAAGATCTGTTGCATTTGTAATCTTGCTGGATTTGTTAAGTCGATTAAGAAGGTTCAGCTCTTCGTTTGAAAGATAGTATTTTACCCACTTATCTTTGCTGTGATCCAGTTTTTTCACTTCTGCAACTTCCAAACACGCTTGACCAGCAGAAATTAAAGACTCCAAACCATCTAACTCAACAACTCTAATGCCCTGTTTGCTCGATTTTCTTTCACCGAGAAGTAGAATGACTTCCTGCTGAATATCATCGAAAACCAGCTTTTTAAATGTTACGAGAGTCAGGCTTTCAAAGTAATTGCTTAAAAACAGTCTTGCTTCAGCAGCATAATCCACCTGAAACAGTTCAGCCGGAATTACCATACCTACTCGACCATCTGGTTTCAACGCTTTGCAAGCAAGCACAAGGAAAGGCAGCCAAATGTTCATAAGTCGATTCGGCTTGAAGCCATGTTTTTTCATCAGTTCAATCGCAACTTTCCGATACTCTTCTTCGAAATTTTGGTAACGAATGAAGGGCGGATTTCCTACGATGACATCAAACTCTTTTTCTCCATCAATGCACTTCTGATAGTAGGTAAAAAAGTCGCTCTGGACTACATTAGGTCTGTACTGACTGGCTTTACTTGCTTCAACTTTATCCAGTTCAACACCAGTAACATTGCGTTTAATGGACTGATCTGATGCTCCCATTTCGTGCAGCCTATCTGCAATGGCGCTGATGAAACTTCCGTCTCCACAACTTGGTTCCAGAATTTCATCATTCTTCGTCCTGATTGCCCAAGTTGCAATAAACTCTGCTATCTTTTCAGGCGTATAATATCCGCCTCTCAATTTGTTGTATCCTTCGATTGGTTTCATTCTTCATCCCCGTTTTCCTGAGCTTCCACTTGATATAATGCATCAATCAAAGTATTCAACTCATCGTTTACTGCATTTATAGAGCGTTCAAACACAGTTTTCTCCGTAGCATTTCGTGCATGATTGGCCTGATTCTTTAGATTCATAATCGTACGTACATGTTCAACAATATTGTCATGCTTCTGCACATCTGACGGATTCCCATAGTCAATCCGATAAATTGGCAATGTCGCAATAAACTGTTTTCCATGTGAGTAGTAATCTCCACGGAAAGTACTGGCTTTACTTTTCACTAAAAGTTCCATCAGCCAATGGTTTAGGATTGCCTGCACATAGAAAATTGATTCTTGAGCATTTTGTTTCATCTGCAGGCCATAGAACGGCCCATTTCCTCCACCAGTAAAAACAACCAGTTCATCATCGTAGACATAATTGGAGGACAGCGAGAGTACGGGCCAGACCAAGTGCTCACCAGACATAAATCTTCTCAAGCTTTGGCTGCGGCCAAATGCATACCAATTCAGCTCCGTTCGATTGGGCATATTACGCCTATCTAATGCTTGTTTATGACGCCTTAGGTACTCGAATGCGTGAGGGAACTGGTTCTCCATTTCCGCTATATCATAAAGCTTAGGCTTTCCGTCAACTTCTTTGTACGGGAAAATAATATAACTATTTGCTGTAATCTTCTCGTAGCTTGTCAGTTTGGCATCATAGACGCTTTTTCTTAAGATGCCTTTTTCAAGCTGAAACTCAGTTCCATTTTCTTCATGACTGTATACGAAATCTTCATCTTCCCGATCTACATGAATGATATAAATATTGTCAGCGCTTGTCTGTACTCCCACAAAAATATCAGCTAAATTCGCAAGAGGTTCGCAATTCTCCTCGGCTCTGTGTAGCTGGCTAATAAGTGACTGCGGTAAAAAAGCCCAAGGCTGCCGAGACAAATAAGGGGCCGCATATGTAGCGCATTCCACAGTGTGCTTAAACAAGAACTGGTTTAGATTCTGCACAAATCCAATCTGAAATTCATCATTCGGCTGCTTTGACATAATCAAAATACAAGTATAAGTACTTCTGTTTTCAAAGACCTGATGTGTGCCGAAGTGCATAATTTTTTTAACATTTCTATGAGATGAGAGAAGTCCTCTTAGTTCAGCACCAGATTGGATGTTCATGAATTTATGGGGAACAATATAGCCTAAAACACCGGTATCTTTTAAAAGTGAAAGAGCTCTTTCAATAAACAAATAATACTTATCTAATGTCTCCGTAACTGCAGTTACATATCCAGAGTTATTGCTCCTGTAAAAAGCATATTCCTCCGGCGAGTAGTGAACCATGTTCTGCACTCGGATATAGGGAGGGTTGCCTATAATGGCATCAAACTTTCCTGCTGGAAACTCGTGGTTCCAATCAAACATCCGCAACTTGTTCATCAAATTTGGATTTTGATAAATTGTACGATTGTAACGAGCATAGCTTCTATCAACCAAACTGTTTCCAAGTTTGATATTCTCGTCCAAATTAGGCAAAATCCGGTTGTGCGTTCTTACGTGGTACGCATCTAATTCTTCCGCCGAAGAATCCTCCAATACTTTTAACAGCAAACTGAATTTTGTCACTTCAATTGCCAGAGGATCAATATCTACACCAAAAATTAGATTCTTCAGAATATCTCTTTTTTGTTCATAAGAAAGAAAAAGGCTTTGTGTCCCAGGAAGTTGATACAGGCTACCATTTTGCAGAGATTCTTCCAATTTATTTTGGCGTAAATATTCAATGTGAAAATTCATCACATACTCAAATGCAGACAGCAAAAAGTTGCCAGATCCACAACAAATATCAGCAATGTGATAATTTGCCACTTCTTCTGGTGTCTTCCCCGCATATAAACTGCTCAAGGTTTCATTCACGATAATATCGGTAATATTTTTCGGAGTATTAACAGTTCCTTGAGCATCTACCACTTCGGGTTTCTTAACAGAGACAACTTGACCGTTGGCCTCAATTTCAAGGGTTTCAGCTAAGAATAGTTCATAGATCTGACCGATAATATAGGGATCTACAACTCCAAATTCATAAGAATTATTCGGATAATACAAGCTCTGGAAAATATCAATGATGACAGCATCAGAAATAATCAGCCGATCTTCATCCAGCATCTCAAATAATCCAGAATCATATTTTTGGTCAGCAACCGCAAACAGATCTTTTAACTCTTGATATGTCGTAATTCTCTTTAGTGATTCGTAATTTTCAAGATTTTTATCTTCACAAATACGCAAGAAAATAGATCGATTTAAAATTCTCTGGACAAAAATATTAAGGGTAACAGCATCGACATTGGGATTGTTCCTCACAACATCGCTACCTAATTGATTTCTCCATCCACGAATTTGATCCAGAAAATAAGCATCGAAAGGTTCTCTGCGCATTGCACCACGGACATTACTGAAGATTCGTTGGAAATCTCCGTTTAAGACCGATTCTTTCGAGAGCAACGAGTAAATCTCCTCAAACTTATCTTCATACTCTGTGTAATGATAGTGTGCAATAAGTGCGGTGCCAATTTCATCGCCTTCAACTGGGCGTACTGTACAATCATATATAAATAAATCTGTGAAATTAGTAAGGACAGATACTTTAAGATTTCCGCTCCATCCATAGCGTCGTAACTGGAAAGACGGTGCTCGGTCAGCAGTGATGTTTACAGAAGGCTTTTTCGTCTCTAAAAAGAAAAGTATTTCTGTTCCGACTTTGAAGGAATAATCAGGCTTTTTGCTCCTATGTGCACCATTTTCTTCAACCAAAACAGTAGCTTCGTGAGTAACTTCTCGTAAATGCTGAGGCAATCCTGCTTCATTTAAAACATCCCACCCCAGCAGTTGAAAAAACGGGTTCACGAAATCTACTCTCACTTGGGTTTCGTTATATGTCGCTTGTTGATACTGGTCAAAATTACTGTTGTATATACTAACCAACGTTCTTAATTGATTCCGAGCTGCAACCAAGTTTGCATTAGGCATTGTCACGACCCTCTTTCTCAGGAACAAATTCCAAAATATCATCTACTCCGCAGTTCAATGCTAAGCATATTTTTTCAATGCTTTCTGTTGAGATATACTCGTCTCTTTTGAGGCGAGTGATAATATTGGCACTTACACCTGCCATATCTTTCAACTGAACATTGGAAATTTTTTTATCTATCATCAAATGAAAAAGCTTATCGTAACAAACTGCCATACCGCACCTCTCATAATCAAATATATTAATTGATTATATCACGAATCCGTGATTTTATCAAGCGTAAATGTAATTTTATATATGATATATGATAACGGTCATATAATTGCGTAATAAAAACCTTGTTATAAGTGGCTGCATACTTCACCGGCTCCCTGGCATCGCTGGTCGGGTGCCATGCGTAGGCCATCAGGGGTATCCCCTTGCTCGTCGAAAAAGATGTCAGGTGTTTTCTGATGTTTGGTAAGGCCTATTTTCATGAACACCTTCTGCTTTTCGAATTTTTCTTCGTCTCTTGAAATAGAAAAGAATGGCAGTTTTTGAGTATTCCCCTGAATCAATTCCCGATAACTCTCTACCTTCAGGCAAAATTGTATGGAGCCAGAGATGTAGAGTACACGGTCTGCGCCTTGATAGAACTTCCGTACTCCATATGGTATCGTTATGGTGGTATTGGATATAACGCAGTTTTGCCTGTGGACACTGCACAGAGGGACA
>OMGY01003605.1_pt1 | contig 10281 bp, 10 predicted proteins | sample 1674461 | NCBI WGS metagenome assembly OMGY01 (sample SAMN05578579, study PRJEB25193) | human gut metagenome | biome: Human Microbiome; feature: human-associated habitat; material: feces | host: Homo sapiens | place: USA:Birmingham
GTACACATAGTCTTAATATCATGCTTGTTTTTATTGTTATTTATAAATTCTATTATTTCATATAATTTCTTGTTGCAAATATGGCCATAGCTTTTTTGGCTAAATCCCGCCTTTGGTGTAATATTTCATTTTCCTCTTTAATTCTTGCTATTTCTTTTTTAAAGCTTTAACTTCCTTTAATGTGTCCACTACTTTATACTAACACCACCTATATATTAATTATAACCATAATTTTAATAACAACATTTTTGATTATTAAGAAAAAATCAAAAAGATAAAAAAAAAGGAGCTAAAAACTCCTTTGGTACTTATCAACCTTCTTATTTTTCAAACCTAACTCTCATCTTAAATTAATTGCTATTATCTTCTAAAAAAATAATACTTTCTTTTCATTTATTAATTTTTGAAACACGTTAATACTACGATATTTATTTATTTTTTTCTCTTATTTAATATGCTAAATACTATAATTATAAATATTATTATAAATATCAAAATATATAAAGGATTAATCTTAATAGCAACTAAAAATGTACTCTTATCCATATTATACCCCCTTGATCACTTTATATTTTTATATAACTATGCGTTAACCCAACTAGAATATGAAGTTGAACTCATTGTTTTTGGGAAATAACTCAACGGCATACTTACTGCATGTACTGTTTCCAGTCTATACAAAAATAAGCTAAAAGACCTTTTCAATTTTATTTCTCTCACTTCCGTTTTTATCCCCAAATTTTATTATATTAAAAATTTTTGTCAAATTAAAGTCTTTTTTGTAAACATTTTCTATGGTATTGTTATATTATAATATTTCAATTTTATGTAAAAAGAATCTATTAAGTTGATATGAAACATAGTTCTATTTTTCATAGAATTACTCTCTCTTTGTAATTTATTGCACGGCAAACAGCTCTGCAATAAAACTGATTTTTACAGGCTAATCAAAGATATTGAATTTAATTATGCTGCTAGAATATAATAATATCGAGAAGAACAATGTTCATATAACTTAACATATCAAAACTTTTTAGGGGGATTTATTATGAAAAAAAGAACATTACTACTTACTTCTGCATTAACTACTACAGTATTTGCTGATTCAATTAATCCTAGTAATGAGCAGTTAATCGCTATAGTAGACAATGTAGATTTAGACAATTTAGTAAATGATACTGAAAATAATGAAATAATCACAAAACACTATCTTACAAATCAAGAATTAATTGAATTAATAGAATCTGGTGAATTAGATGAAAATTCATTAATAAGTACATATGGGGTGGGTACACCCGCTTGCTATGAATATACCACTAAAAGAGCTTATTTGACAGTATCAAATATTGATGCATTAAAAAGCTATGCTGATTTAGTACATCAAAGTAATTCAATTACTGATAAAATTCAACAAGCTATCAATTATGCAGCTTATCTAACTTCTATTCATTATCCTGCAGTGTCTGAACTATTAAGTACATCAAATATAACATCATGGTGCTATAATACAGTTAGATATATGACTAGTAAAGGTTATAGTAAAGTTGATACCAACTTAAAATTTGAGAGATTTTGGAATGGACATGCTTATTCTAAGCCATGGCAACCATGTGAAGCTCCATCAACTTTAAGCTATGCTCGCTAAAAAAAATAAAAAACTTATTTATTGTTTTATAATATTATTTTTTCTATCTTTATTTCCTTTTCTAGCCTTTAATTCCTATAAAAAAACCTTACATATAGATAAAAATTATATAGGAATATGTAGAGATAATCTCACAGAAAATTTTGTATCTAAAATATCTATACAAATAAGTGCAGATTATGAAAAAGCCTTTACAATGTCACATTTCAAAGCTCTTGATAGATTATCAGGTTCTATAATAATTAATGGTATAGAATATGACCTTTTTGGAATAAGCATCTATGGTGAAAATAACTTAAACTATATTGGTGCATCTGCATATGACACTGACAATGGTAATACTACTCATTTTATTTTTATTTTAGATAACTTTGAAAATATAATTCTTTCTGAAGTGGGCAATGAACAATTAACAAAAACTTATTGTGCACCAGCTCAAACCATAGATGAATTTAATATGATTTTAAATAAACTTAATTAAATAAATAGCTATTGAATAAATATATTTTATAAAAATGACATTTTACTAAATAAAAAGGGGGAGTTTTTTTACACCCCCCATTTTATTAATATAAGAAATTATTAAATTTTATCTACTTCTATTTTGAAACGTTGCCTGCCACATTTAGTACATTACATGTGCAAAACTTGTAACTATAAAAATTCTACTTTAATCTCTACATTATTATCATCTCTAGTGTATTCAACTTTCTTAAGAATAGTCTTATATAATCTATTAATTTCAGATTTACTATCTATACTTTCAATAACTTCTTTTATGCTTATTATCTTATCTCTTTTTATTTCTAGTTGATTAGTTGAATGAATAGCTTTCTCTTTCTTTAGCTTATTTATATTACTTTGAATATATGTTATTTCTTCTTGCAAATCATTTATTTTAGCTTTACCCTCTGCAATAGTATAAAGTCCTTCCTCTATCATATTAAGTATATTTTTCCTCTTAGTATTTAATTTATCTAATGATTTAATACTTAATGATAACTCATTTTCAATATTATTTACTACTGTTTCATCTATTGAATTATTTTCTATTAACTCATTTAATCTTTCAATTTCTTTATCAATGTGATAATTTATTTCATCTATCACAATATCACTTCTAATAGATTTGTTAATACACTTTTCACCAATAGGACTTTTATACCAACAATTTCTCATATATGTTACATCTTCACCACTAGCTAACTTCTTATCCATATAACTCATTGACATTCCACATTTACCACATTTAACAATATCAGATAGTATATATTCATGCTTAACTATCTTTTTAGTTTTAATCATCTTGTTACCTTTTAGTATTGATACAAGTGTTTCGTGTTCCTCTTCAGTTTTAAGGGGTTTATGATTTCCTTTGTACCAAATACCCTCAAATTTAACCTCTCCTAGATGACTTCTATCTAACACTACATCTCTTACCCTTTTACTTCCCCATTTAGTATTTCTTTTTACAGTTGGAATGCCCATCTTATTCAGTTGATAAGCTATATTATTACAAGTTTCTCCACTTAAAGCTTTATCTATTATAAATCTATATAATTTAGCTTTATTCTCATCTATATCTAGTTCTCTAGTTGTTCTATTATATACATAAGGGAATGAGGGAGAACCATGAACAAATTTACCTTGCTTGACTGCATTTATCTTACCTTGTCTTAATCTTTTCTTTATTAATCTAAACTCTGATCTTGCAAGAAGTTTCTCGAAATCACTCATCAGAATATCATTCTCTTCATCAAAGTTATATATCTTAGTCGGAGTTTCTACTAGTACACTATTCTCTCTAAATATTTGAGTTATTAAAGCACTATGTAACTCATTTCTTGACAATCTATCTAAAGCTACAACTAAAACTCTAGAATACTTATTTATATTGTCTAATAACTTATTCATTTCAGGTCTTTCTTCAAGTGTATCACTACTACCTATCTCTTCATATAAGTCATATGAATAATTATTCTTCTGACATATGTCTAATAATTGCATTTTATGTTTCTCTAAATCTTCAACATCTCCTCTACTTTTACGCAGATATACTGCTACTCTCTTCAATGTTTCCACCTCTTTTATTGTTTATTAATACTATTTCTTTAGCTAATTTATTTAAAGATTTATCACTAACTTTATTTATAGCTATACTTTTTATAGTTAATTTATTTACTTTTCTCTCTCTAGTATACATTATTTTCGTATTCCTCCAACTTTTTATAACAAAAAAGACATAGTTTTTACACTATGCCTATCTAATTAATTTTCTATATGCTATTAAATACTTATTGTCATTGAATGATCTGCTTTTCTTCAATGTATTTTACATTAAATATTGTAATGAATATATTGCATAATAACTATCTAATGCTTTCTCTATCTTAGCTTTTAACTCTTCATTGATAACATATGTATCATAGTCATCTCCACTTATAATGCCCTCTCTGAAACTGCTTTTTAATGTATAATATGCTTTTTCTTCATTTAATCTCCAAGTGTCCCTACAAATTACTTCTGCACATATAAGTTCTCTCTTATTGTATAAATCTTTTAATCTTAACTTAGTTTCATATAACAGAGTATCTATTTGTTTTAAAGTCTTTAATTTGCTATTAACTCTGATAAATAACTCTTCTATGACTTCTGCACTATATTCTTTTGTATCATCAGAGAATAGTTTCTTATCACATAGTAGCACTCTTTGTAAGCTATCTTCTGCATTAAATACTTCATATCCAACTTCTTTATATTTATTAATAGTCTTTCTTTCTAACATTAACAATAGCATTTTAAACTCTTCATTAGTCATGCAGATACTTTCATCTAATAGCAACTCTATACAGAATTTAAAGTCTTCTGAGTTGTATTCTGATTGAAGTCTTTTATTGATATGTGTATTATTATCTAACTCTTCTTTATGATTTATAAATCTATCTGTTAAAGTCATTGTTTCTCCAACATAAACTCTCTTATTTTTCTCATCTTTTATACTATATATAGCTTTTTGCATTAATATATTATCTCCTAACTAATTAATTTTTATTTTTAATATACAATGTTACTCTTACTCTCTTATTTTTCTCAGATACTATTTATTTGCCCTCACAAGCGTTTCTGAGAGGTTTTAAGAGAAGAGGAATAAATACACTAACAATGTGCAAACTCTTCTCTTATAGCTTGTCAGGTGTTATATTTAGTCTGCTAACTCTATTAGTCTTTCTTGTAATCTATCTAACTCTTCTGCATCTGCAATGATAACAGATGAATCAACTCTATAAAGTCTAGGAATTATACCTCCCAAATCTCTATTAATTGGGTCAAGAGTTGGCAATATAATATCAAACTCTTCTAATGTGAATGACATATGTATTAAATTATAACTAGCTAATCTATGTATAATTCTATTCATAGTACAAGCTATTTTACATTCTTCTAGTGTGATCCTTCCTTGTATGCATAAATCTTTAATATATTCAACAGATAACTCTTTATCGTGTTTAGATACAATTTTCTCTATTTTATCTCTATCATATCCCTCTTCAATAGACTTTCTTCTCCAAATGTCTTCTTGAACACTATGTACTCTGCAATTATGATATATATTAGCAAACTCTGAATGTTCTATCAGAGATAATCTCTCAAAGTATTCTCTTTGCTTATCTTCTGTATCATATTCTAAATCAAATTGCTTACTAGCTATCTCATAATGTCTGCTTAATAATCTTCTCTTTTTAGATAGTATATACTCTTTCATTTCTTCAAAAGATAACTCTTTGAACTTCTCTATATCTTCTTCTGATACATCTTCTATACTATTCAGAGATAACTCTATATCTTCTTCAACGATATTAACATTATCAATAATATCAATTATCTCTGAGTATTTATTGATATATTGATTATTTTTAAGTTCTCTGAGTGCTTTAGAACACTTCATAGAAGTATCTATCAATGTTAGCTGCTTTAATATATTCTTATCACAAGAATAAGTTATATATGCAGATTTTATATAATATACATCATCTATCAATGCAATTTCTTCAATACTCACTCTCTCTATCTTTGTTAATCTAACAACATCATTTATTTCAAACATTTACTATCCTCTTTAGCTTATATTTTCTTTAGATTTTCAATTTCTTCTAAGTCTTTCTTACTAAGCACATACTTAGTTTTTGTCTGTTCTGTAAAGCCACTTCTAGTGTACTTTCTCTTAGTTTTCTTTATCTGCTTAGTTTCTTTAAGTTCTTTACTTACTTCAATAACTTTTTGATTTGGGTCTATAAGCAGATTAGATAATTTATTTAAATCTTTATCATAATATTTTCTTGTTTGTACAGTATCATAATAAAAGAACGGATTTTCTGTATTATGCTTTTTAGATATATTATCTAGCTTTTTTTGTATTTTTTCTTCAGAATTAACAACGTTTTTCTCTAAAAGCATTTTATCTATTCTATGTTGTATAAACTTCTCTGTTCCAATTTGTGCAATATCTTGTAAAGTCATATCTTTATCTAAGAAGTAATTTAGTGTACTCTCTTTATTAAGAATTAACTCAATTTTTGGATAGAATTTATGCACATTTAACTTCTCTTTAACTGTTTCTTCTAACATTCTATTGAACGTATCTATGATTGATTGATCTGAACTATTATATATCTTTTTTAGAGAAGTATATCCCATTTTGTTTGCTACTTCTCCTCTCAGACATTTGATTTTATCTATCAGATATTTATCAACCTCTTCTGCATTGTATTCTTCTAATATCATATTATCTATTTCTTCATCATCAAGCACATAACCCTCTTCATTTTTGAACTTTGGAACTAACACTCTCATAGTTTCTCTAATGCTTATATGTCCTGAGTCTTTTAGCAATGATAGTACATAGTTAGTTGCTTTATATATAGCATCATTCGTGCTTGGATATATATGTTCAAAAGATTTTATATTTATCTTAGCATTATTACAGAAGTCAAATTTATTTAATCTAGCATTCTTAAAATTCTCTCTATTTCTTATTCCAACTAAGCAACTTAATGCGAATTTATCAGTTGTCATCTTAAAGTATCTATCATCTATATGTTCATAATTTTTTAAATTATCTTCTCTATCTTCTAAACTTTTCAGATATAGATTAGCTAATAAACTATCAACTATATCTGCACTATATTCTGCTTTCTTATTAGTATGACTATTTACATTAGTACCTCTCTTATTAGCAACTAACTCTGTACTTTCCTCTTCTGTTAACTCTTTAGCAGATAATATCTTATACATTGTAGTTCTGCCTTTTTTGTACTCTTCAACATTGAATAAAGATTTGAATGTATTAATCTGAGTTTCTTTTGCTTTTCCCCCATTATAGGATTTTAAATCACATAATGAACATATATCTTTATAAGAATAACTTTCTTCAACTAAGAATTTATCTTTATTTTTTAATATTTTTACTGCGTTTTCATTTGTTTTTGACATTTTTTTTACTCCTAAATCTTAATTTTTTCTATATTTTTTCTAGTGTTTTTTATATTATACTCTTTCTATTTCTGTTATAGTTATATATATAATAATACTATTACACAAATAGAAAGAGTATAATAGCACTTTTGCTATATAAAATATAGCATTTCTCACTATCAGAGAGTGATTTTTTTTACTCTGTCTATGTTTTTCTTAAATAAAAAAGAGTTAAATATAACTCTCTTTAACTAGCAAATACTACTCTAGCAACTATTATATCTTCATTACTATATTCATGCTTTACATAGATATTGTATGTAGTATGCTTATACATATAATTACTCTTTTTTAACACGCAAGCTGGTACATAGTCTAATTTCTCTATCTTTGATACTTTGTTAAAGAATACATCTTCATTTTTCATATTTACAAAATAAGTACCTTTTGGGCTATAGTTTCTTTCTACTTGTTTACATTCTGCATTATCTAATGAACTTACAAAGACATATCTATTCTCATTGAATAGTTGATCTAATTGATTTGCATTACTTAATAGTTGTAATTCTTCTGCACTCATAAGCATATCCTTAGATACTTTTGTATTTTGCATACTTCTTAATTGTTCTTTCAATTCATCTTCTCTCTTTTGTGATTGAGTTCTTGTATCTTTAAATAAATCACTTACATTCTGAGTAGTAGTAGTAGCTTTTTTGTAGCTTGGTAAGTATCTATGTGCATTAGCAACTACTTTACTTTCTGAATAATTCTCTAGTCCATTACCTCCATAATTTTTAAATCCAAATTTATCTCTCATAATTTTTAAATCCTTTCTATTTTGTCTATATTTTTGTTAAATAAAAAAGTAGTAATTGCTACTACATATTATTTCTTTGTATAAAATCTTCAATATCTGATTTCAGATAATATCTTCTATTTGTTGCAGTTCTTCTAGCTTTAAAGATATCTGCTTTATCATATCTATAAAGTGTTTTATAGCAAATGTTCAAAATCTTACAAACTTCACGTGGCTTGTACTTTTTAACATTTCTGATTAAATCTATATTATTCATATGTATACCTCTTTTTCTTTTCTATATATTCTTACAAGGAGTAAATCCCTCTCCAAATGTCAGAAGAGGGATATGCAAGTAAAAACATATTTATGATTTAGTTATAAATTTTTTAAATAAATTAAGCGAGTAAATTAAGTAAATATTGTGAGAGATTAATTCTCTCATTATAAATAAAGTATTACTCTATCTACAATCAAAGAACTATATCTACAAGTGTCATTCTCTATTCATATAAAGATTTGTGAAATTTTCAGATAATGCACTCTAAATAGTTGATAAATACTAGCTTTTCTCAGAGTGTAAGCTATGCTAACATTTTAGATTTTTGTCTATTCTCTTCCATATTACTACATGTGAAATTTTCTAAAATATCCTATCATAAGCTATATATTTACTAGCATTTCAGGGAGTGTAGGCTAACTTCACATTTTCAACTTTTGTCTATTTTCTTATCATAAATAAAAAATGCCGATTTTTTCAGGAACACTCTCATAAGCATTGATATATCTAGTATTTCAGAGAATGAATTAATCAAACTTTTGTCTATTTCTTATCATAAATAAAAAAACACGATTTTTTTAAAAAACACTCTCAAATAGTTGATATTTACTATTATATTCAGAGATTTTCTAAAACGTATTTTTTCTACTTTACTCTATTCTCTTCCATATTACTCTATGTGAAATTTTCAGATAATGCACTCTAAATAGTTGATAAATACTAGCATTTCAGATAGTTGTCTAAATCAAACTTTTGTCTATTTCTTATCATATAAAAAGAAAGTCGTATTTTTTCAGAAACACTCTCATAAGCTATATAAATACTAGCATTTCTTAGTGTTCCTGCATACTTCAATTTATCATCTTTAGATTTCTGACAGTGTTAATTCTAATTAAAATTGATATTTTAATAGTTTTTGATAGTTAAGAAATCATTGATTTTACTAGCATTTCGAGAGGTCTATAAATCAGACATTAGCTAGAAATTGTTCATTGTCAGAAATTAATTTTTGAAAATACCCAAATACCCCTCCCCCCCTCCATCTATCTTTATGATCTACTCAACAATCTACTATCACAAAATGTGATATCGAACGTCGAACGTCGATTTTTTGGTGATAGATATTGTAACTAGGAGAGCAACTTCTCTAACACTAACTAATATTTATAGATTTTTGCATGCCCCCCTATCAATACGAACTTTGTAAACCTTAGTGAGTGTTACAATTATATCGTTTCTGATGATTTTTATATTTCTAGAATTTTTATATACTTATATTTCTACTATTTATATAATTCTATAAATATTTTTTCTATCAGAATTGATATTTATATAGTATTTCACTATGTAATTAGTTCGCATTGAGTTCGCTATTTCGTTAAATAACAATTTAGCGAAATTACACGAAATGCACAAAACGAACAACGAAAATGGCTTATTTACTAGCTTTATGACACTTTTTAGAGTTCGCATTCTATCGACAAACAATACGAAATTGCGTAATCTTTATATGTATTTCGCATTATTTCGCTATTTATTGCATTATGTACATATCTACATATGGGATATTTATCTCATATTAAAAAGAGATAGCATTCTAACTATCTCTCTTCTGTATGATCTGCTTTCGTTCACTCATATTTATCACTTCGAAAAGGATATCGCAAATCTCTATATTTTCTCTGCTATTTCTCACTATTCAGAGAATTAAATATTTATTGTCTATGATTTTCTTATTCTCTTAAATCCCTTGATTTTACTATGATTTGGAGTATGTTAAATTCTTCAATAAAATCATCTTTATCGAGTCGGATTTAAAAGATTTTCATTTTTATGTGTGTGCTTATCTCACTCATAATAGGTCTTTGGCAACGACTTGAAACCTCTTCTAGTGTTATAGAAGTATATTTCACTATATATGCTTACAACTCACTACAGGACGATATAAGACGTTTTACATATTAGACGACTAATAACACTACTACCGCCATTAAAACCTCTTACAAGCTATTCTGACGAGTTGTATCAGAACGAATTTTTTCGTTCACCTATATATAATCCAAAATTGGCTTTTCAACGCTTACTAAG
>OMGY01003608.1_pt1 | contig 10276 bp, 13 predicted proteins | sample 1674461 | NCBI WGS metagenome assembly OMGY01 (sample SAMN05578579, study PRJEB25193) | human gut metagenome | biome: Human Microbiome; feature: human-associated habitat; material: feces | host: Homo sapiens | place: USA:Birmingham
ATCGCAGCCAGTCATCGAGGACAACGGCCGCGATAGACACGAAAATCCACAAAATGCTGAACGGGAGGCAAATCTGTCCTTTGTAGTTGAACGGCATACCGGAGTAGTCCCAAACGCCGAGGCCGAGCCAGACGTTGAGAATCATACCGGTAACGAGCTCCGCTCCTGTCACGATGGCCGAGCCGAGGACGCCCTGCCAAATGAGCGGGGTATCCCACTCAAGCAGGCCCTCATTCAGCTCACCGAGAATCAGGAAAAGGAATCCGCCGAGGACGAACATCGTCCAATGGCTATGTCCTCTGAAAAGCACCTCGAGTCCGAAGTATACAAGCCCTCCGAACACAAAGAGGATGGCAGTTTTACATACAGAGTTCCTTGCCATTTCGGTCCTCCTTAGGCGGAGAGCTTGTTGATGATGGCCGTAATCTGCGCCTGCGCCGCGCTGAGAATGTCCCCGACTTCCTTTTCGAGGTCCTCGGGAAGGGCGCATCCGTAATAGATGGAGCCGATAACATTCGGGTCGGTCTCGCGCTTCGCCCACTGGCGCAGCGCATTGCAGTAGGTCGTCTGTTTGGTGACGAAGCTCTTGTATTCGCTGTACAGAGTAATAATGTCTGCCGCGCTGTACATAACGCACTTGCCGCCATCCGGGTGGTAAGGGTATTCGGACGCGCCCAACGTAATGGCCGCAAACATCGAGTCGATGTTCGTCTGGTCGTTGGGCATCAGCGAAAAGTGCTGCGTACCGTCGGACAACTCCACGTCAATGCCAGCATAAATAAAGTTCTGGCAGGTTTCAGAAGCGTCGTCCGCCACCTTCTGTGCCAGAGTGGGAAGGTCGTTTTTCTTCCATTCAATAGCCATACTGTCCTCCTTACTGGAATGCGCCGGAGACGGCTTCGATGTAGCCGCCCTCGCCGGATTCGCCGCGCTCCACGCTGACGCGGAAGTTAAACGCCGCGCCGTTGGTGGCGGTCTTATTCTCAAAGACGATGTTCACGCCTTTTTTTACCTCGGTCGTGGCATCCTGCCAGACCGGGGAGCTGTCGAGTGCGTTGTTGGTCACTTCGGCTTTGAACTTCGCATCATCGGGGATGGAGCCGGTCACCTGAAGCACGGCAACGGTAATGTCGCCCTCAACGGCCAACGGTTCAGCCAGCGTCACGCTTGCGGCGTGGACGGCCTTGGTAAAGGTCGCGGACGTGCTGACGGTTTCCTTGCCGTCGCTCACCTCAACGGTGATGGCGTGGTTGCCGTTCAGGATTTTCTGGAATCCGGCAGCGCTGGCCGTCTGCTCAAAGGTCAGAGCCGTGCCGCTGGCAACGCCGGTGCGGGTCTTGGTGGTCTTGCCGTCCAGCTTTTCGGTGACGGTCAAGGTGTCGCCGTCGGAATCCCTGACGGTGTACTTCCACGCAAAGGCCGCGTTCTTCCGCCCCAGAGCTGCGCCGTCCGTGCTGACGGTAGGTGCAGTGTTGACACTGACCGTGCCATCGTCAGAGACCACGAGTGTAGAGGGAAGAATGAAAGCGGGGCGAACACCAACGGAGTGGTAGTACCAGCCGTAGTTGCCGGAGCCATCGGTGATGACGCCCCAGACGAAGCTGTCATCGTCGGTGCTCGGAGAGCGCAGCCACCAAATGGCAGCGCTGCTGCCGTTGTAGGCGACACGCTTGCTGTTGCCGCCAGAGCTGTTGCCAAAGTACGCCAGCCGAACACCATCCTTGGGGAAATAGCCGTTGTCGCTGGTCGTCCAGCCAACCTCATAACCAGACAGCAGGAATACTTTCGTGCTCAGGCCATTGGAGCCGGTGGCAAGGCTGCCGCCGGAACCAGTGCCGTTATGGTACGGGATTTTCACCTGCTTAATAGCTGCCCGGATGTTGCTGTCGATGAGGTTGTAGAATGTTCCGTTCAGGTATGTGTGGATGCTGGAATCCTTGTAGGAGTTATTGTTGCCGAACGTGGACGTTGTGTAGATGTCCTTCATCAGCAGCCAAGTACCGTCACAGCTTGCATCATAGGTGCCGGTATTCGGGTTGCCCTGCTGCACAACAATAAAATCTTTGGACGCGCCGTTGACTTTGATTTTGACAATGCTGCCAACGGCTTTTGTTCCCAGTTTTACGTTTGCCATTGTTACCTCCTTGTTTTCGTTCAGGCCCACGGCATGATCTCCGCAGGCCGCGTGTTCTGCGATACAGAGAGGGACAGGGCTTTGTGTTGCTTCTTGTAGATGCAGCGGCATTGCCTCGCCCGCCGTCTGTCACGCGCAAGTTTGTTCGAGTTGATTTTTCGATGGATAGGGATTTTACAGTCAAGCAATTTTTCGAGCCGGTCCGCGTACTGCCTGCGCAAAGAATAAGTATCGCCGTGGGCGGCATGGGCATCCCACGCATCAAAGCTCCGCAGGATTTCCTGCTTGGTCACTTCGCCTGCGGGGTATGCCGTCTCCCAATATCTGATCTTGTTCTTCATCCGCTTGGAGCTATCCCGGCGCAGCTTTTGGATGACCGCGCCGGTGTCGGTCAGGTAGCTATGGAATCCCAGAAAATCAATACCGTTCCGCAGCGGGAAAATGGCGGTTTTCTGGTTCAGCTCAAGGCCGTAACTGTCCATGAGCGCCCGAACATCCCGGAGAATGCACTGCAATTTCTTCTTGTCCGAACAGATGATGTAGAAATCATCCATGTATCGGCCATAGTATTTGATGCGGTACTTTTCTTTGATGATGTGGTCGAACTCGTCCAAAAACATGAGGGCGAAAAGCTGGCTCGTCTGGTAGCCCAGCGGCAAGCCGTCCTCCATCACGTCGATGTAGATGCAAAGCAGCTCATAGACACGCGGGTCAACGCCGCGCTTGTCCAGCACGGCTTTGAGCTTGCGTTTTAGCTTCCGGTGGTCGATGCTGGCGAAGAAATGCCGCACGTCGCCTTTCAGCACCCAGCCGTCCGCGCCGTGGCCCTCACGGCGGTAATAGTCCACCATGTGGGTTTTCAGGCGCATCAGGCCGTCGTCTGTGCCTTTTCCGGTCTGGCTGGCGTGGCTGTCCCGGATAAAGCTCTTTGTCAGGGCATCATACAGGATGTTATCGACCAGAGCGTGCAGCACCACCTTGTCCACAAATGCGGGGGCGTGTACCATGCGGCGCTTCGGCTCGTAGACGGCAAAGACCTCAAACTTACTTGGCACATAGCGTATCTGCTGCCGAATGCTCCCGTCTGGCTGCCGCACATTGCAGACAGCCAGCTTACGGGAGAGCTTTTCCGTGCAGGCCAGCGCCTGCGCCTCGTACTCGATTGTTTTGCTTTTACTGCGCTTTCCCTTCCGAGCTTCAAGGTAGGCTTTGTAAAGTACCTCAAAGCTGCACAGTTCTTCGTATGTCAAAATGACCCTCCGCTGGTTCGCGTTGCGGTAGTGGGCTGCATCCGGCAGGGATGGCCCACCTCAGCGGGATGTATTTATCACTTGCCTGCATCGGCAAGCGACAGGATGCGGTTTCCTTTGATGGGCGCACTGCTTTCAGCTTATGCCTACTCGTCACACGGTTCCATCAGAGCGGGGCGAACACCATAGGAGTTGTTGTACCAGTTGTTGTTGTTGGAGCCATCGGTGTTGACGTTCCAGACGTTGTTGTTATTGTTGGTGTTCGGAGAGCGCAGCCACCAAATGGCAGCGTCAGACAAACAAACCGCACCCTTTATGCAAAGCGGTTGCCCGCTGTGCGTTTACGGTTCCGGGTAAAGGACGGCTTTCAGGGCGGCAGCCTGTTCGGTCAGCCGTTTCCGTTCCGCTTCTGCCCGGAGTTTTTCGGCACGTCCGCGTTCCGACGTGAGCCACTTCATCGCCGGGTATTTTACGTCCGTGACCTTCTTTGTCCAGATACCGGCTTTCTTCGCACTGATGATACCTTCCTCCGTGCAGATGGTCAGGTATTCCAGCAGTAGAGAGCAGCCGTCCACGACCGCGCCGATCTTCTCAACGCGCTTGTCGTAGTCGGTCTGGAAATTGACGTTGTTCGCCGCGTGTGCATCCAGCAGGATTTGCCGGGCAGTCAGCCGGATGCCCTCACCGTACAGACGGAAAGTGCTTTTGGAAAAGCCCTCCCTGTCCCGTGTGTCGAGTGCATGGACGGCAGTGCCGCACACCTTCTGGATGTCGCGCACATCTTCGAGCGCCGCGACTTTCTGGATGATCTTCCGGGCATCGCTCCGGCTGATGTCATCGGTGACGATGCGGGTTGCCCTCTGAGTGTAGCGCAACAGCTCCCGCGCATTCGCGCCGACCTTGAATGTTTCAGCCATCAGAACTCCACCCTCGCCTGTTCTGCGTTCCACACGCCGGCGACGGCCAGACCGTCAAGGCTGCCGAACGTGGCAGAAAACGGGTTTTTCGTGACGTTCGTGCCGAACTTCAGCTCAATGGCCTTGATGCTGGCGTTCATAGCTGCCACACTGGCACGGATGTCGCTGTGGGCATTCTCCGCACCGTTGTGAGCGTCCACGGCTGCGCTGATGCGCTGGTCGGTCTCAGCCTTGGTGTATGCGTCCACCGCCGGACGCTGCGATTCAGACAGCTTACCATCCGCATCCAGCGTTGCCACGCCGCCCGGTACGCCGATCTGGTTAGTGCGGACAACATCTTCATCCGGCGCCTTGCCGGGGCCTGCGTTAAAAGAACCGTATGCCATTTAGGTTCCCCCTTCCTGTGCAGCCGTGTATTTCACGGTGCTTGTAATGTGATACTGTGCAGAAATTTTCTCGGTCGGAGCTTTGGCGGCCCTCAGCCGCAGCTTTCCTTCGAGGCTTTCGGTCGCAATAAAGCCCACCGCACCCGCCACATCGTAAAATTCCGGCAGTACCGTAACATCCACAATGTCGGTAGCCAACAGGCCCGCAATGGGGATGTCACAATAAAAATAGCCGGGGGAGGAATCATCCTCGCCCCAGCCATCGACCGGAATCGTAAAAGACACCGCAGCCGTGACATCCTGCTTTTCGTGCAGGATGTCATCGGTTTCCTCGAATCCGTTTGCCGTTGCTTCGGAAAGGTCTCCGAGTGCGGTGTTGCACTGCTTGATGTGGCTGCAAAGCGCGGCAAGCCCTGTGCCCAAAAGCGTTTTGACCTTCGCTTTTGCCATAGAGCTTACCTCCTCATGTCTTAGTCAGCGTCAGCCAGCAGAGCGGCGATCTCCTCTGCGGAGAAGTCCTCCACGTCCTCGTCGTGCAGAACATTCTCCGGCTCGGTGTACACGACGACTTCCTTGCCGTCGATGTTCACATTGCCGTTGGTGGAGCTGGCGGCAGTCTTGGTTGCGCCCTCAGAGACACCGGCCAGCTTTTCGCCCTCGGCATCGCTCATCAGGCGCTTGCCAGCCTCGGCGCCCACGAAGTCCGCAGGCTTCTTGCCGCTGTCGGTCAGATTGCCCTCGCCATCCAGCGCAGCAAAGTTGCCGGTGGTGGCACCGGTGGCCTTATCGGCCTTGCCGGAGATGTCCACTTCCTCAGGGGTGGGAACATACAGACCGTCGTCCTTCAGGGTCAGAGCGTTGCCCGCAGCAGCGGAAACATTGACCTTGACATCCACCTCATAACCAGCGATGGTAACGGTGGTGGATGCATCCTTGCCGGTAGCCTTGGCGGCGTAGGTATCGACCAGAGCGGCCATGTTCAGGAAGCTGTAGGTGCAGTTGTCAGGGTTCTGGCCCTTAACAGCCAGCACCATGACAGGCTTGCCGTCCAGCTTGGGGTCGGTAGCGCCGGGGTAGGTCGCAGCATCGAACTTGAACTTGGCCACGAAGGTGGTCTTGGTCTGGTCGAGGAACAGCTCAGAGGGGAAGTCAACGGAGAAAGCAGCAGTGCCGCTCTTGTCGGTAGAGGTGTAGAAGTTCACGGTGTTGCCGTCAACGCCAAGAGACTTGATAGCAGCGTTGGCTGCGGTCTGCACAGGGGTAAAGGCGTCCTTCTTGACGAAAGTCTTCTTGATCTCAGCGGTCAGGTTGCGGATGGTGGTCTTGGTAGAAATCTGCTTAGACATAATAGTGTCCTCCTAAAAATTATTTCAGCATATCAACGATTTCCTGCTGCGTTTCTTCCTCGTCGAGCAGGTCTTCACTCGTCATAACGGTTTCTTTGCGGACGGTCAGCGCGTTTGCGCTGTCGAAGTCAAGACCTTCGCCGATGCGGACGGCAATAGCGCCGCTCGCGTCACGCTTCAAGCCCTGACCGATGCTTACGCTACCGGTTTCACCCGAACCACCTCCTTTCCCGAACAGGGTTACGGTCGCCTGAATGTCTGCTTCCGGGATGCGCTGAGAAAAGAATCTGATGAAACCATCATGCGTTTCGCACCCGTTCAGGACACCCGCTTTGGTCGTAGTATAGAAGCTGCCGGGAGATACAACGCCAACGGGTACAAGCTCGCTGGTGCTGTCCGACAGTTCTGCATCATAAATGCACTGGTAGTAATCCATACCGCCAGCGTTTTCGTAATCATCCTCGTTGCGGGCGGGCTTCCACCCGTCAGCCGCAAGGGTGAGTTCGTAGGAGCCATAGTAGCCGCCTGTTCCGCCGTCCACCTGTTCCTTGATAAGAGCCTTTACCTGTTCTTCGTTCAGGATTTCCCCGGATTCAGACAGGTTCTTCACGGCTGCGCTGACCGCTGCCGTGATGGTAGTCGCATGGGCACTGGCGTCGGCGTTGTGCTTCTCGATCTCGGCCTTGACCAGCTTCATCAAAGCCTGCATCTGCGGGCTGAGGGCAATTTCGATTTTTGCTTTGTTCGAGATTGCAATAAGGGCAGCAATCTCAATTTCAAAATCAGCGTTCACGCTGGATGCAGGGACTTCGATTCCACGTTCATCCTGCATGATGAACAGCAGCACTTCGGCATCATCATTCAGGCGGCCATATACGCCGATCTGGTGCATGATGTAAGTGCTTTCTGCTCCGGTAATCTGGATGCTGACTTTCCGGGCCGTTTCCTCTCCGTCCTTTACGGTGTCAATCGCAAGGATGGTCAGTTCGTGCGTTTCGCCGCTGACGGTCGTTTCTGCCGACAAGTCGGTTTCAACGATGCCGGTGCCGCTCACGGCGCGGGTGATGGTGAGCGCGCCGCCGGAGAGGGATTCCGACAGGAGCGCGGCACCGGCAGTTGTATAACTGGATTTTTCCCAGCTCATGTTGTCTGTCCTCCAATCTTGATGGTTACGGTTTCGTGCGTGTGCGCAAGCCCGCCGGTGGCGTATGCCTGCGCGGTGATGTTTTTCGGGTGGATGGCTCCGGGCAGTTCAACGGTCGTCTGCATCCGCGCTGCGCTCATAGCACCACGAGCCGTGACGGCGCGGGGTTTGATGCTTCCGGGCAGCCGAACGGTGCAAAAGGCAGCCATTCCGCAGGGTGCGGCGGCGACGTAGGCTGGCTGTAAATCCGGAATATATGCAAGAACAAGCGAAAGCGAAAGATGAGCCGGAATCTTGCGCTTCAAGCATTCCATGACGTCGCTCGATAAGAATGTGGAGTTATCATTTGGGAAGAGCTTCACATAAATTCTGCTATTTTTGAATTCAACAGAGGACGAGGCTCCGGTATATCCAAAAACAATATCTTTTATCTCCTGAGAGCCGATGTGGTTGCCGCCGATGAAGTACAAGGCGACGAGCTTGCGCCGCGCCTCGAGGGTGCGCTTCTGGTTCAGAGGGATACCGAGGAAGGTTTCCATCTGCGCCAGCGTATCCGTGTCCATCAGGGATACGAAGTTGTTGTTGACAACAGTGTCCACGCCGTCCTCGATTTCGTCCAGCCCGCCTCCGGCTGCGCGCCAGATAGCGTCCATCTCGAAAACATCCCGGTAGAACACCGGGTAGAATGTTTTCAGCTCCTCGTATGCGCTGGGGAATCCGTTAGGATACAGGGTTGGTTTCACTTACTGTCACCTCCCCCAAAACAAATACCTCCTCTTTTCCGGCCTCGACGTTTGCCGTCTGGCCGTTGAAACGGAGGTTTGCGTAGTCCAGCACTCCCAAGAGGCTGTAAATCGTTTCGCTGTCGTCCGTGGTGAGGTTGATGCTCTTGATTTGAGCTTTGAGGGCCGTCTGCGCTGCGCTCCTGACGCTGGCGAGGTCTCCTCCCTTTGCAAGTGTCACGGAGAAAGAGATGTTGACCCTTTTCGCCGTGGCGGATGTCGCGGTGAAGTGCGCGCCGATGTTGGCCTGTCCCTCACCAAGGCCGGTCCCGCCCGGGTCGATGTACTCCTGTACGCGCTGCACAACAGCCTCAGACGCCGGGCCGCCCTCCGTGTCAATGAGAATGCCTTTGACCGTGTTCTCTCCCGCCCAAAGGGGAACAATGCGCGCACGGCCGACGCCGGAGATGCTCTCGCACCACGTTTTGTAATGCTGCTGGTTTCCATTTTCTGCCGGTCCAGCGATTTTCTCCTGTACACGCTTTCGGAGGCTCTCGTCGTCCTCGTCGTCTGCGCCCGGTTCGAGCTCCTCGACGATGGAGCAGGCCGTGAGGCTCCGCTGCGTGTCGGTCGGCACAACAGAGGTTCCGGCCGGAATGTCGTTCGCCTCCGTTCCGGCTTTCTCCGCCTCGATGTAGATGCCGAGGGCGTCATCCTGCGCCAGCACAAAATACTGGCCGCTGCAGAAGAAGCGCGTCCCGAGCTCCGGGAGTTTCCCGTCGTACTTGATGCGGTACTTTGCCGTCGCGGCTGCCTGCCGGTAAACGGCGTATTCCTCCGCCTTGAGCGTCAGGTAATCGCCGGTCGCCGTCACCAGAAACACCATCTCGAACACCTGTTCGAGGTCTGCATAGTATTTGGCGATTTTGAAAGCGATGCCTGCGACAGCATCGTAGAAGATGCTGCCCTGCCGGAGGTCGATTCCGTCCGGCGCGCGGCTCAAAATCTCCTCCAAAACCTTGTCGTAGGTCTGGGCTTCAAACACTCTATATCACCTCCTCGACCTCTGTGGTCCCGTAAATAGTGTCCGCCGTGAAGTGGACGTTGCAGGAATCCTCGTTGAACTCAAACTCAAAGTCATAGACTTTAAGAATCCGGCCGTCGCAGAGGAGTGCATCCTCCACAAGTCTCGGGATTTCCGCCCTGATGAGCTCCTCTGTCGCGTTCTCGTCCGTGACAGTGTCCTTGATTTCGCTGCCGTACTGGTTGTCGTAGACGAGGCAGTGGAAACGCGGAGTGAGGAGTGCTTTCAAAATAAACTGGTTGACGGCTTCGAGGCCGTCAACCTTTCCGACGATGCGCCCGGTATCGAGGTCGAGCTTGTAGGTGAGCGACGGCTGCTCTTTCTCCTCCTCGATGCCGGAAATAGGAATGGGAACAAATACTCTGCTCATACGATAGCCCTCTCAAGAGCGTAGTAGCTCTTACCGTCGTTGAAGCGGAGAAGGTAGACAGATTCGCCCGTCTTGAGCGCATTGTAAACGGTCAGCAGACCGCTCTCGATGGAAAAGGTTTTCAGCGAGTGGATGTGCGCACTCTCCTTGCTGCTCTCGACCTTGTGATAGTCTCCCACGGGCTTGTCCTTATCGCCCTCAAGCGGGCAGCCGACGAGGCCGGTCACCCCTCCGCCTCTGGAATCGAACAACTGGAACTTGTGGCCGTGCGCGCCTCCCACATGGGTGTTGCTGTCGATTTTGCCGTCCGCGAGGGCGATGTCTACTTTCACTTGATAGTCGGTCAGGTTCCGGGGGACGAGGAGCGCGCTGCCAGAGATTTCGAGCTTTTCGTCGTTCTCTATCTGGATGGTGAGCGGGCTCTCTTTCGTGACCGTGCCGACAACGATGCCGCCGTCTTTCGGCAGCATGGAGAGAAAGAGCTGCTTTAGGCTCGTCGCTTCATCCGGGTTCATGTGCAGCTCCTCCTATCCGATTTGACTGGCGTCCACCCATCCATAGACGGTGCTCTGCTTGTCCGTGTGGATGATGTGGTACGGGTGTTTTGCGTTCTTGCTCTTGGCGATGGCAGTGATTTTCGCCGGTCCCGCTTTCGGGCTGTTGGTCGGAGACGTCGCGGTGGACGCAACGTACTGGGGACCGCCCGAAAATTGGACCTTATCGCCGACGGAGTGCGAGGTCGAGCTCTTTTCATCGCTCGCCTTTGCGCTCCGCTCGGTGTCTGTTGCCATGTTCAAGGTAAGGCGCATCGAATGGTAGTTGCCCTTGAATGTGTGGGTATCCTCGTCTACATAGTAGCTGTTCGAGATGCCGAGCGGCCTGTGCATCATCATCAGGCCGCTCGGCATCTCGAACAGCAAAGA
>OMGY01003615.1_pt1 | contig 10253 bp, 9 predicted proteins | sample 1674461 | NCBI WGS metagenome assembly OMGY01 (sample SAMN05578579, study PRJEB25193) | human gut metagenome | biome: Human Microbiome; feature: human-associated habitat; material: feces | host: Homo sapiens | place: USA:Birmingham
GGTACTTTTTCATACTCATTTTTCGGCCTTTGTACGTCACCATGCGCTGTCCTTCCAGCACTTCCTGAGCGGCTTTCATGCACTCTCTTCTGGCTCCGGAAGAATATTTCCCACGTTCAACATTTTTAGTTTCTCTTGCAAATTTTCCCTGGCGGACCGGACTAAACTGCCCTCTCTGCTTAATTACTTTCAATACCGTATTGGGGAAGCTTGAAGATTTTACACGGTTCATAACCACACAGCCAACAGCTATTTTTCCTGCATAGCACTGATTACCGGCTTCACAGTAGATGATCGCTGCCATGTATTTTAAATCATTATCTGTATATGATTTTTCTGCCGCCTGAGATGTCTGTGCCGGACTAACTGCCGCACATGCGATCACAAGAAGAAAGGTAAGAATTGTCTTTAACACTTTTTTTGAAAACATAATAAAATTAACCTCCATGTCAAAATGATGTCTGTATCATTTTAGCAATATTTGTAATATATTTTGTGGAAAGTTTTCGTATGTATTTTCGCAAGACGGCATACCGTTCTTCGGAGATTTTTGGCATCGGAATCCTGCTCGGTACATTTGGCTACCTTGTGACCGGCCTTGCCAATGATTCGACGGTTTGTGTGGCGCCGGTGTATTGGTGCCTGCTCGGCGTCGGAATGGCGGTAAACCGTTATAACCGGAACCGGGAAGAAAAGAAAGAGGCGAACAAATGAAAAAAATAGTATTAGCAGCGATCAATGCCAAATATATCCATTCCAATCTGGCGGTATACAGCTTAAAGGCGTATGCGAAAAAATATCAGAACCAGATTGGCCTGGCGGAGTATACGATCAATCAGAATCCAGATGATATTTTAAAGGGGATTTATCGCGATCATCCGGAGGTACTGTGCATTTCCTGCTATATCTGGAATATTTCCTATGTGAAGAATCTGATCCGGGAAGTGCATAAGGTGCTTCCTGACACAGCCATCTGGCTGGGAGGACCGGAAGTGTCCTATGATGCGCGGAAGGTGCTGGAGGAGCATCCGGAAGTGACAGGTGTGATGAAAGGGGAAGGGGAAGTGACTTTCCTGGAGCTGGCGGGCTTTTATCTGGAAGGCATCTCAGAACTGGCGAAGATTGAGGGAATTACCTACAGGGACGGGGATCAGATCCAGGAGAATCCCTGGAGAGGAATCACGGATCTGAGTACGATTCCGTTTGTCTACAAAGATCTGAAAAAATTCGAAAACCGTATCATTTATTACGAGTCGAGCAGGGGCTGTCCGTTCTCCTGCAGCTACTGTCTCTCCTCGATCGACAAGAAACTGCGGTTCCGGGATCTGGAACTGGTCAAAGAGGAATTACAGTTTTTCCTGGATCATAACGTGCCACAGGTAAAATTCGTGGATCGGACTTTTAACTGTAAACACGATCATGCGATGGCGATCTGGAAGTACCTGATCGCTCACGACAACGGGATCACGAATTTTCATTTTGAGGTGGCAGCGGATCTGTTAAATGAGGAAGAGATCGCACTGATTCGCACGATGCGTCCGGGAATGATCCAGCTGGAGATCGGTGTGCAGTCGACGAATCCGGATACGATCCGGGAGATCCACCGGAAAATGGATTTTGCTCAGGTATCCGAGGTGGTGACACGGGTGCAGGAAGGACATAACGTACATCAGCACCTGGATCTGATCGCGGGTCTTCCATATGAAGACTATGATTCGTTTGGAAAATCATTCTGTGATGTCTATCAGCTGCGGCCGCAGCAGCTGCAGCTGGGATTTCTGAAAGTGTTAAAGGGATCCTTTATGTATCAGGCGGCGCCGGAGTACGGTTGTGTATGTCAGAGCCGGGAGCCTTACGAGGTGCTGTATACCAGGTGGCTGCCATATGATGACGTTCTGCGACTGAAACTGGTGGAAGAGATGGTGGAAGTCTATTATAATAGTAATCAGTTCGGAAAAACCCTGCGTGCGATAGAAAAATTATTTGACAATCCATTTGCGCTGTATGAGGCTCTGGGAGCATTTTATGATAAGAAGGGGTATATGGATATTTCGCATACCAGGATCCGCCGATACGAGATTTTACAGGAATTCCTGCAGGAATATGTAGATGAGGAGCAGATGGATTATTACCGGCAGCTGATGATCTGTGATCTGTATGCGAGAGAAAATATGAAAACCAGACCGGCATGGGCGAAGGATCTGAAAGCGTATAAGAGAGACATCCGGGAGTTTTATCTGAAAGAAGAAGAGACACATGAGTATCTGCCGGAGTATGAAGGATATGATGAGAAACAGCTGGCGCGTATGACACATCTGGAGCGGATGGATTACGATCCGGATACCGGAGTGAGGGAGCCGTGCTGGATCCTGTTTGATTACCGGAGCAGGGATGTACTGACGTACGATGCGAAAATGGTAAAATTATCATTGGTTGACATAATGCAAAAATAATTGCCTGTTGCCTGCCGGGGAAAAACGGATGACAGATGAGCAGAAGTATGTTTTCCGGTACAGGGAGCAGTTAGTAGGAGAAGACGAAGGGTAAGAGAGAAAGGAAAAGAAAATACGATGGAAAAAACAGCATGTCCGTCCAGCTATGTGGTTGTGGATCTGGAGACCACGGGGCTGTATCCGTCTCAGGACCGGATCCTGGAGATCGGAGCGGCCAAGGTTCTGGACGGAGAGGTGGCAGATACCTTTTGTATGTTTGCAGATCCGCAGATGAAGATTCCGGAGAAGATCCGGGAATTAACGGGAATTACACAGGAGATGGTAGCAGGACAGCCGACACCGGCAGAAGCAGTGCGTGCCTTTCTGGATTTCTGCGGGGAACTGGATCTGATGGGACACAACCTGATCTTTGATTACAGCTTTCTGAAGCATCAGGCGGCGGATCAGAAGATTCCTTTTGAAAAAAATGGAATTGATACTCTGAAGATCGCAAGAACGCTGCTTCCGGATCTGGAGAGCAGGAGCCTGACGAATCTGTGCGGGTATTTTCAGATCGACCGGGCACATGCGCACCGGGCGTATCACGACGCACTGGCAACCCATGAACTGTATCAACATCTGATACGGATCGCAGGAGAAGGGCAGGAGCGGATCTTTCAGCCGAAACAGTTACAGTATAAGGTAAAACGACGCGGTCCGATCACACCGGCACAAAAAGCATACTTGAATGATCTGGTGAAATATCATAAAATAGAACTGGATGTGTCTGTTGACAGCTTAACGAAAAATGAGGCATCCAGGAAAATCGATACGATTATTGCCCGGTACGGGCGCATAAAGAGGTGAATGAAAAATGAATATGTGGAAGAAAAACAGAAGGCAGATTGTAGCGGGAATTATCGCAGTTATACTGGTACTTGCGATGGTGGTTCCGATGGTTTTGGAAGTAATGTTATAAGGGATTGACATACAGATGAAGAAGAAAATAATGGCGGCCCTGCTGGCGGGAGTCATGCTGTTACAGCAGCCTGTCAGCGGATGGTGCGCACAGAATACAGAGCTCACACAGAAGTCAGAGGCGAGGCAGGAGAGTGAAAGCAGTGAAGATACGGCTGACGGAAGTGAGGATGACACAGAGGCTACCGGAACAGCTGCTGTAGATGACGGAGAAAACAGTCAGGAAGAAGACAGCGAAGATATTCCACTTATGACCGCTTTGTTTGAGACGGCGTCGGCAATTGGGACGGTAGGGTTATCGCTGGGAATAACTCCTGGCCTGGGGCTTGTTTCCCATATAATCTTGATTTGCCTGATGTTTTTTGGCAGAGTGGGAGGATTGACCTTAATTTTTGCCACCGTTTCTGAAAAAAAGCCTAACGGTTCAAAATATCCTCAGGAAAAAATTACAGTAGGTTAAGGAGAATAAAAAAATGAAATCAATATTACTTATCGGTCTGGGAAGATTCGGACGGCACATTGCTATGAAATTAGATGAATTGCATCATCATGTGATGGCGGTAGATAAAGAAGATACTCGAGTTGATGCTGTACTTCCCTTTGTAACTAACGCTCAGATTGGGGATGCGACTAATGAGGATTTTTTAAGTTCGCTTGGTGTTGGGAACTTTGATGTTTGTATTGTGGCTATCGGAGATAACTTTCAGAATTCATTGGAAGTAACGTCCCTTTTGAAGGAACTCGGTGCAAAAATGGTGGTGTCTCGTGCCGCTCGTGATGTTCATGCAAAATTTCTTTTACGAAACGGCGCAGATGAAATTGTTTATCCCGAAAGGCAGCTTGCCGATTGGGTTGCGATCCGTTATAGTGCTGATCATATTTTCGATTACATAGAACTAGATGAAGAACATGCAATCTTTGAAATATCTATACCGGGAGAATGGATAGGAAAAACAATCGGTCAGTTGGATATACGAAAAAAATATAACGTCAATATTATGGCGCTGAAAACAAATGATATTATGAATTTGAAAATAAGTTCCGATACGCAGTTGTTAAAGGACAGTACCATGCTTGTTCTTGGGGAGACGAAACATATTCAAAAATGTTTTCATATTTAATTTTTGAAAGAAGTTGGTGATATGAAAGACTTTGTTTTACTTATAGTGGTATTGGCAGCATTTATTTATGGTTATTTTCTTATGGAAAAGCTGGATAAATTTCTCAAGGAAAATCAATCCCAAAAACTTATTTCAGATTCTAAGCTCAGGATTGGATTTGAAACACCTGCAATCATAGATTCTATTGCAGATCTATTAGAACAATTTTCAAGCGAATACCCAAACTATGAGCTGAACCTGTTCTACGGTTCTGTAAGTGAAATAATAAATGGGCTGGGAAATAATAAACTTGATTTTGGCTTTATCATAGAAAATTCTAACGATATTTTGAAAGATGAGTATTGTTCCTTATCCCTTCAAATAAAGCAAAGTGTCATTACTCCAGGCTCTATAGACATTGCGGTACATCCCATCAACACGATTGAGAGACCAGCGAGAGTGATATGGCAAAATGACATTAATTGTATGAAGGGTCTATTTGTCGAAAAATTGCGTGATTTTTCGGAGCGTTTTCTGCTTTCGGCTACACGCCCGAATGGAAAAAAAGAAGAAAAGGTGGTATAATCTTTATACGATTTTAATGTCAGTGCTAAAATGCTTTTCTGAAATTTACGTATTATTCTATATAATGTTTTTGTATAAGGAGATGACCGTATGAGTGAAAGCAGACACAATCCGGATCAGTTATTAAAGGAAATCCAAGCTGATGAAGAAAACAGTAATAAAGGACATTTGAAAATCTTTTTCGGATATGCAGCTGGTGTGGGTAAAACCTACGCCATGTTAGAAGCAGCTCATATGGAAAAACAGCAGGGAATTGACGTGGTAGCCGGTTATGTAGAAACCCACGCACGTCCCAAAACAGCAGCTCTTTTGAATGGCTTAGAAGTTCTTCCTACAAGAGAAGTTTTTTATAATGGTATGATACTGGACGAATTCGACATTGGCATGGCGTTGAAAAGAAAACCACAGCTTATCCTTGTAGATGAACTTGCGCATACGAATGCCGAAGGATGCCGTCATGCAAAACGGTATCAGGACATTAAGGAACTTTTGAATGCAGGGATTGATGTCTATACGACTGTCAATGTTCAGCATATTGAAAGCCTTTGTGATACAGTTGCATCCATTACGGAAATTGTTGTACGGGAACGCATCCCGGATTCTATTTTTGATAATGCAGATCAGGTTGAATTAATAGATATTGAACCACAGGATTTGATCAACCGTTTGAATACAGGAAATGTATACAGACAGACACAGGAAAAACAGGCAGTAGAAAATTTTTTTACAATAGAAAATTTGACAGCTCTCCGGGAGATTTCACTGCGGCGATGTGCGGACCGGGTGAATATCCTCACAGAAAATACCCGCATAAAAAATCATGGAGATTATCACACAGGCGAACATATTCTTGTATGTCTATCTTCTTCTCCATCCAATGCGAAAATTATCCGTACCGCCGCAAAAATGGCTTCTGCTTTTAAAGGGGAGTTTACGGCTCTATTTGTAGAAACCCCAGATTTTTCGGTGATGAGCGAGGAAAATGTAAAACGCCTGCGTTCAAATATTTGTCTTGCTGAGCAGCTTGGGGCAAAAATAGAAACAGTTTACGGAGAAGATGTTCCGTTTCAGATTGCGGAATTTACTCGTTTGTCCGGTGTGTCAAAGATTGTGATCGGACGTAGTTCTGCTACAAAACGGCATTTGCTCAGCAAACCGACCCTGACAGAAAAATTGATTGATTATGCCCCTAACCTGGATGTGCATATTATTCCGGATACGGTTTCTAATGCGGCAGTGTATCAGTTAAGAGGGGGCAGGAAAAAGAACCATATCGTATTCTCTGTCACTGATACATTAAAATCTACTGCGATTCTGATTTTATCCAGTTTAGTCGGAATGATTTTCCGGAAATTTGGATTTGACGAAGCAAATATCATTACTGTTTTTGTTTTAGGTGTTCTTGCCACCGCTGTCATCACGAAACATCAGATATACAGCCTAATTTTCTCGATTGTAAGTGTTTTGGTCTTTAATTTCCTGTTTACGGAACCTCAATTTACCTTGCAGGCGTATGATCAGGGTTATCCTGTTACCTTTATTATCATGTTTTTGGCGGCATTTTTAACCGGTTCTCTTGCTATACGGATTAAAAACCAAGCAAAACAGGCGGCACAATCTGCTTACCGTACCAAAGTGTTATTTGATACAAACCAGCTATTGCAACAGGCAAAAGATAAAAATGAAATTGTATCTGCAACTTCAAATCAGCTCATTAAACTCTTGGGAAAAGATATCGTTTTTTATTTAGCTGATGGAGAAGTGTTGGATACGCCGCATATTTTTTCTGTAACTGAAGAAAATTTGGAATCGTGTATTTCCGAAAATGAAAAGGCCGTTGCCGGCTGGGTATTGAAAAACAATAAACGTGCCGGAGCTACAACAGGAACGCTTTCCAATGCAAAATGCCTGTACCTTGCTGTTCGCAGCAGCAGTATGGTATATGGAGTTATTGGAATCGTGATGGGGGAAATACCTCTTGATCCATTTGAAAACAGTATTCTACTATCCATTCTCGGAGAATGTGCCCTGGCTTTGGAAAACGAGAAAAATGCCCGTGAGAAACAGGAGGCGGCCATTCTTGCAAAAAATGAACAGTTGCGAGCGAACCTGCTGCGTGCTATTTCACATGATTTGAGGACACCGCTGACATCCATTTCCGGTAATGCCAGCAATCTTTTGTCCAACGGCGATTTCTTTGATAATGATACAAAAAAGCAGCTGTACATGGATATTTATGATGATTCCATGTGGCTGATTAACCTTGTAGAAAACTTGCTGGCTGTAACCCGGATTGAAGAAGGACGGTTGAATCTCCGTATAACGGAAGATTTGATGGATGACGTGATCACAGAAGCGTTACATCATATTAATCGAAAGAGTGAAGAACATCATATTTCCGTTGAAAGCAAAGAAGAATTTCTTCTTGCAAAAATGGATGCAAAGCTTATTGTTCAGGTAATCATCAATATTGTTGATAATGCTATCAAATATACACCTAAAAACTCTCATATTGTTATTCGGACAGAAAAGCGGGGAAAACAAGCAATCGTATCTATATCGGATGACGGAAACGGAATTGCTGACGAAATAAAGCCACGGATATTCGACATGTTCTATAGCGGTGCAAATCAAATTGCAGACAGCCGCCGAAGTTTAGGACTCGGATTATCTTTGTGCAAGTCCATTATTAACGCCCACGGCGGAGAACTTACTGTTTCAGATAATCTGCCGCACGGAACAGTATTTACATTTACATTACCGGCAGGGGAGGTCAAAGTATATGAATAAGTCACTAATATTAGTTGTAGAAGATGACACATCTGTCAGAAATTTAATTACAACAACCTTAAAAGCACACGAATACCGATATCTGACGGCACCCGATGGTCAATCGGCAATTTTAGAAACATCTTCACACAATCCGGACATTGTTTTACTTGATTTAGGACTTCCTGATATAGATGGTGTTGAGATTATTAAAAAAATCCGTACTTGGTCAAACATGCCAATCATCGTAATCAGTGCTCGCAGTGAAGATACCGATAAAATTGATGCGTTGGATGCTGGCGCAGATGATTATTTAACAAAGCCATTTTCTGTTGAGGAACTGCTTGCCAGACTACGAGTCACGCAAAGAAGGTTATCGATGATGCAAAAAGTATCCCCTGCCGAAGCGGTTGTTTTTGTAAACGGAAAACTTCGTGTAGATTATGCTGCAGGTTGTGCTTATTTGAATGAAGAAGAGTTGCATTTAACACCTATTGAATATAAGTTGCTTTGCCTGTTGACAAGAAATATAGGAAAAGTTCTGACCCATACTTTCCTTACGCAAAGCATTTGGGGAAGTAGTTGGGATAATGATATTGCTTCCCTTCGTGTGTTTATGGCAACACTTCGTAAAAAAATCGAGAAAGAACCGAACTCTCCACAATATATCCAAACACACATTGGCGTGGGGTATCGGATGCTGAAAGTTGATTGAACTTCACAACACCATAGTTAATGCAACTGAAAAAATGTGTTCATCAGACGGTAACGTGGTTGGGGAAATGCTTTTAAGGATGGAGAGAAGTTAAAGTAAAATAGGGAGAAATTGTTGCAGAAAACCATCGACATCCGATGTCATAAACGTTATAATATATTTAATAATGACGTTCTAAAAATGCTTTTGTCACCCAAAAGCGTTTTACTTAGATGACACGGAGGTATTTCACATGAGCAAAAGGAATTCAGGGGAACAGAAAAGAGAAAACAGCCAACTGAAAATCACATTTTCCGTATTAATTATGGTACTGTCATTTTTAGCAGAATTGTATACCATGATTATTTTAAAGGGAAATCCGATTTACTTAGCAGGATTTGGTCTAGTATTTTTAATTTTTTCTTATGTGCTGATGAACAGCGTAATGCAGCTACAGTATCAGAAGTTAAGAGAAGAAAAAGAAGAGCATGAAGGTCTTTTGAAGTCAGAAAAAGCAAGTTATCTGATCATCAAGAAATCATTTGATGAAGTCTTTCAGAGAATGGATTATATTGAAAAAAATCTCCAGCTTCCAACAGAAGAATTATTAACAGCACAGAAAGCATTTGCAAAGATCAATATTAACAGAAGTAAAGAAAATGCAGATGCACTTATGAATTCTAATGATAAATTGTTAGAAAAGATCGTGAGTTTTGAAAGAACACTGCAGAACAATAATGAAAAATTATTAGACGGTCAGAATCAGAATATGGAACAGCGTCTGCAGGAAGTGATTTTAAGACAGCAGGAGTTGAGTTCTTCCATAAAAGAATTAGAATTGAATATGAGAAATGAGATCCTCCAGGCAGTAAACTCCATTACATCTTCTCAGCCACAGGTAATTATGCAGCAGCCGGTACAGCCTGTTATGGAAAATGCGCAGCCGGAAGAACCGATGGAAGAAGAACCGGTCATGGAAGAACCAATTATAGAAGAACCGGTCATGGAAGAACCAATCGTAGAAGAGCCATTGATTGAGGAACCGGTCGTAGAAGAACCACTGATAGAGGAGCCATTGATAGAGGAGCCGGTCATAGAAGAGCCAATCATGGAAGAACCACTGATGGAAGAGCCAATAGTAGAAGAGTCAATCATAGAGGAACCACTGATGGAAGAACCAACCATAGAAGAACCACTGGTTGAGGAACCATTAATAGAGGAGCCGGTAGCAGAAGAACCGGTTATCCAGGTAGAAGAACCGGCAGAGGAAGCTGAAGAAGAGGAAGAAGAAGTGCTGATTCCGGATATGTCAGATCCAAACAAAATGATGACTCCGGATGAAATTGCAGCATTAATCGCAAATTTATAAAAAATCTGTTAAAAAATGTATGGTTTTTTAGCTCAGCTGGAAGAACACTGACTTTTAATTATATATGATATTATGACACCTTGAAAGAGGTGTCATTTTTGTTAGAATTTGTAATTTTTATTCCCTTATGCTAAACTATTGGAAAAAAGGAGTTATGAAAATGACAAATGAACAAGAGCTCTTTGTTCTAATTATTATATTCGCTGTTACTTTCAGATACTTATACAAAAATCGAATCATATATCAAAAAGAACTTATTAAACAAGAAGAACGAGAGAGAAAACAGAGAAAACGAAGATATAAAAAATATCAAAGAAAAATGGCAA
>OMGY01003619.1_pt1 | contig 10246 bp, 14 predicted proteins | sample 1674461 | NCBI WGS metagenome assembly OMGY01 (sample SAMN05578579, study PRJEB25193) | human gut metagenome | biome: Human Microbiome; feature: human-associated habitat; material: feces | host: Homo sapiens | place: USA:Birmingham
TAGAGTTTTTCACGAAAGATACGCTTACAATGATTGAGCGGGAAAACCCACGGTTTTAACCGTGGGTATGTCAAACCAACACAACCAGATGTCATGGCAATATTTGAGAAGTTGATAGAGCATAGATAATTGGTTTTTGGTTTTTAAGTAGAAACTTTCTGATAATATTTTTTGATTTGTGATTCTACCTCCAACTTTTCGTTAAATGTAAATTTAATGAAAAGTTAAAACTTGAAATGTGTTATAACATTTTTCTTTTAAAAACAACGCTTTCTTGCCGCTTGCTGCTCGTGTTCGGGTAATTGAGCATACAATTTAGCCCCACCACTTGTAAACGGTCGGTTTTGATAACCCTGTGTCTTTGATACAGTCGGCTTTTCTGCCCATAGGGTGAACTATCCGCCATTGTTTCACTATCTCTGCTTTGTCTGGTCTGCCATTGTTTTTATACTCATCCTCTCCCAACATATCCCTTTTCATAATTCGCATAGCGTTAACCATTTTTACGTGCTGCTCTCTTTTACGTCCGTTTCGCTTGTTTGCTGGAATCTGTATACCTGTGATCTTTTCAATGTCTGCCCTCGGGAACGTGACATATTTCTCATCAAAACATTCTAAAGCACTTTTACAATCTTCTGTGGTAAATGGTGCATCTGGTTTCAATCCGTCTAAAAATGGTACAAGTTCCATCGCATCCGCTTCAACCTCTGCCTTTGGAATATCGCATTTGATGCCGTAAATTGCTAATGCCATAATTGCAAAATAGCGATGTCCAAAACTTGCAGATTCTTTGATTTTACGTTTCCACCAATCGTACAGATCACGCTTATCTGTCCAACGTCCAGACGGTTGTTTGTTCAAGACTCTCCGTTCATACCAAAGAGGGAACAATTTCTTTGCTTTTTCCAATGTATATTTATGTTCTCTGTACAGCTTTGTTTCATCAACTCGCTTTTCTTCTGGCACGAACTGAGACAGCTCCTTTAAGCTAAAAGGATGTACATTAAGCTCAAATGCTCTCACTCGAACCCCTTCTACCTTGGTCTTACCCCCGATCACACGAAAGCCTTGATTGATTCCCTGAAACTGCACTCTTTTTTCAATACTGGTATACCTGTTCCATAGCTTGCCAGTAAGAGAATATTTTAGTTCCTTTAGCTGTAACTTGATATTAGGATAGAGCGATATTGGATTCTCAAATCTGTAGTACAAGTGAATGTTATGCCCAGATAAAACAACATAATTCGGCACTGGGTACGCTTCCGATACATACGCACCAGATAAGAAGTTATTCAGCGTTTCGTCTGTGATACCGTCTATATCAAATATCATCGCATACATCTTGCTTGCGTTCTCTGCTGCATTCCGCTTCCCAAAGTATGTCAAGCCATTCATGATTGAGAAATCCGCCTCCTGCATCTCCTTTAACGTCTCCTCGAATGTATCATCAAATAGTATCCGTCTGTGTCCCCTCTGCTCATTATCGTTTTTCCAGTAGCCTAGAGGATTGCTTTTAAACTCCCCTGGTTCCTCATTCTGTTTTTGTATCAAGTCCTCACCCAGTCCAAAAATATCGGTGTAGACCTGCATTGCAGATACCTCATGCCCACCCCATTTTGCTATAATCTCCTCAAACATTGTTCCGTCTCCTTTCTTGCATTTAAAAGGGCTGCCCCCTCTCCGTACCTCTCCCCAAGCTCCCCTCTATGTTATCTCTACCACCACAATTCCACATAGGGCACGTTATTTTATCAATGATTTTTTTTACCTTTTAGAACTAAAAAGTTATAATTTATAACCTTTTAGCCATATTTTTGTCTCACATGTGATACTTTTTTGCCTATTTTTTTGATTTTTGACTCCATTGTATACAAAGTTTTAAGAACTAACATTCTATATTTGAGGTGGATTTCATAGTCACCTATAAAAGGATGGATGCCCCCGAAGAGGCATCCAATCGTGATATTATGATTGTTTCTTTGTCAGGATATAATAGACGACTCTGAGTGTATTTAATCTATCCTCATGCTCTAAGCATTCTTTGATCTTTTCTTTGTAATACCGCTTCATTGCCCTCTCAGTGTCTGCATCAATATTTTGTTCAGTTCTACTTTTTTCTATCATTTTGTTGCTCCTTTGCTAGCTATAGTTTTTATTGCAAAATAGGAGTTAATCGCATATAATATTTACGATAGCTCTATTTGCTATTGGCTTTTAAAAGGTGGCTGACTCTCTCGCAAAGATCACAGCTGCCTTTTTTATTCGCCTTCTTCGTGAGCGTCTAGGAAGAACTCTACAGCGGTTCGAACTGTAGAACCGAGGCTAGCTTGGTGAGCTTCACAATAGTTGCGTAAGCGCTCATCTAACTGCTTATCAAATCGAATACCGCGCCTTATATTGTGCGGATTTTCAACCCGTGGACGTCCCGTCTTTTTTTTAATTGTCATTGTTCACCTCCATGTTATTAGTATACTTTTGAGCGCGCCAAAAGTCAAGGGAACCTTTTTGATTTTCAGAAATATTTTTGCAACTAAGTAGGGGCATATGGAAGCGCGTTGTAAGACCCCTACACTCCCATTGAAGTGTATCAATATTATTTTGACTCGTTTTCTCGGATGTATCGCGCGACTGTAGCAAAGGGAATATTAAGCTCTTTGGCAATGGCTCGGATGCTCGAGCCACTTTCTCTTAAATGCATGATCTGCTCGATTGATGCCGTGTAGCTGCGTTTTCTGCCTGCTCCAAAAGGGTTTCTCTGTGATTCTCTGCATGTGCGCTCATGAGTTGCCTTTAGTGCCTCGTAGGTGGCTTGTAAATCTGCTAGCTGCTTTCTTAGCGTATCTCGTTCATCTTCCAATTGCTGCACCTTTGCATGATAATGGTCACGCTGTCCCATTACCGCGTCCCTTTGTCGCTCCATCTCCTGTAACTGTCGTGCGTTTCTCTGGTATTCGTCCGTACTCTCAATCTTTGCATTTAGTTTTTTCTGCAACTGCTGATTTTCAGCAAAGCAATCATTAAAATTCTTTGATAGTCTCTCGTTTTCAGCTTCAAGCCGCTTTAGCTGTTCTCTCAATGTTTCTTTCATTGTTTGCCCTCCGTGTATCATTTTAATTCTGACACGTTTATAATAGCATGTAGGTATGTACGTGTCAATATTGTTTTGATACAGCATAGGACTTTTACTCAAAAATGAGTAACAGCTCAAGGCAATTCAATATCTTTGATCTTCTGAGATGGGGTAATTTGAAATGACCTTACTAGTAGTAACCTCATCTGCACAACGTCACAGAATGCCTTTTAAGCCGCTTATACTTTTAAGCGCAGAAATACTCGCATAATATCATAAAATGTCACAGAATGCTGCTGAGAGCGTCACAGCGGCATGTCTGCACCTCTGCCACATGTAGGACAATCTTGTCTGAAAGACTCTTTAGTGTGTCTGGACACACTAAACTATCAGCTATCAAGGATATGAGCCGCATTCATACCCTTTTTATCAGCATCAGTAAAAAGGTATTTGATCAATGCGTGAATGTTTCGTATCATTTTGATTTTGATACAGTGTGCAAGTAATAGAGTGTCGGATTTTGTCACAATATGCGCAGCGTGATTTGACACGTTTTGACAAACATCATTGTTCTACTTGCAAATTGTATGCTATTGTGTGAACAATTCCGACAGTACTTTGTACCCTCTACCGTGGAATACGCACCTTTAGGGCTGAAGAGTTCGTATAATATTTCTTTTACGAACTCTTTGATTTTGGATAAGGATAAAATAACAATAAGCATCAAGGATTCTTGAACTATTTTAATCTGATTTGTGTGACAATTTGTATTGCAGCTTTTGCCAATAAGAAACGGACTCCGTTTGCCAGAGTCCGTGATAATATCACATATATTTTTTGAGGAGTTCCTCATCAACCTGATCACTGTAGATTGGCAAAGATTTTGCAAGTGCAACAGCCTTGCTTTCGCCTTCGATTGATCCGTGTCCTGTGCTGATTTCTCCGCGGCTCTTTAAAAAGTTCTGCATCAAGGATGCCTTAAACATTTGCATGTGTCGGCGAAGAATTTTCTTTTCTTTTTCGGTATCTCCATCAGCTCGTGCCTCCGCGTATTGCATAGCAGTATCTTTTGACATTTCCAAAACATCCATGTATGTGTTTACGGATGACATGATTGTAAGCTCACGCTGCATCGCCTTGAACTGCTTGTCTCTCTCGGCTTCTGCTTCTTTCCTTGCTTGCTCTTCCGCTTCTTCCTCGTTCAGGTATCCACGTAGCTGTTTTGTCTTGGTTGCGTTCTCAGATGCAAGTGCATCAGCTTTGTTTGTAAGCTTCGTGATCTGTGCGTTTGCTGCTGCAAGCTGCTGCTGCAGCTCCTTGGCGGTTTGTTCTGGTGCTTCTGCAAAAAGCTGTAGATTTAATTTTCTATTCATCATGTGTTAATCTCCTGTTCAAATTTTAATTTGTGAATGATCGTTGATATAAATATAGTTTGAATGATTATTGATACTGATTATCTCTACTCAAGCCTTGCGCAAGCTGTATTCCAACCTGCACTCCGAAAAGGGCTGCGTTTCGCTCAACAGTATTGGTATATTCAACCAGATTATGTACAAGCTTATCATTATCTTCTGTACTTAGTGGCAATCCCTTGATAAAATCGCTAATCTGGCGCGATGCTTGATAAAATTCTTTAGTTCGTTTAATTTCCAACTTGTGTTCCTCCTATTGGCTGCTGTTCCCACTCAGCCCTTGTGATCTCCTCTGGCTCCGTTGAATCTGGATCAAAAAATTTGAAATCCGATAGCTTCGGTGGCTCTGGTTCACAGTCAATGACTTTTTCCCATTCCTCAGCCGTGATCTGTTTCGCTTCTTGCCGTTTTTCTCCGACAAGCTTAAATTCGCTGGCATTGATATAGCCGCTGTTATTGGTAAGATCGAAGATGGCTAATACTGGCGGCATTTTACCTGCAAGTGCTAACTGTTTCTTACATGCTGTAATAATGCCTTTCATGCTAGATATTGTTTCTTCCCAATCGCTACCGCGCCGCTCATATCTGTTGATGGTCATTCTTGTGATTCCGAGATGAGCCGCCCATGATTCGATATCAGGGACAGCGCCTCCTGCACCGTTTTGCGCTGCTGATTCGTTCACTGCTTTTACATATTCAAGGTAATTTTCTGAGTCCTTGCGGAAGCGTCGCAGCCCGATTTCTGAATCTTCGTAGGCTACAATTCCCCGTTTGAACGCTCGAATTGATGCGTCCAAAGTGGCTGCAATCTCAGTTCCGTTTGTAGCAGTTGCGGCTTTCTTTAAGCTTGGTGTTGATTCTCCTCGCGGCATTTTCTTTTTTCTCCTTTCTCGCTTTTTCCTGTGTAACAATGTGCGCGCATCCTAGTTTCCTGCCTTCTGTAGACTGCTGAGCCTGTCAAGCTCATCAACGGTGGCAAGCAGCAATGCTCTGCAATATTCGCATTCCGATGTTTCTTCATGCTTCCTGCATATTGCATCAGCATTACTTAAAAGCTCATTCCAATATGTATCCGTATCCTCTACTTGTCTGAAACTTTTAAAAAACTCCCAGATATCACGATTGATTTTAAAATAGTTATCACTCATGGGTTAATTTTCCTTTTGTACAAATTATGTAATCTTCTATGGCAAGTCGGGCACAAACTGACAAGCTCTGTATAGACATCTTCGTTTCCCAAATGCCTATAAGAAATATGGTGCACTTGTAAACCGCCTCTAATATCTCCTTCTGACCTTTTACACATCACACACTTATGATTATCAATATCCTTGCGCTGATTTTTTTTGATTGTCCATTCACTACTCCGTATGTATTTTTCATATTCTTTTACATATCTTTCGTTGCTTTTCATCACTAAAACACCTCCTTAAACCGCATAAATGCTTAATTTGTGCATTTTGTGTATTTTAAATGTAAAGTCCCTATAGAGAAAAACAAAAATACTTCCCATTGAAATTACACATTTTGCACATTTACTATTGTAGTTGAAATGGTATTTCTTCATTTTCGGCTGAAAAAGCATATCCTTTGATAACATTTCGCACCGTCTTTCCGGCAATCGTTCCACTAGCTGCAAAGATCTTCCGCGCTTTGATTTCATCAACAAAACTGCCTTTGTTTTCGCAACCGTATCCGCAATCATCGCACCATTCAGCATATCTGGCATAAGCATCTTTGATTGATACATTACTGGTTGGAACTTTGGCTAGGCAATCAGAAATAAACTTGCCGAGCTTGTCGCTGTCGTTTTCGTATTCGGCTGTAGCTGCCAAAACTGCTTGTGTCGATTTCAAGCCCTCTTCCCTATATAAAAACCAACCTTGCACACACCAATTTAGAATGCCTGGTAGTTCCGATAATAAACGATGTTTTAAGCTTGTGTCTCGCTCTTCTGGCTTGAAATGGCGGTTGAACTCGATAACACGCACTTTGTCACCACTGAAAAATGTATTATCATTTACAAGAGGTAGGTAGTTCGTGTTCATCAACATTTTGAATTTAGGCTTGAATGTAACCTCCGATTCATACAACTTCCTAGCTGTGATTGAGTCGTTGCCAACTAAACTTTTAAGCAAACTAACATCAAAAACCATGCGTTTAGGTGGCTCCGAGCAAATCACAAGCCGCGTGTTTTTCAATCTTGCAATATCGCCACTTGCATTGCGGCTATCTGTATTTTTCTTGGCAAGCGTTTCTGGCATCATTTGCAAGCCGTAATCTCCCAGTAATGCCAGTAGCGTTTCAACAAAGGTCGACTTTCCATTTCGTGTGCTTCTTCCAAATAACATAAAAAAGCATTCTTCGCACGTGTTTCCTGTCAAGGTCAATCCTGCAATTTTTTGCAAATAACGTATCTGCTCAGTATCGCCTTGCATGATATCCGATAAAAATTTATCCCACAATGGACACTGTGCCTCTGGATTGTATTCAGAGTTACATATCTTGGTTAGTTGCTGATCGGGTGTGTGCGAAAGCAATTGCGGTTCATTGCCCGAAAGATCAAGGACGCAATTCTGGCAGTTAAGAAGGTAATCATTTAAATCAAGCACTGATTCATCCAGATAGCTTAAATCCCTCGCATCCTTTACTATCACGTCTCTGGTTCGAGCACTTGTCAGCCTAAAAACATTCTTTAAGTAGTCTGTATCTCCTATTTTTGCTGCGTAAACTTGCACCGCATCCGAAAATGTCTTTGCAGCTGTGGCAATCCTCAAATTGCCGTTATCATCTCGCCATCGTGTGCCATCGTAGTACATCCAGCCTTTACGTGCAGCATTAAATTTGTATGCATCGCCAAATAGCCGAACAAACAATCTGCAAAGGCTCAAATCATCCGTTCCATAGTTTGTATGTGCGTCCACCTGGTCAAGTGTATCAATGATTTCCTGATTACCTGCAAAAGTAACGGTCTTTTTGTGCTGATTACTTTGATTTCCTACAAATTTCTTTAGCACTGGCAACACAGTATCATAGTCCGCATCGTCTTCAACCCACCTAAACTCACGCCATGCTGTTCGATATCGCAAAGCATTCTTTTTGCAAAAATCAACAAATATTTCGTTATCATCCTTATTTAACGCAAGTATAAATTTAAAATCTCTGATGCAATTTTCATCATCATTTAATCTATAGCTGATGAACGCAATCAGACTCTTTGCATTGTGTGCCTCATCTCTACTCTCTTTTGGGAGAGCTACTGCAAAAAAAGTGCCAAAGATTGTATCAACAAGCTGCTTCCTGCTTTCTGGAAATAGAAAAATCAATTTCTCTGCTGATGTGGTCGGCTTCGTGTTTAATTTTCGCTCTATTAAGTAATCTTGTCGCATCATGCGCCCTTCTCCTCGGCGATCTCGTCAATGGCTTTGTAAACTTGCTTTTCCAATCCCCTGCTCAGCGGAAAGCGCATCTTTTTTGATAAGCTAGTATCTGGCATACCAATTTTAGCGGCAATTTGCCACAACTTTATATTTTTGCTATATGCATACTCTTGAATTTTTCTGTTAATATCGTGCATCTGTTACCTCCTAAAAAATGTGCTTGCTCTTGCTGCTGTAGTTATTGTATAATAAGTCATAAGGAAATGAAAGATACTATTTACTTCTGTTTTTCTTGCTGTATTTTTCAAAAGAAGGTAATTTATTACCTGTTAAATTTAAAGGAGGTCATATGAATTTAGATTTAAAAAAAATTGGTTCACGTATAAGAGTGGCTCGGAAAAGTCTTAGACTGTCACAACGAAAGCTTGGTGATGAACTTGGTGTCACTGAACGCACCGTTCGCCACTGGGAACTTGGGACATCATTAGCAGATACAGCTGCCGTTGCTGATATGTCAAAACTTTTTGGATTGAGTACGGATTATCTTTTGGGCATTAGTGACTTCACGAAACCTGAAAATGAATTTCTATCTGAACAACTTGGTATTTCGGATAAGGCAGCTACAAATTTACGATACTTTGGCAAATCTGAATATACAAAAGTGCTTGATTACGTGGCTACAGACCTTTCGAATTTTACCGATTTTATGCACAATATGGGACAGTATTTTGACGCAGACTATGATTGTGTGCTTGCAGAGGCTAGAGACAGCAAAAGTATATACTATGAGCCAGTGAAGCGACCAAACGGAGAAAACGAACATCGCATACTGCTTGGAAGATCAGCCGGAAATAAATCTGGATATGATAAAATGAAGTGTGTTACACCAGACATTGTAAGTGCCGCTGCTTTGCAGGATATACAAGCTCAACTCAGATACTGGAAGAATACGTATAACCGGCAATGACCTAGATGATTGAAACTGCGCAGTCGCCAGATTTGAAAAAGAGCATAAGGGCAGATGATATCACTCTTCGCGTGATACTAGGCAAAGCCTAGATTTGCCGTGATATCACATTTTCTTTTGTGGCTGACATTTGTCTGACATAAAATCACGCAAAACCTTGATTTATTTTAAGATTTACGTTTTTTGTCTGACGTTTGTCTGACGCGGAAACGGTCATTTCTGCGCAATTTTTGTTAAACATTTGTAAAACAAAATTGGCATTTCACAAAAAAGATCAAGGAATTGAGCGATTTTATGTTTAACAGATGTAAAACAATGGTGCAAAATCTGATATCGCAAGTTTCGTTGGCGCTGCCAACTATCATCAATCAAATGATATCAAAACTCCTTATGCTCTTTTCAAATTTTGGACTTATAGACTTGCAGCTAATGCCATTGGCCGTTTTTAACAAGGTTGGGACATAACTTGGGACAACTTTACATTAGCGATTCTGTCCCATCAAGTGCGCCTTTGTTGTCCCAACATTAACACAGCTTTTCAAGCTGCATGAGATTTTCAGAGAGGTTGGCTTGTCCCATTAGATGAGTTGAAGTTGTCCCATTGCAACTTTAACTTGGGACACATATTGGGACATTTTCGCAGCAAAAAAAGGAGGCTTAATAGTCTCCCTTTTCTCAATTCTCGTATATTTCGCGCCTGTGACCAATTGTCAGCGTCAGAATAACAAGCTCCTCGTCTTGAATGTCGCAGATAATGCGATAATCTCCGATTCTGTAGCGCCATTGGCCGGCACGGTTAGCCGTTAAGCCTTTCCCAAATGCTCTAGGATTTTCACAGCCGATCAAATTTTTTTCGATCCAGGCAAGCAACATTCGTTGGGTGTATTTGTCAAGCTTCTTCAAGTCCTTGACGGCTTGCCTTGAGTATTCCACATTGTAACCAGTCATAAGCCGAGAAGCTCCTTTACTTCGTTGTGTGAGTAGGTTGTTGAGTCTGCCTCATACTCTTTTTGTGCTTCCTCTGCTAATGCAATATCGTACTCATCTTCAATCTTTTCAAATAACGCTTTTTTGAATGCCTCAGCAGTTGCCATTGCGTGAAGTTTTGCGTAGCTCTCCGCAAGCTGCCTTTCCTCTGGTGTAAGTCTCATCGAAAAAACATTACTATTTGCCATGTTTGCCACCTCTCTTTCTTTGTAATACATTGTATTACAAAAGATGTGATTTGTCAAGCGGTAAAGCACTTGTCAATCGAATCCTGACGTTTTTTCTCCTTGCTCCTTGATTATATCTTGATTACTTACTTGATTACTGTGGTTCTGGAAGCCGCATAAACACTAGGTTTTTGAATATTAAGCATCATAGAGTTTTTCACGAAAGATACGCTTACAATGATTGAGCGGGAAAACCCACGGTT
>OMGY01003621.1_pt1 | contig 10240 bp, 5 predicted proteins | sample 1674461 | NCBI WGS metagenome assembly OMGY01 (sample SAMN05578579, study PRJEB25193) | human gut metagenome | biome: Human Microbiome; feature: human-associated habitat; material: feces | host: Homo sapiens | place: USA:Birmingham
CGCGGCAGGTCGGGACGGAAGCTCGGCGGCGTGACCATAAAGTCCTCGCCGTCGCGCTCGACGGTGCAGCCCAGGCGGGTGAGTGAGCGCTCGATAAAGTCGGGCTCGATGTCAGCACCGCAGATGGCGCGTACGCGGGCCAGGCGCAGCTTGATGCCGTCGATGGTCTTGGGCGCGGGGAACACGTCCACATAGCCGGGGGCGACCTCGCCGCCGGCGATCTCCTCGATGAGCGCGCAGGTAACGTTGGCAACATCCACGCAGCCGGTCTCGTCGACCTGGCGCTCAAAGCGGATGGAGGCGTCGGAGATCAGCGACAGGTCACGGCTGGTGTGCGAGGTGCGGCCGGCGTTGAAGCAGGCGCTCTCGACCATCACGTCGACGGTGTCGTCCTCAATCTCGGAATCCATGCCACCCATAACGCCGGCCAGCGCCACAGGACGCTCGCCGTCGGTGATGAGACCCATGCCGGCGTCGAGCGTACGCTCCTCGCCGTCGAGCGTCGTGAACTTCTCGTCCTGCTGGGCGGCGCGAACGACCACGCGGCGCCTGCCATCGCGCTCGGCAAAGGTGTCGAGGTCAAAGGCGTGCAGCGGCTGACCAGTGAGCATCATCACATAGTTGGTGATGTCGACGATGTTGTTGTGCGGGCGCACGCCCAGGGCGTTAAGGCGCTTGACCATCCAGTCGGGCGACGGGCCGACCTTCACGTTGCGCACGATGCGGGCAACGTAGCGGTCGCACAGGCCCTCGTCGGCAATCTCGACGGAAAGCTCGTCGTCGGTCGCGCGGCCGGTCTCGGCCTTGATGGCGGGCAGCTCAACGTGGAAATCGCGGTCGAAGATGGCGCCGGTCTCGCGAGCCATGCCGATCATGGACAGGCAGTCGGGGCGGTTGGGCGTGATCTCGCAGTCGAGCACGGTGTCGCTCGAGCCCACGTACTCGGCAAACGGCATGCCGCAGGGCGTATCCTCGGGCAGGATCATAATGCCGGAGTGGTCGCCACCCAGGCCGAGCTCGCGCGCGGAGCAGTTCATGCCCATGGACACGACGCCGCGAAGCTTGCTCTTCTTGATCTTGACGTCGCCGGGAAGCACGGCGCCGATCATGGCCGTGACGATGTGGTCGCCGGCCTCAAAGTTCTGCGCGCCGCAGACGATCTGCAGCGGAGCGGGATTGCCGTCGGGGTCGAGGTTCTTGTCGCCCACGTCGACCGAGCACACATACATGTGGTCGCTATCGGGGTGCGGGGTCTTGGTGAGCACCTTGGCGGTCACCACGTGGTCGAAGGACTCGCCCACGGTGTCGATCGCCTCGACCTCGGTGCCGGTACGGATATATTCGTCCGAAAGGGTCTTGGGATCCTCCGGAATATCGATCATGGTCTTGAGCCAGTCGTAAGAAACACGCATCTAGCTCTCCTTTCATACTGAAAGCCTGCGAAGAGATGCAGGTGGAAACTTCAACTTTGTGAACATTCCTTACAAAGCGAGGGTTGTCCAAGTGCGGCAGATCGGCCCGAAAGAGGAGCGCCGCGTACTTTGGTACGCAAGCGACGAATGAGCGCCGAGGTGCCGTGCTTGGGCAAGCCGCAGCCTAGAACTGATTCAAGAAGCGCATATCGCCAGTCATGAGCGTTCTGAGGTCGGGCAAGTCGTAGCGCAGTGCCGCGACGCGCTCGGCACCAATACCAAAGGCAAAGCCGGTGTACTTCTCGGGGTCGATGCCGCAGTTGATCAGGACGTTGGGGTCGACCATGCCGCAGCCCAGGATCTCGATCCAGCCGCTGTGCTTGCAGAAGTTGCAGCCCTTGCCGCCGCAGACGTGGCAGCTCACGTCCACCTCGCAGGAAGGCTCGGTGAAGGGGAAGAAATGCGGGCGATAACGCGTCTTGCGGTCCTCGCCAAACATGCACTTAACAAAGTAGTCGAGCGTGCCCTTAAGATCGCCAAAGGTGATGCCCTCGTCGACGACCAGGCCCTCGATCTGGTTGAACTGCGGCAGGTGGCAGGCATCGGCTGTGTCGGGACGGTAGACGGTGCCCGGGCAGATCATGTAGATGGGCGGCTTCTGCGACTCCATGGTGTGGATCTGCACACCCGAGGTCTGGGTGCGCAGCAGCACGTCGGACTCGCCGTGGGCATGAGCCTCGGGGTGCGCGACGCTGCCGGGGTTGTTGTCGACCACGTAGAAGGTATCGCGGGCCGAACGGCTCGGGTGATCCATGGGGGCGTTGAGCGCGGTGAAGTTGTAGTAGGAGGTGTCGACCATGGGGCCGGACTCGACGGTGTAGCCGATGCCGCAGAAGATGTCCTCGGCCTCCTCGATGATCTGCTTGATCAGGTGCTGGTGGCCGATCTGCGGACGGATGCCCGGCAGCGTGATGTCGACGGCCTCGTGCTCGAGCGCGTGCTTGAGGGCGGCAGCCTTCATCTCGGTGGTGCGCTCGTCGAGCATGCCCTCGATCAGCTGGCGCATCTCGTTGGCGCGCTTGCCCATCACGGGACGATCCTCGGGGGCGAGCTTGCCCATCATGCGCATCAGGCCGGTGATGCGGCCCTTGCGACCGAGCAGCTCAACGCGTGCAGCCTCGAGCTTGGCGGCGTCGTCGGCGCCTGCAACGAGCTCCTTGGCCTCTTCCTCGAGTTTGACCAGATCATCAATCAGACTCATGTCTTCCCTTTCGTCTCTCGCGTATCCGCGCTCCGGGGCGGCTGACGCCGCCCGATGCTGCGGATGCGCGGCCCGGTTCGGTAACAAAAAACCGTCCTCGGGCATGTGCATTGCCCAAGGACGGTTGAATTCCGCGGTACCACCTTGTTTGACCCGGCGGATGTCTGGCCCGCCGCGCCCACTCTGTGCCTCTTGTCGCGAGGCTCACGGCTTCCCTACTGAGGCTTTGCTGCCACTGGCCGCGCGCCCGTTGAGGTCGCTGCTCGGGAGTGAACGCTTGGCCCTTGTCACCGCAGGAAGGCTTGCAGCCCATGACCTTCCCTCTCTTGCCGGCGACGCGGCGGGCAAAACCCTCTCCGTCAACGCATTGGGCTATAGGATAACACATTCTACGTGTGCATCGCCGCGTTCCGTTTTGTTCGCGCTGGGTACAAGGCAGGTAGCTGTGCAAACTGGCCGTGCACCCGTCTGCGGCGCTCGGCCTGCGAGATTAAGGATACGGTATGGGAAAGAAACTCGATAAGAAGGCCAAGGCCGCCGTGGCAAAGGCTGCCAAGGGCGTCAAGGTTGCTAAAGCCGACAAGGCCGTCAAAAAATTCCGCAAACTCGAGGGCAAGCTGTGGACTCGCGAGTACCTGCTCAAGATTGCCGAGTTCGATGGAGCGACGATTGCTCCTGCCAACGGTGCTGCCGCCCGTGCCGACGCCATGGGCACGCTTGCCGGCGAGCATCACAAGCTACTGACCAGCGAGAAGTCCGTTGAGCTCGTACGCTCGTTAGCGCGCGAGACGGTTGCAGGCGGACATGTAGACGACCCGCAGCTGCTCGACGAGATCCGTGTGCTCGGTCGCGACCAGCGCGAGGCAAGCGTCATCCCCACCGAGGAGGCCGAGGCCTGGACTAGGCTCACCTGCGAGGCCGATGCCGTATGGCACAAGGCCAAGACGGCCAATGACTGGGCGAGCTTTGAGCCCTATGTGGATAGGATCGTCGCCCAACTTAAGCATCAGGCCGAACTTATGGACCCCAAGCGCGACCCATACGACGTTTGGCTCGACCAGTACGAGCGCGGCCTTTCCGCCAAGAGCTTCGATGCGTTTTGCGATGAGGTCAAGACGACGGTCGTGCCGCTCGTGCACGCCATCGGCGAGCGCGGCCAGCAGCCCGATGCCGACTTTTTGCACGCCCGCGTGCCCGAGGCCGCCCAGCGCGCCATGAGCTTCGACCTTATGAAGCTCGTCGGCCTGAACCTGAACGACACCACGCTTGCCTTTACCGAGCACCCGTTTAGCGAGGGCTTTGCCGTGGGTGACGCGCGCATCGCGACACACATCTACGAGGACGATTGCATCTCCAACGTCTACAGCATCATCCACGAGGCGGGACACGCCATGTACGAGCTGGGCGTCAATCCCGCCTATGCGCGTACCTGTCTTGAGGGCGGCACCTCCATGGGCATCCACGAGAGCCAGAGCCGCTTTTTCGAGAACACCGTGGGCCGCAGCCGCGCCTTTATGGGACCGCTGCTCGAGGTGCTGCGCCGCCACGCACCCGAGGTCTACGGCGACGTCGACGAGGACACGCTCTACCACGCCGTTAACATCGCGCAGCCGTCGTTGATCCGCACCGAGGCCGATGAGCTCACCTATCCGCTGCACGTTATGGTGCGCTACGAGATCGAGCGCATGCTGTTTGCCGGCGAGGCCACAGCCAAGGATATCCCCGCTCTTTGGAATCGCTTCATGGATAGGTACCTGGGCATTCCGGTTCCCGACGACACGCGTGGTTGCCTGCAGGATACGCACTGGAGCGGCGGCTCGTTTGGCTACTTCCCCACGTATGCGCTGGGCAGCGCCTACGACGCCATGTTTGTGCCGGCCATGTGCCGCGACGGCATCGACCTTACCGGCGCCTGCGCGAGCGGCGACCTGACACCCGTCCGCGCCTGGCTGGGCGAGCACATTTGGCAGTGGGGCCGCGCCAAGGACGCGCCGGAGCTCATCAAGGGCGCCTGCGGCATGGCGTTCGATGCCCGCTACTACTGCAGCTACCTGCAGGACAAGTTCACCACGCTCTACGAGCTGTAAGGCATAACCGACACGCCAACGCAAAGGGGACGCCGCGGAACCAATCCGCAGCGTCCCCTTTTTTCACCCAATAACTAGGTACCCAATGACTAGTTCGTTGACGCTAATGTCTTGGCAACGTCAGCGAAAACGACCCTAAGCGAGCAAGGTGACGTGAAATGAAAGGGCGCTGACCTTCTGGTCGCGCCCTTGAAATTGAACGTCAGACTGCCGCTTGGGGCCGTTTGCAGCGTCGAGCAGTTACGCGGTTTGGTAAAAACGCGTAACTAAAGAGCCTCCAGAGCACTTGCGATGCGCTTCATGGCGGCATCGGCGGATGTTTGGTCGGGCGCCTCGGCCAGCACGCGGATAACCGACTCGGTTCCGCTCTTGCGTACGAGCACGCGGCCCTCGCCTGCCAGCGCAGCCTCGGCCTCGGCGATGGCGTTCTGCACGCCCATGTTCTCGAGCGCGGCGTCCTTGTCCGCCACGTGCACGGCCACCTGCGCCTGCGGCAGCAGCTTGCACGGAGCCGTGAGCTGCGAGAGCGTCTCGCGCTCGGCACGAATCACTTCCATCACGCGCAGCGAGGTCATAATGCCGTCGCCCGTGCGCTCGATATCGCCAAAGATCGTATGGCCCGTCTGCTCGCCACCCAGGCTGTAGCCGCCCTCGCGCATCTTGGCATACACGTGACGGTCGCCCACGCCGCTGGTCACGGCGCTCAGACCGGCAAGCTCCAGCGACTTGACCAGGCCAAAGTTGCTGGCAATCGTCGGCACCACGGTACCGCCCGAGAGTCGCCCGTGCTTGTTCAGATACACGCCGCACACGTACAGGATCTGGTCGCCGTCTACCACGCGACCGCGCTCATCCACAGCCAGGCAGCGGTCGGCATCGCCGTCGTAGGCAAAGCCCACGTCCAACCCCTGCTCCACCACGTGGCGCTGCAGGCGCTCCATATGCGTGGAGCCACAGTCGACGTTGATGTTAAAACCATCGGGCGCGGCATTGATCACGCGCACGTCGGCGCCGAGCGCGTCAAACACCGGCTTGGCCACCGAGGAAGCCGAGCCGTTGGCGCAGTCAATACCGATCTTGACGCCCTGCAGCGAAAAGTTCGCGCTGGCGATGAGCGAAGCAATGTAGCGGTTGCGGCCCTGCATGTAATCCACCGTGGCGCCGATGTGATTGCCCGTTGCCAGCGGCACCTCGCTCTTGCCATCGATATAGTCCTCGATGAGCTCCAGCACGTCCTCGTCCATCTTAAAGCCGTCGCTGTTGACGAGCTTAATGCCGTTATCGCAAAACGGGTTATGGCTCGCACTGATCATGATGCCGCAATCGAAGCAGCCCTCCACGGTCTGATGCGCCACGCCCGGCGTGGGGATCACGTGCAGCATATAGGCGTCCGCACCGCTCGCGACCAGGCCGCTCACCAGCGCCGCCTCAAACATATAGCTCGAGCGGCGTGTGTCCTTGCCCACGATGACGCGCGCCTTGCGCTCGCGGTTGGCGCCGTAATACCAGCCCACAAAACGGCCAATCTTATAAGCGTGCTCTACCGTCAGCCCAACGTTGGCCTCACCGCGAAAGCCGTCGGTGCCAAAGTACTTCATATCTTACTTATCCTGTTCGAACGTTTGAGCGGTTGGCGTGGTACGAACCTTAAGCTCTTTGTGCCCAGAGTCCTTCGAAGTCGTGACCTTGTACTCGACCTTTATGTCTTGTCCAAGAAGCATGTGGACACCGCCCCATGCAACCTTCAAGCCATCGTGCGTCGCTTCGTTCATTTCGATAGAACCGGAGCCCGAAGTCTTAATGTCCGAAATGCTGCCTCCCGCAGGAGCGTAGAGATAAAGCCTCAGCACCTCATCGTCAATATCCTGGCTAATGCCGTTATGGCCCTGGAAATAACCAGGCATCTCGGCCTTCTCCTGGGGGGTCATCGTGTTCTTGAGCGAGGTGGTCACTCGATACGTCGTCGAGCCATCGGCATTTTCAACCGAAGAATCGATGGTGACCCGTTTATCGAGGAACCAATCCATCTTTGAATAGCTGTAGTTGTTCACATAGACGCCCAAGATCGGAGCCTCCGACGTATCGGTTTGGAGGGCGCCCGATATTCCAAGAGCCTTCGCGGCCTTTTCCTCGTCATCGTTTCTCGAATACATGAGGATGCGACCCTCGGAAGCGCCCTTTTCGATGGCGGCAGCAATCTTAGTAATATCGCTGGATCCCAGTTCGCCCACGATCTTGTTAAAAGCTGATCCGGCAACCGCCGCAAAAATGGCATCCTGTTCCTCTACCGGGTAATTCCAATAAATATCGTGCAGCAGCACCTTTGCAGCGTTGCTTCCATCAACGACGGTGCCATCAGGAAGCTGTGTACCGCCTACAATGCCGAGCATATACTGCAAAAATACCGGATCGACTGCGAATACGCCGTCGATGTCATCTCCGACAATGGCCTTCTGCATATCGCTGGCAAGCTGAGCCGCACGCGGATAATCAGGCGTCATCGTAACGTCGCCCATCGTGTATCCGAGCGTGTTGAATCCGGTCAGGCCCCATCCGGTCGTGAACAAGTTTGCCTCTTCATCGGTGATGGGAAGCGGGCTCAAAGGCTCTTTCATCATGTCGACTTTGACAAAATCGCCCAGTTCGAGCTTACCGTCAGTCACCGACATCACGCCGCGAGAACCGGGGAAACCGCCGCAGGCGCGGATCTCAACATTGCTCATCGCGAGCACAAGATAATGACGCGTCTGGCCGTTGGCGCCGAGCATCTGGGGAAGGACGGGGGCGACCTTCTCCGCCGCGTCAACCGCACCGTTGAGGGTGGCAAAGCCGTCCTTGGCCTTATCGACCAGCTCGGTCACCTGGGAAATATGAGTATCGCCAATGCCCTGGACCTTCTCGTTGGCGCTCTTGAACACCTTCGAGCTGCTGGAAAGCGAATCGGCGACCGCCTGCAGCGCGGACACGTTAATCATGCCGTCCTGGAACAGCTTGCCGGGCGTGGCCTGCGAAAGGTTGTCGGCCATGGGAACCAGCGCGTTGCTCGAGACATCGGACAGGGCATCAATCATGGTGCGGGCTGCGTTGATGTCACTGCCATACACAGGGATAAACGAAGCCGCCGTCCACAGCGGGCTCGAAGTCTCCGCCTTCATGCTGTCGCAGAGCTCATCAATCTTCTTCGCGTCGTCAGGCAGCGTCGAAAAATCGCCCGACGTGACCTTGTCCTTAAGGCCACCGACGATCTCGACAGCCTCCTTCGCTTCGCTCTTTACGGTCTTTGCCGAGTTAAGCAGCATAAAGCCGCTTGCGCCAAGCGCAACGAGAAGCACCGCGACTACAGCGGCAATAATGGCGCCAGTGTGACGCTTCTTGCCCTCGCCCTTGCGATGGCGATGACGGACCAGACCGTCAGAGGTCGAACTCGACGAAGCGTCGCTACCGTAGTTCAAGCCAAAATCGTAATAATCTTCCTTGGATCCCGAGCCCGCAAACTCGGCACCGCTATCATCCAGGCGGGCGAACGTGCCAGTCTCGGAGGCGCCGGTGTAGATCGTGCCAAGGTTACCCGTAAGCCCCGCGCCACCGGCAGAGGAAGTATTGTTGGCGGCCTTGCCGGCATTAACGTTGCCGGCGGCATTCGCGGCGTTGGCAGCACCTGCGTTGTTCGCAGGCACCGAAGGAGCCCCGCTCGGCTGCGACGCGGAGGTTGCACCGCCCGCAAAGACATTCCCTTTTGCACGGCCGGTCTTTTTTGCCTTTTGAGACTGCTCGTACAGAGCGGTAAACATCGCCGTCTCGCCCGGGGACACGCGCTTACCGGAACTGCCCTGTCCAGCGCCGCCCGGCGTGCCGGCCTTACCAGCCCCGTTCGGACGCGGCGGAACTGCAGGACGGCCGCTATCGCTGCCCTTAAAGTGATTACCAGCCATAAAGAAATCCTCGCAATTGAGTCGCAATGAAAAAGTCCATAACGTTACTAGTTTATGGCATTTTGAGCATCGACAGCTAAACTCCAGACACGGACATCAATTGGCGAAAATGCGGCACAACACCTTTTCCATCTTGGCGGCGGCGCCAGCTACACCGTGAGGAACATCATCACGATGATCATGGCAAAGCCGATAAGGTCGGTCGGCAAAAACACCGTGCCCAGCATAACGGCGCTGGTGATGGTCGCCGAAACCGGCTCCACAGTTCCGATGAGGCTCGCACGCACCGAGCCGATGTCCTTAACGCCCTGCATATAGAGCATGTAAGCAAAAAACGAGCCGATAACCACGAACACCGCAAGCGCCTCGACGCCGGCGGCGTCGAGCGCCGGCATATGCGCCCAAGGCTGCACGAAGACGCACGAGACCACGCCCGCCGTGAGCATTGCCGAGCCCGTGACGATGGGGCTGCCGTATTCGGGCAGGATCTTGGCGGGAATCACCGCCATACACGCGGCGCTGACCGCACACATAAGACCTGCTGCCAGGCCAAGCGGCGAGATATTCAGGCTGGTGGGGTCGCCGCCGGTGGCGATTAAAAAGGTTCCACCCAGAGCCAGGCCAATGCCGATGACTTCGCGAGTACGCGGCATGCGGCAATCGATCACGCAGGTGTAGCCCATGATGAGAACAAGCTGCAGGCACTGGAGCACCGTCGCGGTTCCGGCATTGGTCAGGCGCACGGCCGAAAGATAGCAAAACTGGTTGAACAGCAGGCCAAAGGCGGTAAAGAGCAGCAGCTGCTTGCAATCGGCGGGTGTGGTCCAGAGCTTAATCAGGCGCTCGCGGTCGCGCGTAACAACCACGGCCATAAAGAGTAGACCGGCGAGAATCTGACGCACGCTCATAAGCCACAAGGTATCGACGTGGTAGGTATCGAACAGAAAACTCGCGCTGGTGCCCGAGAAGCCCCAAAACGAACCGCCCACCAGCGTAGCCAAGACGCCCGTGATCATCTTGCGCGTCGAAGCGCTGTTCAGGCGCCCGCGCCAGGCGCGGCGGGTGCTACGGCTGAGCTCGTCGGTGCCCTCGGGCACATCAATGTTCGATATATCGGTCATCGGCACCGAAGCCCCTGCGCCTTCGACCTGCTCGACACACTCTTTGCTCATTCCACTCCCCCGAAACAGTCTGGAAACAATTCGGCTTACCTTACCACGGCGAAGTCACCAGCTGGAGGCTTGTCCGCTTATCGGTAGGACAATTCCGCAGGCGTCTTTCCATAGCTCGATACCGCAATGGCCTTGCATTATGCGACAGCCAAATCGCGGCAGCAGGCTCTTTTGAAATGGATACGACAAAGCCCCCGAATTCCACAATGTAAGCGATTTTTAAAAATGTTCTTGCCACCGAGTTCAGGCTCCGTTATATTATCCCTTGCGCGCTTGCGCACCCTTGATCGGGCGTTTAGCTCAGGGGGAGAGCGCTTCCCTGACACGGAAGAGGTCAGAAGTTCAAATCTTCTAACGCCCACCAAATGTTCGCAGC
>OMGY01003623.1_pt1 | contig 10233 bp, 11 predicted proteins | sample 1674461 | NCBI WGS metagenome assembly OMGY01 (sample SAMN05578579, study PRJEB25193) | human gut metagenome | biome: Human Microbiome; feature: human-associated habitat; material: feces | host: Homo sapiens | place: USA:Birmingham
GCCAGGATCTTGCACTTGCACGTTTTCTGAGACTTGTCCGATTTTCAAATGCCCGCACGATACATTCGCTGACTGCGTCCTGAGCATCCGACTGATTTTGCAGTATCGAATAAGCCAGTACATACATCTCTTTTTGATTTTGCAAGATCAGTTCTGATAATTCTTCCTTGTTCATTACACTCATATAAGTTTTTCCACCAATTCCCTATCATTTTTCAGTTACATATATAAGACAGTTGAAATCTGCAAATGGTTTTCTGAAATTCACATTAAGTCGAATATGCATGTTATCTGCATCTTTTTTATTTAAAAAATGCAGAGAGCACAACCCTCTGCAATATATAATCGTTTTTCTTAATCCCAATGATATACATAAGATTTGCTCACCCATCCATAGGTTCCTGTTTTTATTCGCTGTACACGATGCCAATTTAATCCAGCACTTCCATATGCCGACCAGTCAATCCAGATTAATTCTCCATCATACATGAGTTCAAGAATTGTCGCAGATGTACTTGGTGATTTTCTTAATCGTACTCCATTATTGATAATCTCTCCATTCGCAGTATGCGTTGTCACTTTTGCCAAACTACGATTATGTTTCACATCTGTCGATAAAATCTGAACATCATAGTTTTGTACAACATCAATGGGAGTATTCCCTGCTTCCGTTGCATACGCCATACCTGGTATACTTAAAAATAATGTTGCCATTATACAACAAAATATTCTCATAATTTTCTTTTTCATTACTTCATCTACCGCCTCTCTACTTTCTATATCTTATTATGAATATAACTCTTTATTTTTGAAAAGAAATATCTTCACTTTAGCTTTAACTTATGCGCTCACAAACTCCTTAAAATGTTACGACAAATAAAATGTAGCTTTGTGTGTTTTCATCTGATTATGTTATTTTTTGTTTTTAACCAGGAATTCCTATAAATTATACAGTATTCATATTACAAAGCTTTCCATTCTCCATTTCATATACCACATCTGCCACGTTCATTGTGGATACTCTGTGGGATACCAGGACAACCGTTTTCTTCTTGGCCGATTCTTTCAATGATTTTAAAATGATTCCCTCGTTTAAAGAGTCGAGGTTCGATGTAGGCTCATCGAGCAGGATCAGAGGGCATTCATGGAGAAATGCTCTTGCAATTCCGATTCTCTGTTTTTCACCACCGGACAGCGTATCACCCAGTTCTCCGACTTCTGTATCATATCCTTTCGGAAGTGTCATTATGAAATCGTGGATAGACGCTTTCTTTGCAGCTTCCATAATCTCTTCTCTGGATGCTCCCGGCTTTGCGATTGCGATATTGTTTGCAATCGAATCATGGAACAGGTGCGTTTCCTGTGTGACATAACTTTCCATATCTCTCAAATGCTTGGTCGGAATCTTGCGGACATCTGTACCGTCTACCGATACACTTCCATCCTGCACATCCCAGAACCGCATCAGCAGTTTTAAGAGCGTAGATTTTCCGGAGCCGCTCGCACCATGAATCCCTGTGATTTTACCCGGCTGTAATTTCAGTGAATAGTTATCTAAAATAACCTCATTATCATAAGCAAATGTTACATGCTCTGCCTCTGCTCCTGTAAATTCATGTTCCATGCTCTCTGCACCGGAAGTTTCCACGTCACCCGGAATTTCTTCCACAAGCGGTGTCTCTTCCAGAAGAGAAAGAACACGCTCACCACTTGCCAGTGTCTGGTTCAGGTTATTGGAAAGGCTTGATAATGCTACTACCGGTCCGAAAGAACCCATCATTGCGATGGTGCAGGTTAAGATTCCCTCGAATCCCATCGCACCTTTGTCGTACAGCCAGATCGTCAGTGCAAGCATTCCAAAAGATGCAAGCAGGATAACCATGTTCGTAAATGAACGCTGTGAGCCTTCCATTTTGCTTAATGACTCCTGCATTCCTGCAAGATTTTTGGAATGCTCAGACATCTGCTCTTTTCTCTTTTCACCCTGTCCGTACTGGATGGTCTCGTCCAGTCCACGTAAAGAATCCAGAACAAAACTGTTCAGTTCTCCGAAGTTTGTCCGAAATTCCATTCCCTTCTGGCTTCCACGTTTTCCATTCCACATCGGGATGACAACACCGACAATCAGATAAGCTACCAGAGCAATCACTCCTGCCAGCCAGTGATATCTTCCGATAAAAATCACCATAATAATTGAGGTCAGCGTTGCAATCGCAATCGGAGAAATGGTATGTGCATAGAACACTTCCAGTAATTCGATATCGGTTGTAATAATCGAGATCAGATTTCCCTTATCCCGTCCTTCCAATTTTGCAGGGCAGAGCTTTCTCAGTGCCGCAAACACTTTGTGACGGATGATTGCCAACAACTTAAATGCGATAAAATGATTACAATACTGTTCCACATAATGCAGGATTCCACGAAGCACTGCAATTACGATCATGACTGTAATAATCGTTTTTACTGGAGTAAATACCCGCCACATATTGTCCACCGGAACAATCATTCCGGCTACTCCTGTCAGAAGACCATGCATGATAACCTGTCCTGCCAGTATCGTCAGGAAGATTGCACATAAATAACCCAATGTTCCAAGGATGATTGCTGCCAGCATGATATGGAGCAAGGGTTTTACCAGACCAATCAGACTTCCCATGATCTGGATGGCACTTCTGCGTTTTGTTGTATTCGTATTTTCACTCATTATGCCATTCCTCCTTTTCCATAGTTTTCCAGTGCCATCTGGCTTTCATACAGATGTCTGTACGCACCATTCTGGCTCATCAGTTCGTCATGCTTTCCGCTTTCTTTGATTTCTCCGTCTTTTAAGAAATAGATCTTGTCAGACTTCACGACATTTGCCAGTCTGTGGGAGATCAGAAGTACCGTCTTTGTCTTTGCCAGTTCGTGAATCACATTCATGATTAGTTCTTCACTTTCTACATCGATATTGGATGCAGCTTCATCAAAAATATAAACCGCACTGTCTGTCCGAAGCAATGCTCTGGCAATTACCAGTCTCTGACACTGACCGCCGGACAGGTTGCTTGCTTTTTCCAACAACTGTGTCTGCAAGCCATCCTGTGTTTGTAAGAACCCTAAGAGATTCACTTTCTGAAGGACAGCTTCCATCTCTTCTTTCGTTGCGTCCGGTTTTGCCATCTTCAGATTTTCTTCTACTGTACCTTTGAACAGGTAGCTGTTATGGCGAACCAGAACAACCCTCTGCATCAGATTGGTTTCATTCACTTCATTAAGCGGTACGCCACCGATGATGATTTCTCCGTTATATCCCCGGTTCTTTTGCTCCAGGGTTATCATTTCCGTAACCCTCCATAAAGTTAATTGCTCCCCAGATTCCAACAACTGCTCCAAGAGCCACTATAAGTGTCTGCAGTAAACAACATCTTCGAAATCTGCAGAAAGGTTACGCCTTCTTTTGACGCTCCATTTTTTTCTTCCATGCCTTGATACCTTCCTGTCCTAGCGAATCCTTATAACAAGGGAAACAAATCTCTTGTTTACGCCCTTAAGGACAGTTAATGCAACAGGAGAACGCCTTTATACTACTCACTTTTTTTCTCTGTAATATTAATCTTTATCCAGTTAATAATCGTCTTTCGAAGAATACGACGGAATTCTGTATATTTATCAGCAAAATACTCATAAACCGGATTAACATATGGATTCATATTCACATCATACTCAAAAAATGAGAATTCGCCTGAATGAAAAAGTTTAGAACGAATTTCATACATATCATCTATATCACTCTTTTTAGCATTAGGATTATATTTCTTAACGAAATCAGAATACGATAACATCTCCTGTTTCGCTAATGTCTCAACACTTGCTACTAAAAGTGAAATTTGAAAAGAAGATTCATCCATTCCTAATATTGAGCTTTTATTATATAACCTGGCAGCATTTCTAAATGCTTTTCTTATTTCAGGAGGCAAATCGTCTATTCCTCTGTAATAACTCCTTATACATTTAGGAATATGAATATCTTGTCCAAGTATAAATACTTCTTCACTAATATAATCTGAATATAACGGTTTAGTTTTTTCTTCTACTTTCTCTAATCTATGTTTTTCAAAGATCTCCTCGATATGTTCTGTATTTCCATACTTCTCAATAAGTCTTACATTACTATCGTTAGGATTTGAAATAGATATCACTCCACAATCAAAATTTATTCCCTTTTGAACATCCTTGATTGTTGCAAGACCATTCAGATTATCTTTCACAACTAATCCTAATTCATTATCAATAAAGGAAGTGCGGTACCTTTCATGCGTTATAACTCTTTGTGCGAGTCGATCCTTGGTCATCCTTACAAAATTGCGATATATTGATTGTGGTTCAAAAAAACTAACATCCAGTAAAACAGATAGATAATCCGCAAATTCTGTTGCTATATTATATGCCTTACCTCTCGCATCTTGTATGGTCTTTGCTTTAACCTTAACATCAAATGCCACAACATGCTCTGTAAGAGGTTCATCACGCTCTACTATATTTATTGTATGGAATTTTACATTACATTTTTTCAAATTAATCGTATATGCTCCATATATAGGATGTTCATTATACATTAATTTATATACTCTTACTGTTTTAGGTGTTTCATTTTCTTGCCTAATTTCCTGAATTGATTCATATATATTTAGATTTTCATAGTAAAAGATTTTTAAATCTGTCGTATAATCCACTTGATCATCATCCGCTTGATTTATATCCAAAATAATATAATAAATTGTGTTCTCATCATAATTAATCTCTAACGATAAATCCACCTCTTTATTGCGCAGTTCTGCTTTGAATACCGCCGAAATAATAAAATGTTCATCTTCATCTTTTCTTATAACAAAAGAAGCACACTTCTTATCTATCGTATGTTTAACCAGAGCAACTACATCTACACCTTTACAATCAACATCCTTAATAACAACTGGATTACTAAATTTTGATATCTTGCCAGACAATTATATTCCTTCTTTCTTTTAGTTCAAACCTTGAATAGAAATCCCACATCGACACTGTTCGCATTTGGTGGCATGCACCTCAATCATGATAGAGGTATCTGCGAGCATAGTAACTTTATCAATACAAGTGTGCTTGACATTTAGGATAGTTTTGATAGAATTTTTGTTGAGCATATGGTGACTCTTTCCTTTACGATTTTTTCTAGGCAAAAATATCTTAATAGAGCCCATAATGCTTTTTTAAGTTTTTATGTGGCTTTGAGCCGATTTTCTATATCACACATTCTAATGAAGAGCCTAAGAAAATAACTAATTTCTTTAGTATAATATAGATACAACTACATATCTGCAATATCTTATTACCTCATAAAGGTATAAAGTAATCCCCCCTCCCAATTTTTTAATTTATCTTATTTGTATATACCTGTAAATCTATTTTTCTAAAGACCTTATAATAATCATTGAAATAAGTAATCCGATTCATCGATAGTTTTCAATATATAGGTTACATCGTCATATCTTGACGAATCAGATTCTGAACCTAAACTGCAAATTAAAAACTCTTTTCCATCCTTTTGGTAAAGTACCACCAAATTATAATCATCCCCCAATGATCCTGTTTTAATGCCTTTCACATTTTCATTGTAATATTCAGATGTTGGATCTAAAAACACATTTGTGTTTTTCCAAGTTTGTGTGCTTCCATCTGGTAATGTTGCAGTATAGGAACTTTGACATACAATATCTCTAAACCATTCATTTTTTAGTAAATGTTCTGTGACTACTTTTAAGTCTTTGGTTGTAGTAAGTGCAGACATATCGAAACCACTTGGATCATACAATAGGGTATCTTTATATCCCTCTTTATGCAAATATTCATTAAGATTATCCATAAAAAGTTCTATACGTTCTTCGGTTGTACTTTTTCCTGTTGCAAGTAAACCACCACAATAGTCAGCCACCGCATATGCAGCATCATTTCCTGATGGAACTAACATAGCTGCAAAAAGATTATTAATATAATATTCTTTTGGCTCAATATTTGCTACAGAGGAACCTTTTTTTGTTTTTAAAAGTGCTTCATGATTGACCTCTACAATGTCATTCAAATTTGTAAGACTAGCTGCATATTCAATAACAAAAAGTTTTGCTAAGCTTGCAGGACGTTGTTGTGAGTCTTCCTTTTTTGAAATAAATACCTCATCATTTGAACAGTCTACCAAAATCAATGCTTTACCATTGTAAAATTCTTCTTCAAATTCTTTTTTAAATATCTGAGAATTTATAAAATTTTTTTGCTCCCGAAAATTTTCTGGTTGTAACACCCACCATCCACCTACTATTATCATGAATACTAACACTAGAAGAATATAATGTATCTTATTTTTCTTTTTCTTATAAGTTCTTTTCATACTAAATCCTTTCTTAGCATATTTAATAATAAAATAAAGGGTGTATATTCCAATTTAAAATATACACCCTCTACAAAACTAATTTTATATCTCCGCATTTTTTCAAATTTTCAATTACAATGTATTACTCTGGACAGTTTAATCTGATATTTTCTTCAAATCCAGATGGATCACCCAATTTAGCTTTTTCTAAATTATCTTTAAAATATTGACGGGTTGCATCGTCACATTTTTGTGGGCTCATATATAGCATGTCAGGTGCTTTTTCTAATTCTTCCAATGCTTTTTGGGCACGTTCTGGATCACTTGTATATGTTGCCAGCCATTCTTTTTGCCATGCACATTCCCATAACATAGAGGCTCTGGTATTACCATATCCAATTTGATATTGATCGGCATCTTCTCCTGTCAGCTCTGTGGGCAACACAGTTCCTTCTGGCCAATTCAATTCTTTTAATGAATCTAAATATTCTTGCTCAATATGTTCAAAGTCTGTAAACCCTGAAGAGTTCGCAGATTTCCTTTCTCCAGAACTACATCCTACCATTATACTACAAAGTAAAAATAGTATTACTGCACCAACAAATGTACGTCGCTTATTACTATAACTTCTCATTTTTTACTCCCTACCTTCTATTAAAATAGTATACTATCTTAAGGCTAATGCGGGCTCTAATTTTGCAGCCTTTATTGCCGGAATTACTCCACCCAATAAAGCAGTTATTATTGATGTTATTACCGCAATAACTGCTGCTGTTATAGGGTATTCAGGAACTGTTATAGGTGTATCTGACGGCAAAAATAAACCTATGCAATTCACTAAAATCAATGAAACTATTATCGATATTGTGCAAACCATTAAAGATAACAAAAACTGTGAACCTAACACTAACACTGAAATGTTGCAGCGTGACGCACCTAAAGCTCTACGAATCAAAAGTTCATGTGTACGCTGTTCCAAGGATGATAATCCAATATTAATTTGCCCTAACACAGAAACGAAAAGTAATAATGCAGCTGTGAAGATCAATCCTAATTGCAACATATCAATCACTGATTCATAATCATCTCCACCGTCTACTCTATCTATATTTTCAACCTTTCCTCCTATTGTATCATATAATATATCATTTATATAAGATTGCATTTGTTCTTGTGATAATCCAATTTTATTATACCAATATATCGATGCATTTTCAATATGAAAAAGACTAGGAATGCGATAAATCAAAGGTAATGTATTAATATATATTACTGGCCAATCTTTTCCATCATTAATCACTCCTGTCACATTAAATGGAATTAATGCTAAGCTTTCATTACAACTTCCTACTATATAAGGAGTCGAAAAAGAATCTAAACCAGCTTTATTTACTACCACTTCAAGTTTTGTATTCGCTGTAGTACTATCAAACCATTCACCTTTATATAAAGGTAGATTATAAATTTTATTATACTTTGGTGTAGTATATACGGCATCCACATACATCAAATTTTGATATATCTGTTTGTTATTTTCTTTTATATCTTCCAAATTATTCACTGCGGCAAATTGTAATCCTGTTTTTGGAGTAGATATAAGTGTTTTTTCTTCAGGGTTTTCATCTAATATTTCGAAGAATTTTTCTGCTTTTTCCGTATTTTCAAAGTTAACACCAGATAAATTCAAAGAATATGTAGGTGTACGCCCAAAAAGTTGAGCATTAACAGAGAGAAGAGACTCTCTTCCAAGTGTTCCCACCAAAACAGCTGCAATCATCGCAATGATTCCTATAAACATTGAAAATCCTGTTAGGAATGTTCTTATTGGAGAAATACGAAGATCTTTAAGTAGAATTCGAAACATCTGTAATCCTCCCTCCGTCCATAGTTAAGATTACATCACAATTTTGAGCCAAATCAGGGTCATGCGTTACTAAAATTAACATTACATTTTGTTGATTTACTAAGCTTTGTAATAACTGCATAACATATTCCCCTGTTTTTTTATCCAAAGCGCCTGTAGGTTCATCACAAATTAGAACTTCAGGAGAAGCAACCAAAGCTCTTGCAATAGCAATTCTCTGCTGCTCACCTCCCGATAAATTTGAAGGAAAATCATTTTTTCTGTCTTCTAGATGTACCATTTTTAATAGTTCTTCAATTCTATCATCACGTTGTTGTCTGTTAAGTTTAGATTTTGCATAAATTAAAGGTAATTCAATATTTTCCCATACTCGCAAATGTTCAATTAAGGAATAATTTTGAAATACAAATCCAAGCTTCTGACTCCTTAATTTAGATAACGATTTATCTGACATGCTATTTACTAATTTATTTTCATAAAAATATTCTCCCTCAAAAGACGAGTTCAGTAATCCTAAAACTGATACTAAACTCGTCTTTCCTGATCCGCTTTTTCCAACAATAGCATAGCTTTTTCCGTTTACCATACTGAATTCAACATTATTTACGGTTGTTAACATCTCGCCATTATTTAGCTTTACTTTTGCAGTTAAACCTTTAACATGAATAATCGTATCGCTCATATTTTTTCCTTTAATTATTTCTTAAATCAAGGTTGGGTGGAACTGCCGAAACTTTGTCTCCCTCATTTAACCCAGAAATTATTTCTATATACGCTCCATCACTTGCACCTAACTCTACTTGAACCTTTTTCTCGTCTCCATCGGAAATTAATGTAACAGATCCTTGTTTGACTCTTCCTGCGACTACTGAAATTGGTAGCAAAAGAACATCTTCTTTTGTTTCTGCCGTTACTACTACTGTTGCTAACTGGCCTTCTTTTACCTCCACATCTTGGCTAATCATACATTGTAAACTATATGTCATGCCTTGATCTTCAGAATTTGATGTTTCGGACATAACTACTGCTATTGCATCTTCTGGTCCTATTCCATCTTGGATTTGAAATTTTCCATTCAAAATAGAATTTGCTGGTAATTCTCTCAAAAAATATTCTGCATCTAAATTCAATGCAAATCCTACATACTGCATTGTGAACAACGGATAATTTTTAGGATATTCTCCTGTCTCTTCAACCGAAATAATTGTAGCATCTACCGGAGTTACAAGCTCAACATTTCCAACTGTACCCAAAACTGTTCCCTTTTTTACTTTCACACCTGATTCAATTTTGGCGATAAATTCTCCCTGTTGAGGCGAAACAATGACAAACGGATTTGCTCTAGAAACATTGCTTTTTCCAGAAAGCGTGGGAGTTAATCTCCCACGCTTCACTTGAACAACCTCAGTAGTTTTATTCCAACTACTCTGTTCACAATCCGTATTCTTTGCCGCCTTTTGACAACCAAAAAGTCCAATCAAACTTATTAGCACAGCTAAAACGCCTAAAACTGAAAAATACTTTTTCAATTTATTTTCTTTCATAATCTAATAAGTAAGATCTCCTCCCCATTTATTGTCCGCAAACGGAATACTTGTTGCCTGCATCCGACCCTGAAATGCGAATTTGGTTCCTTTTAATATGTTGTCCCACTGCTTAGCACCCTTTGCATTCCACTGCAAAGAATCAGTGAACTGCGGACCACCAGATTGTTTCATATTACGTAAACCTAATCTTAGATATCCTGCTGGCATATTATCTACTGACAAGCTGATTGGTCCATCATATGTATGTGTTCGCACATAATCATACTTAACTAAAGAACCGCTTCTGTTAAGTTCTCCTCCCACATATGCATTATCTGCATATGCAACTACTGAGCAACTAAATACTGCCACTATAGCTAACGCTATTGCACTTTTAAATTTCAGAGATTTTTTCATAGTAACACGTATAATCCAATTATCCTCTTTTGAGGGTAATGGAT
>OMGY01003628.1_pt1 | contig 10224 bp, 7 predicted proteins | sample 1674461 | NCBI WGS metagenome assembly OMGY01 (sample SAMN05578579, study PRJEB25193) | human gut metagenome | biome: Human Microbiome; feature: human-associated habitat; material: feces | host: Homo sapiens | place: USA:Birmingham
AATGCGGTAAAAAATGTATAAAAAATCAGAATAAAGCTACACTAATGCGCAAAATATGTTACAATATCATTAAGAGGACAGTGTATATGTGATGGCTTAATTGTGACGGATTCCGTCACAGAAGGTTACACATGCTCATGTGGAGCAACTAAATAACAATTAAATAATTGTGACGGAATCCGTCACATATAATGGGACAAGTTTTAACTTGCATTATAAATAATAAGGAAATCTTTACCGGATATATTCCGGTAGGGGTTTCCTTTTTTGTTGCAAAAAATCAGGAAAGGAAACGGATATGAAAAGTGTAAGAGACTCGCCAGAGTAATAAAGGTAAAAGAGTAACTAACGCACATGTGACGGAATCCGTCACGGAAAGGAACATTATAATGAAAAAGGGAAAGAGGAAAAGACATGCATTGCTTGAAAAAGTAATGTCAGGTCTGATGTCGGCACTTATGATAATAACAACGGTGCTGACATGTATAACCCCTATTACTGCAAAAGCAGAAGGGTCTAATTATACTCTTATAAGTCTTGGAGAAGAAAAATGGTATGATGATGTGTTTTCTGGCTATGATGATTCCATGGGACACTGGAAGACATACCATTTTACTGTACAGGACGATTATGGGAATGAGTATGAGGCTATATGTATTGAACCACATAAGGATACACCAAGGGAGAGTGAAACATTTACAGCAACAACAGAGTATGGAACAGATGATATAGAAGCAAGAGCAATGTTCTGGGCTGTAGGAGCTGGATGGGATGATGAAGACTGGGGTGTGCTTAAAGATTATCCTTATGAATTAAGATGGATTATAGCCCATCACACAATTGCCCTTGCAAACGGACAGGATGACTGGAATACACCTTTAAATGGCAATGGTACATTCTTGGGTGATGGAGAAGGGAAACTTGGCTGGGAATTGTGCCAGGAGCTTCTTAACATAGCATCCAATATAAGTCCTTCATCAGTAGGATACGAGTGCAGTCTTACATATCTTTCAAACGATTCCAGTGATAATCAGAGTCTTGGAATATATAATGATACTCCAGTTAAAGAATTTACCGGAAGTGTAAGATTCCACAAGGAATCAGCAATGCCATCCATATCAGATGGTAACAGCTGCTACAGTCTTGCAGGAGCTGAAATATCCGTATATTCAGATTCAGGCTGTACAGATTTGCTTGATACCCTTACGACAGGAGAGGACGGATATACAGGTTATTACAGCACAACATTCAGGGAAGGTGAAAGTGTAACACTATACTTTAAGGAAACAAAAGCGCCAAAGGGATTCCTTATTAATGATGAGGTTCGTTCAATAACACTTGATTCAGAAGACAGCTACACCGAGACAATAACAGATATGCCTGGTAATGACCCTGTTAGGCTATTATTAAAAAAGCAGACTGCAGATGGACATGGTTCTGGTAACACAAGACTTGAAGGGGCTGAGTATACAGTAAAGTACTATGATATTTTATCTGATACAGACCCAGCGCAGTCAGGAAGCACAGCTAAGTACACATGGGTATTTAAGACTGATGAAAACGGAAGAATAAGACTTACACCTGATTACCTCATTGAAGGCAGTGATGAGCTGGTTTCAGATGCTAATGGTGTATATGTATTGCCTTTGGGTACAATCACATTACGGGAAACAAAAGCTCCGGAAGGTTATCTTATTAATGATACAGTGTATGTAGCTCAAACATCATTAACAAACAATTATATAGTAACAACCAACCTTCCAACAGATGACAAGGCAGCACAGGAGACTCCATATGAAGGAACAATAAGCATCCAGAAGTTCTTAGGTGGCAGTAATGCTGTAAAGACTTCTGAACCTGATGCAGAGTTTAAGATTTATCTTAAATCTGCAGGAAGCTATGATGCATCACCGGAAGATTCAAGACAGACAATCACAACAGATGCCAATGGATATGCTATAACAAAGCGTCTTCCATATGGTACATACACAATTCATCAGACGAAAGGTAATAACAAGTATTACTTTATTGATGATATTGATGTGACAATCAGTGATAATAATGCCAATTACCATAAGATTCTTGAAAATACTCCGATAGAATTTTATCTTAAGATGGTAAAAAAGGACGCTGATACTGGCAACACAGTAAATGTAGCAGGTGCAACCTTTGAACTGTATGATGAGAACGGCTCAAAGGTATCATTTAAGACAATGACATCAGCCGGAGTACAGACCTTTGACAGCTTCACAACCAATGAAAACGGCTGCGTATATACACTGGAAAAGCTTCTTAAGGGTAACTATACCCTTGCAGAGACTAAAGCACCAGAAGGATATGTACTTGATTCAACTCCGGTATCATTTACGGTATCTGAAAACACATATACAGAAGATGGCGGAACTGAAATTGTTGTGGTTGAAAAGGCAGATAAGGCAGTAACAGGACAGCTTACAGTTACAAAGGTCGGTGAGGTGCTTGATAAGTGGGATGCCGCAACAGCAGACAATGATAATCACTTTGTCTATAAGAAAGCCAATATCCAGGGTGCGTCATTTACCCTTACTGCAAAGGAAGACATAAAGACAGCAGATAATAACGGATATGCTTACAGGGCTGGTGATGTAGTAGCAGAATTTACTACAGGAGCTGACGGAAGCTCTGTAATAGATAACCTTCCATTAGGAAGCTATGTATTAACAGAGACAAAAGCACCTGCAGGCTTTGTTATTGATACAGACCCGGTAGATGTAACATTTACATATGCAGGACAGACAGTGGATATTGTTAAGGATTCCAAGACTGTAGAAGATGAAAGACAGAAGATTGCAGTGGATGCAAACAAGACAGATGCTGCAACAATGAACCCTCTTCTTAATACAGTATTTGCCCTTTATGCAGATGAGGATATTGTTAATCATGACGGCACTGTAATAATTAAGAAGGGTGCAATGATTGAGAGACAGACCACCAATGCATTAGGAAAAGCCGTATTTGTTTCGGACCTTCCATTAGGCCATTACATTGTAAAAGAGATAGATTCTCCTACAGGCTATGGAAACAGGTTTGAATCAAAGACAATAGATGCAGCATATAAGTCACAGACTACAAAGGTGCAGACATTTTCATATTTCTTTGAGGACGACCATACAGAGATTGTAAGAACACAGGCAACAGATACAGCAACAGGCACACATCAGGGTGCTTTGAGTGCTGACAATAAATATGTTGTTTCCGATCATGTTGAGTGCGACAATCTTTTTCTGGGAAAGACTTATACACTAAAGGGAGCATTAACAGATAAGGATACCGGAAAGACACTTAAGGATATCAATGGAAATGATGTGACGGATTCCGTCACATTTAAGGCAACAGGAGTAAAGCAGACAGTTACAGTAACATTCAGTTTTGAGGCAGAGCTTGCCGGAAAGACACTTGTGGCATATGAAAACATGTTCCAGGATGGAAAGATGATATATACACATGCAGATATTGATGATACAGAGCAGACAGTGTATTATCCTGAAATCCATACAACAGCAACGGATAAAGCTTCACAGACACATACAGGAACTGTTGATGAGCAGACAACCATAACAGATAAGGTTGATTACAAGAATCTTGTAATTGGAAACACTTATGAGGTCAGGGGTGTTCTTATGGATAAGACGACAGGAAAGGAACTTCTTGACAGGGAAAAGAAAGAGATAACAGCTACAAAGAAGTTTACTGCTGAAAAGCCGGATGGAACAGTTGAACTTGCTTTTACATTTGACAGTTCATTGCTTACCGGTAAATCAGTTGTAGTCTTTGAAGACCTTTATAATGAGAATATCAAGGTTGCTTTCCATACAGATATCAGGGATGAAGGACAGACGGTACATTACCCTGAAATTCATACAACAGCAACAGATGCAGTCACAAAGACACATACTGCAGCACCGGATTCAAAGACAACCATTATAGATAAGGTTGATTATAAGAATCTTGTACCGGGAGAGTCTTATGAAGTATCTGGTATCATTATGGATAAGACCACAGGAGAAGCACTTACCGATAAGAATGGAAATACAATAACATCAAAGACAGCATTTAAGGCAGAAAAAGCAGACGGAAGCATTGATGTGACATTTACATTTGACAGTACACTCCTTGAAGATAAATCTGTTGTAGTATATGAAGACCTTTACAGTGGAAATGCAAAGGTGACTTCACATGCAGATATAACAGATGAAGGACAGACAGTTAATTTTCCTAAGATTCAGACAACAGCAACAGATAAGAATACTTTCACACATACAGGAATGATTGCGGAAAAGACAACCATAACAGATAAGGTTGATTACAGCAATCTTACGATTGGAGAGAAGTATAAATTATCAGGAGTTCTTATGAATCAGGAAACTGGCGAGAAGATTCTTGATAAGGATGGAAAAGAAATTACATCTGAAAAAGAGTTTACGGCAGAGAGCAAAGACGGAAGCATTGATATTGAGTTTACATTTGACAGCTCGCTGCTTGCCGGAAAGACAACAGTAGTCTTTGAAGACCTCTATAATGAAAAAATCAGGGTGGCTTCACATGCTGATATAAAGGATGAGGAACAGAGCGTGCATTTCCCGGATATACACACAACTGCAACTATTGACAGTGCCAAGAGTATTACGGAAAAAGGAAGCGTAATACTTAAGGATGTTGTTGATTATAAGAATCTCATAGTCGGAAAGACATATGAGGTAAAGGGTGTCCTTATGAATCAGGAGACAGGCGAGAAGTTCTTAGATAAGGATGGAAACGAGATTACAGGTTCAGCATCATTTACAGCACAAAAGGCAGATGGAAGTGTTGATGTAACATTTACATTTGACAGTTCGCTGCTTGCCGGAAATACAATAGTAGTCTTTGAAAATCTGTATGAGAATAATGTCAAAGTTATAGGACATGCAGATATCAATGATGTAAACCAGACTGTTGAGATAGTAAAAACAGGCGATACATCAAATGCATACATATATGCACTGATTGCACTTATATCACTTGCGGTCATGGTAGGTCTTGTAATGGTAAAAAAGAGCAGAAATCATAATTAAAATGTGACGGAATCCGTCACAATATCCTTCATTATAAGGATTAAAATATATCACACATTCATGGCAGGTGCTTAATCGCATCTGCCATTTTTAGAAAGGAGAGCATATGCAGTATCGAAATAATGCAGAAGTTCCGTTTAGTGCATATATCACTAATCTTGGAAAATACACAGAGGGCAGAACGGAAGGTGAGTGGGTGGATTTTCCGACTACCAAAGAAAAGCTTCAGGAAACTATGAAGCGTATCGGAATAGGTGACAAGCGGGCTGATGGAACAGTTTATGAAGAAATATTCATAACAGATTATGACTATAACTTACCGGAGCTGGTACAGCTTAATCTTGGTGAATATGAGAATATCAACCAGCTTAACTATCTGGCAAAGAAGATAGATGAGATAGATGATAACATGCAGAGCCAGTTTCAGGCTGCGGCAGATATATATGGTACAAGCATAGACCAGCTCATTAACCTTACAGATAATCTTGATAAATTTACACTCTATGAGAATGTAAAAAATGATGAAGATTTTGGAATGAAGCTCATTAATGATGATGAGAGGAAAGTTCCTGAATGGCTGCAGGATTATATTGACTATGAAGCATATGGAAGAGACGAAGCAATAAACAGGGGCGGTCTTTATTCTGAATATGGCTACATAGAACAGACATCAGGTATTGAGGAATACTATAAGGGTGTGGCTGATATTCCGGTAGAAGACTTTGTATTACTTCCTGACGATAAGAAAATGGCAGAAAACATAGAGACAATGAAAGATGTGTTATCTGCTACAGATGCGATTCTGTCAGAACAGAAGCAGACTGCAGAAACTAAAAATGTGACGGAAACCGTCACGGATGATATATCGGAGGAAGTGGATGAAGAACTGGAAGAGCCAGATATTGAACATGGAATATGCATGTAGAAAGGAGATGTGCGATGTTTTGTAATAAATGCGGTACAGAAAATCCGGAAGAAGCAATGTTTTGCAGTAACTGTGGTAACAACATGAAGCAGAGAAGCAATTCCGGCATATTAAAGCTGGAAAAAGCAGAAACTAAAAATGTGACGGATTCCGTCACACAGGACAATGATGGCAGTAAGGATGATGGTGTTACTGAAAGCCTTACTCCTGAAATGCTTTCTGAAAACACAAAGGCAAAGGAAGAAAAGCAGCTTGCACAGATAGTTGCCGAAATGAGAGCAGAGAATAAGCAGGCAGTACCTAAGAAGGGCTGGTATATATATTCGTTAATGTCTGCCATTCCGGTAGCCGGCTTTATCTTTTTTGCGGCTAAAAAGCGTGAGAAGAACGAGAATAAGAAAAACTTTGCAAAAGCAGGTTTTGTGATTAATCTGATTCTTTCACTGGTGATTCTTATTACTGCCGGAGTAATCTTATATTTTTCTTTCGGTGGAAAAATCACACTGCCTAAGAAGCATACAGAAAAGATGACAGAGGCAGCGGTGGAAGAGACAAAAGCAGTAGAAAGCAGTGCAGCCCAAACAACATCAGCTAATGCATCATCAGGTACAGCACAGACAAGTCCGGTTAAAAAGACAGAGCCTGTAAAAAGCTATTCTTATGATAAGAACAGCAAAACATTTACATTTGAATTAAACGGCAATACCTTTAAATATCCTGTCAGTGCAGCGGCAATAAAAGACCTTGGATACATATATATAAGCAATACACTGTCAAGCGAGACAACAACGCTTGATATGTATACGGATGCATATAAGAGTACGATAATGGTTAAATACAACGCCAAGGCGGGAAATACATCTGACTGCTATGCACTTGCTGCAGAACTAAAGGAAGGTTCAACCTTTATGGGGCTGTCTGCTAGAACAGATTATGCTGCATTAAAGGAAGCCTTTAAAAATGCAGACAGGGAGGTACAGACTGATTACAGGTCTGATACAGGAACAGGAATAATACAGTACATGTTCGGTGACAGAAGAATATCAGTAACAATGGATAACGGATATGTCACAGGAGCAACAATAGAGTAATTAAAAGAAACGAGGTAAATCAGTATGAGAAGAGGAATAAGTCCAGTCAAAGTATTAGCATTAATAGGAGTAGTTATCATAGCACTTGTGTTGTGCCTGGTATTATCAAGAGTCATAGTTGGTATCAATCCGGCAGTTTTAAACAGATGGTCTGGAATGATATTTTTCGTTATGTTTATTGTAGTTGCAGGCATAGGAGTATTCCTTGTCGGCAGGTATGTAGGCAGGGACAGATAGGATAACAATAATTAAGATGTGACGGAATCCGTCTCAGGATGTATTAAAGGGTCTGATACCGGAAAGGTACAGGCTCTTTTTTAGTACCGTCAAGCCGTAAGGCAGAAAGGATGATTTTAAATGAAAACACAGAAAATTAAACTTAATGAAACACAGAAGAAGGCAGTACAGTTTTTAATACTGGCTGCACTGGTAAGCGTAATTATATTTGTACCACAGCTAAGGGTTCTTGCAGATGATGGCGCACAGGATGGTGCAGCCATTGTTACAGGAGCATTTAATAATCTTACATCAATCATTACTGCAATACTAAGCTCAATCGGTTCAATAATACTTTTATGGGCGTTCTTTGAAGTGGGAGTATCAATGCAGTCACAGGAAGGAACAATGCAGGCTATGGGATTTAAGCGAGTAGGCGGTGGTCTTGTAATGACACTTGCACCACAGCTTGTAAATGTAATTACCGGATAAAAAAGTGTATTGCTGTTTACGATCGTAAGCAATGCACATATGTTTTACAGAAATAATGCTTAAGAGAGGCAGGTGCTTAGCGGCATCTGCCTCTCTTAGAAAGGAGAACCAATGAACATATTAATAAATCCGGTAGCACTGGCGGCAGCTCCGCAGTGGGTAATTGACCTGTTATCCGGCGGCTCGGTATATACCATAGCACAGGAATTGTGGAATTTTGTTATGGGAATTGCTTACACGCTCATGGGTAAAAATGTTACTTCATTTACCACTCCGGCAATTAATGCAATTGCACAGGCGCTTGGTCTTGGTGGCAACATTGGCGCATGGGATTATATAAAGAATACGGCATTTCCGTTGTTTCTGTCGATGGGTGCAGTGTTCTTAAATATGTTTACCCTTATAGGTTTCTGCCGTCAGGCAAGCAACCTGAAGGAAGGAATAACAATGGAAGCATGGATAGAACTTTTTATAAAGCTTGTCGTTGCAAATATCCTGATGACAAACTGCCTTGATATAATGCAGGAATTTACCGGCTTTGCAATCACAACAACCAAGGTGCTGCTTCCAAAGGGAGTGCCTACTGTAATAGGCGGTGATTATGATGCCGGATTCAGACTGGCAATGCTGATGCTTGCACCTATATATCTTATCATATCAGGTGTATGCTCAATCACTGTTCTTATTGAGATACTTGGAAGATTCTTAAATCTGTTCATGCTGATGGCTGTTGCTCCTCTTGCGCTTTCTACACTTGCAGGAGGAAGAGGACTTGAAAATTCAGCTATAGCGTGGTTTAAAAGCTTTCTTACTAATGCGCTGCAGATAATAATAATAGCACTTGTAATGCAGCTGTGCGCCGGACTTAATGCAGGTCTTACAGGCATGTGTAATACAGGTCTTTTAGCCTCATGGTTTGACGGAGCCGTGGCGGTGATATTATCACTTATATTCATGCCGTTTATGGCAACCGCAGTAAAATCAAGCGACAACTTCTTAAAGAGGGCATTTGATTTAAGATAATTATTGTGACGGATTCCGTCACACAGAAAGGAATGAAAGCAGATGAAAATTAACATAAATAAGGATTTCCTGAAAGAGTATAAAAACGATTTCTGGAAAGGCTTTTCTATGACAGATATTGTACATATTGCAGAAGGTTTTCTATGTGCGGGTGCTGTTGTTGCCGGGCTTGTGCTTGGGTTTAAGATACCGATAACGATAGCGATATATTGTGCAGTGCCTGTAGCTGCACCAGTCATATTCATAGGCTTTTACAAGTATCAGGGCTATTTATCAGTCAAAGAGCTTGTGAAGGAATATATGTATACAGGCAATACTAAAAGACTTCTGTATGAATCGGAAGAGACAGAACCAGACAGAAAATTTCAAATCATAAGAAACATTAACAATAAGGACAAAGCTAAGAGAAAAAGGAAGGGGGCTTAACCGTGGCATTTTATATGAATCCGGCTAAAAGATTCAGCGACAGCATAACACTTACAACAGCGCCGGTAAAAACACCTAAAAATACCAGAGAAGCATTGTTCATTCATAAGGCATATCCTAATGGCATTTTCCAGATTGAAAATAGCAAAGGAGCTGTACTTTATGACAGGTGCTACACATTCACAGACATATCATATGTAAACAAAGATGATGAGGACAAGGCAAATGTCCTTCTTTCATTAATGGATTTTTTAAAGGGAATGAGTACATCATTTAAGATAACAGTGTCAAATCAATATCAGAATATGACACAGTTCGTTAATGATATATTTACCGACATTAACAGAAGTGACTATCCGGAGGTAAGCGAAGGCATAAGCATGTGGATTAAGGAAAAGATGGAAAATTCTGACCTTCATGATTTGAACCGGGTGCTTACGCTTACAATTACAGTCAGAACAAGGACATATGATGAGGCAAGAAGCTATTTTCTTGGAATGGATACAGAACTGGAAAGACTGTTTAGCGCAATGAGAAGCATAATAGTTCCAATGAAGGCTGAACAGAGACTGAATATGATTCGTAATTTCTTCTATCAGGAAGAGAAGAAGGAATATGATTTCAACCATGATGCATTGTATGATGTTATTCCTGTGTCAGTAGACCAGTATAGGGATTTCATGATGTTTAATAATGACACATATGTATCAGTGTTGTTTGCGAGAGACTTTGATACTGCACTTGATGATGGAAAGCTCATACATACAATATCTGATACTTCTTACCAGTCATTCGTTACCATTGATTATGCGCCTGTGGAACACTCTGTAACAAGAAGCATGCTAAGAAGTGCTTATGGTAATAACGAGAGGGCAATAAGCCAGGAAGCGGATTCCAAGAAAAGCAATAATCAGGCTGTTACAGGAATCTCGTATAGTAAGAAGAAAAAGAGAGCAGAGCT
>OMGY01003634.1_pt1 | contig 10210 bp, 7 predicted proteins | sample 1674461 | NCBI WGS metagenome assembly OMGY01 (sample SAMN05578579, study PRJEB25193) | human gut metagenome | biome: Human Microbiome; feature: human-associated habitat; material: feces | host: Homo sapiens | place: USA:Birmingham
GTCTTCAACCAATAGGCATAAATCGGGTCCTGGAACGAGATTTCACCGGCCTTGTTATCCAATATATCATTCTTGATAAGGGCAGCCTTTGAGCGGGATATTGAGGTCGTTGAAGAGATTTGATAGCGATGCATCACTTCGGTCGAACTAATGGCCTTTTCTCCAGCTATAAGAGCCTTGAGGTAGTTCAGTTGCTGTGTGGTCAATGTTTCGGTGATTGTTACAAACAGCAGACTTAACTGTTCCACCAATGCCGTGTGTGCCTCACGTACGATTTCAACGGTACATACATCCTTTGTTCTGAGCCATGAAAGCTGTGCCAGCTGCTGTGCGTAGTATGGATGGTTATCTACGAGCTTTGCAATCAAATGGCTTGCTTCATCGTCAATGTTCTTACCAGTATCAGCGAAACGACTCTTGAAAAATTCCACAAAGCAAGGAGTCTCAATCTTGTTGAGAAACATCAGGTTGCCGAACTTGTAGAATGGTTTGGATGAGTCGGTAAACACTTCCATCATCATGTGGCGCTTGCTGCCATAAAGACAATAGGCTACATTTTGGTGTAGCTGCCAATGTGAACGCAACTTTTTCTGGAAATAGTCCGGGTCGGTAAATTCCGCGATATTTTGGAACTCATCTACGCAAATCACGATTTTCAGACCCTTCTTCCTGGCAATCTTTTCTGCAAGATCGAGTACTTCATCAGGATTGCGTTTTACCTCTTCCCAATCAAAGTCGATTGAAACCTCATTAGTGGGGTCTGTACCGATTGAAATCTTTGGAACAAGATGCGAAAAGAAACTCTTCGCACTCTCGATTGCTTCCTCCCATTTTGTGGAAGTGGCGGCAATGACCTTCTGAGCGAGCATCGAATAAAAATGCTCCTCGCTACGTACATTGAACAGGTCGATATGACAGATTCGGAGGTTGCTGTCCTGCGCCATTGCTAATTTTGCGGCTTTATTTACAAGCGAACTTTTACCCCAACGGCGAGGAGAGATAATAATCGTGTTGATTAACGACGTAAAGTTCTGAACCAGGTCGGCTGTTTCTTTCTCACGGTCAGTAAAATTCTTCTCAGTAGCAATTTTTCCAAATATAAACGGAGTTTCCATAACGCTCTATTTTGATTTTCAGCACAAATATAATACATAAAATGTAACTACAAAAAATGTTGTAACAAAAAGTGTATATACATTTATTGTAGTATCTTGCTGATTGGCGTTGTCTATACATAAATATCAGGATAAAAGTTGTACAATCATAATGGGTTTCGCTTTCCAGTAAGAAACAATATTTTGTTTGTTATAGGTGAAATATGAACTCTACTAATAATATAATAGCATTTAATGTCTTAACGTCCAATGATGTGGTCAAGCAGATTACGGTAAGAGTAAATTCGAAAATTTATTCTTGTAACACATCATAAAATAAAGTAAAACCGCTATATTTGTATATTATATGATAGGTTGAACTATGACAAAAAGTACGATGGGTACCAAGTTGCCAAGAAAATTGGAGCAGAAGATGCAAATTGTGGGAGAACAAATCAGACTTGCACGATTGCGTAGAAACCTTAGTATCGCTCAGATTGCCGAACGTGCTACCTGTTCGCCTCTTACTGTTTCACGCATAGAGAAAGGTGTACCGACAGTGGCAATTGGTATTTATCTTAGGGTGCTTTATGCACTTCAGCTGGATGATGATATTCTTCTGCTTGCAAAAGAAGATGTAATAGGAAAAGCATTGCAGGATTTGAGCCTTAAGAAACGAGAAAGAGCATCCAAAAAAGAGTAAGTTATAAAGAGACTTGTAAAGCAAGACAATTAAAACTTTTGATATGCAAATACCTCAGTCTAATATATTGACGACAAAATACCTGAACCGGGTATTTGACAAGACCGTGGCGACCTATAAATATTACTGGTTTCTCGGCATACTTGACTTGTGCATAAAGCAAGGGAAAACGAGGATGAATGTGTGGGAAATTATGATTGCGATGGTGGCGAACGCCTGGTATCCGGTAATATACTTCCGTCTCTCGTTCGGTAAGTCGGAATCCCTTTACGAGGCGATATGGGCTTTGCAAAAGGAATATGATATCCCCATCAACATCAGTGTGCGCAATTTGACAGATTTGCTACACAAACTTGTTCAAAAGGCTGATGTTCGGAAACGGTTGAATTTCTTACAATTGAATGTCCCTTTCCGCTTCCTGCGTCCTTGGATTGATACATCCGATGATCGTCAAACAGTTGTTCGTTCTCAGTCGTTTGAGAACGGATGCCTTTATAAGTTGGAAAAAGAGAACGGAACATTATGGGTGGAATTAAATCCTGTATGGCTAGGCTATTTAAAGGAAAACTATGATATACTCAGTGCTTTTGCCTATTGGGGATTGACTGGTTTTTTGCAGATTAGGAATCCAAATGTACCTAATATTTCTGGTAAGTTGGTAAAAAGGGAAGAGCGGAATTCTTTATTTGCCCAGCACAAATTCTGGAACACCACTATAAAACATGGGTTGGAAGTTCGATGTCCGTATACAGGAAACTTATTGGAGGAGCGTATGTATGATTTGGATCATTTTATTCCCTGGAGTTTTGTCTCTCATGATCTGCTTTGGAATTTGATGCCTGTCGATCCGAGTATCAATAGTTCAAAGAGCAATAAGCTACCCGATTTGAACCTGTATCTTCCGAAGCTGGCGATAGCTCATCAAGCCGCTTTACGTATCAATCTGGATGAGGGCAAGCAAGAAAAGTTGTTGGAAGACTATCTTTCTTTAGGACATACACCACAAGAAATAATTACTATGGATAGAGAACATTTATTGGATTGTTTCTTTCAGACATTCGAGCCGATGCATCAGATAGCTTTGAATATGGGATTCGAAATTTGGAAATATTAGAATTATGGCAATCGAAAAAACGAATCATCCTTATCTGACGGCTATAAAACGCACAGATCTGTCTGTCCCTGTTCGTTATCTTTTGCAACACGACTTATTGAAAGGGCGTATTCTTGATTTCGGTTGTGGTTTCGGGTATGATACGGATGAGTTGAAGCGGCGTGGATATGATATTACTGGATATGATTATTATTATCGTCCGGAATATCCAGAAGGCAAATTCGACACCATATTTTGTGTGTATGTGTTGAATGTGTTGGAGCTGTATGCCCAAGCTGAAGTGATGATGAATGTATCCAATCTTCTTTCTCCAAAAGGTACTGCCTATTTTTCGGTACGGAGAGATATAAAAGAAGAGGGATTCAGGCTTCATGCCATTTATCGCGAATATACCTACCAGTGCAATGTTCGTTTACCTTTTTTGAGTCTGGAATGTAATTCCAGTTATGAACTTTATCAATACAATCATTTTAATAAACTTCCACGAAAAGAAGGAGAGTCATGTCCTTTTTGCCGTTTATCACGTAGAGTGGAAGTGATTTGTGAAACGGCCACTTGTGTTGCGTTTTACGATGGATATCCTGTTTCGCCGGGCCATGCTTTGATAATTCCAAAGCGTCATGTAGCTTCTTACTTCGATTTGACAAATCATGAGCGAGAAGCAATGAATATAATGCTTCAGTATGTGAAACAAAAGGTTGATGAACGTTATCATCCGGATGGCTATAACATTGGAATCAATGTCAACGAAGCTGCTGGCCAATCGGTTTTTCATGTGCATATGCATCTGATTCCTCGTTATAAAGGTGATGTAGAGAATCCAAAAGGAGGTGTGCGTGGAGTAATTCCAAGCAAACAGAAATATTAAGAAACAAGTAAGAATAAATTGGATGGAGTTCCAATAAGATGTATAGACCTTCTCTTTTTTTGGTATGCTTGCGCATGGACTCTGAAATTTATACTTGTGAAGTGCATCATTTGTTTATTGAGTGGTTTGATTACTCCTAAATTACAAACTTTCGGACCGACGCGCAAGTGTCAGCTCTTTTTTACTGCCTATCAGACACACTTTTTGAAACAGTATTTTTGTTTCTTTGTATATATCCTAATTTCATAAAATTGCTAATAATGAATTTTTTATCGTTCCCTGATTCACTGTATCTGTCGTGGAAATGCGAAGCAGGTGAAGTCCTAACTTTGTGAATATCTGATTTTTTAACGCATCACGTGATTGTTGGGCATCATTCTCCTTATGGAAATGCCATCCGTCCACTTCTATGGCACAGATCGGCTGTTTGGTCAGGGAGTTATAGAGCAGGAAATCCACATGTGAGAATGGACTTTTGGCAAATGTTTTTTCTTTATCTTCCAGTTGATTCCAGTCGGCAATAAGTCTGGACAGTGGATAATGACAAAGTACTCCCGTATGGGGCAAACCTAATTCAGCAATAGCTTTTAACAGGATATCGTATATTAGATTCTCTGATAAATGTTCAGAGACGGCATGATGAGCAGTTTCGTAAGCCAATCTTTCTGCCGTATATTGCTGATAAAGCAAATCAAAAACAGAATGCAACTTACTGGATTTCACTTCAAAATTGTTGTACTGAATATAACTGATTAGCTGGCTGAGATTGGAATCCTCTGGCATTTCATTTCCGTTCGTTACCAAACATAATTTGGTCTTAGCACGTGAAATGGCCACATTAAGCAAATTGGCGTCATCCGAAAATTCGGTAGGATAGTTGTCCACCATACTCATAATGATGGTGTCACATTCCCGCCCTTGGTACTTATGTACTGTACTGGCTATGTCTTTTCCGACGGTTTTGTTGATTGCTTCAGCTTGTGCCCGATACGGAGTAATAATACCTATACTTTCCGACTCTGCACATTCCGGTAATACCTCTTGCGTAATGACATCTATTTCTCGTTGGTTGAAATGTCCTCTGGCATGGTTGCCGGGTACAGTTCGAATCACTTGCAATACATCTTTTTCTCCTTCATCTGTAGTCATGGCAATCAGTTCTCCATTGTAAAAGCGCTGATTACAGAACTCTATGATTTTCGGATGGCAACGATAATGTTCTCTAAGCAGTGTTACTGGCGCACCCCGAAATATTTCTACGCACGATTGTAGGAAACTGTGCGTGACAGCATTGTATCGGTCGTCCACTTGATATGTGGTCTGAATAGCCTTCAACGCCAATTCTTCTTCTCGGCTTACCACATTGGGTAACTGTTTGTCGTCACCCACAATCACGGCGTTCGTGGCACATGATAGAGCCAGAGCCCCCGTCTTAATATCCACTTGTGAGGCTTCGTCCATAATCACATAGTCAAATACCATGTCTTTACTTATACAGCTTTTGGCCGAATAAGTGGTACTGAGCACAACCGGATATTCTTTCAGGAACTCTTCTGTTTTGGGCTTAATATCCTTGTTCGTAAATTTTTTCCTTTGTCCGGTATTATACCGTTTAACTATCTTGTCCTTCAATAGTTGCAGAGAAGAGGAGCGAAGTTCTTTCATACTCTTCTGGATATCTATGCTTTGGAGTGCCGAAGCAATCGATTCCAGCTCTTGCTCTAATTCTGTTTTTCGAGAAAAGTAATAGGCCGACTCCAAACTGTTTATGACATCTGTCGCTTTTCTATTTAAAAATGTCAATATTTTAGTTCCTAATGAGAAAGCCCATTGCAATCTGAACCATAAACCTGGCTTATGTCCGTTCTCAACCATCATCTGATAGCGGTTGAGCAATTTCATAAGCTTAGCCGATGGTTTGCCATTCAACCATTCATCTTCTGTATGGTTGTCTTCCCTCATTTCGTTGTATTTCGATTCTTTTAATAGGGCATCGTATTCTGCCTTTAGTTTGGCCTGCCGGAGTTGACCATCAAATCCTTGTGAAACGGCTTGAAGTGAGTCTTTTGCTAGATTCTTTGTAGTTGTTTGTTCATCAATCATCCAATCTGTCATAGCAGGATACTCTGGCTGGTTGGCGATGAATGTTTCTTTGTTTTGTACACTACCCAGTTGGGCTATAAGGAAGCCTAGTCCTTCTCCGTTTAGTTTCTCAGCTACATTCTCTACAGCCGAGTTATTGTTTGATACAACCAATACCGTTTTACCTTTCATCAACAGATTGGCAATGATATTCAGTATCGTCTGTGTCTTACCGGTTCCCGGAGGTCCCTGAATAATGCTTACCTGATGTGTTAACGCTGCTTCTACGGCCGCTTTTTGGCTGGCATTGCATCCAAACGGATAATAGAATTGTTTGGGCATGGAGTAAGTTGCCAATTTTGTTTTGTCACATAGGTATTGAGCCAAGGGAACATTGTCACGCTTCACATCTACCAATTCATATTGTTTGGATAGAATACTTTCATCATCTTCTTCCGCAATCAGTCCTGTTTCAGCAGCCAGTTTGCGAAGATAATCCCAAATAGAACCTTCATTTTTGTCAATCGGGGTACGGGTAATATAGACTTCGTTTCCTTCCAGATTCTCATAATAACCATTGTCATAGGTTACTCGATAAAAAATGTAGCGACCATCTGTAAAACGTAGTAATTCTGCTACATTGTTAATATGTTTATTATTGATGTATAGCCCTTTTTCTCCAAGATTGATTGTATCAGGATGTGTTAGATAAAGTAAACGTGACGGATTGTAATTGAATATACGTGGTGATGACGAAAACCGAACAGTCCAAAGTCCATTCTTGTTTTGGTAAATAGAAGAAACACGTTCGGTGACAAACATTTGCTTGTCGCCCCGTTTCTCTAAATCTACAATCATGTATTGGTATGGGTTCATATCAAATTAATCATCTAATATTTTGGCTACATCTTCTTTAGACCAAGTTCCTTTCAGTTTAGTCTTGAAATCGTCAATATTGTCAGCTGAGGTTACGAGCATTTTATAAAAAGCTGCGTTTTGGAAAATTATATCTTTTGCGTCATCGTTCTGTATAACAGGTTTTATTATTTTATCAATGACGTCTCCTGCTCTTTCTTTCAGCCTACCATATTTTCTTAGATTTAATTCAAGAATCTTAAATCTATTTACATCCATTACTATATTGCTATTGCAATAAGAGTCACGAATTAAAGAAAACTTATGAGTTAATTTAGACCCATCGATATTCTTTACAATCTTAGTAGTGTAATCATTTATGGGGACATTGCCACTTGCTATTCGTTCACATACTAATCCTCCAAAATTATTAATAATATCAGGTATAGGTTTCATACAATCATTTTCAATGAGGGCATTAATAATACGGTGACAATAATCGTTTGAATAATTTCCTATTGTATTTATTAAATCTGTTTCTTTTACAGAAAGAAGAAGGATTTTTATAGCTATTTGGTTAATTAAATCTGTAAAATCATTTTTGATTGTTGATGTAATATCGTAAATATTTGAATTTGGATTTAAAGTCTTTAATTTAGGCAAATCGGTTATAGTCTTATTTATCAAATCCTTAACATCCCATTTGTTGATAAAATCTAAAAGTTCTTCGTCTGTTACGTTATATCTACTTTTAATATCTTCATATTGAGGCATTATCGTAAATATATTTAAATATACCCCAATGCCATGCTTTATCATATATGATATGACCTTGTTTAAGGTACTGTTGTTCCATGATTGGTTTTTGTTTATTAAATCACTTTCATCTGCATAGTACTCAATGTTTTCTGCTATAGCTGCAACTAATGAATCGTCTATATTTATACTGCCATTTTGTGCTATATGGATTGATAACGTATCTATATAGCCATCACTTTGCGTTGTTTTATTGGTGTTTTCAAGATTTGTGCGCAATGTATTTATAAAGCTTGATGAAGGCAATTTTTCGAGAGGTTTATCATTGCTAAACAAACAACGATAAGTACTGAAAATCTGTCCTGCATTATTTACATCAATTAATCCATTTATAATGACAGACTTTATTGTTTCTTTAAGTAAGCTAAAATCACAAAATGAAGATTTTCTTAAAATATTTACAACCTCAAAGTCAGCAAATTCATTAGTCTGAATCTCTGATAGATATTTGTCTAATAAATCAGGTTGAATTTGTAGGTTATAATCTTGATACGTTTCTTTGGCCTCTTTTACTGCATCAATGAAGACTTCAGGGGATACTTCTTTGGGTAACAGCTTAATATACTTAGCAATACCATCTATGGCTTGGAGTTGGTTAATACAATACACATATTTTGACCCGGTGAATTCTTTTGAAACCCTCCAAGAATTACAAAGTTTGTTAACAATTTGTTCCTTTGTTTTGTCACTTACATGACCTAAAAGGATTTTGTAAACATTTGGAAATTCCAATGTCGAAATTGATTGTTTCTTTTGTAATGAAGCTAAATTCTCCTAGATTTCGTTGATCGTAGAATTATTTTTAACTAACCCATTCAGAACTTCAATCATTGCAGTCAGTTTTGCCGTATCAGTATTGGCATAAACCTCCGTTAGTATTGCGTCAAAGTTTTCATCAGTTTCTGCATATTCATTGATATTATATCCTTCCAATTTATTTATACAATTGTTTATGTATCCAGTTAATGGAATTTGTTTGGCATTTGCAATATCAACACCATAAGCTAAAGCTGACACTTCTGCTTTAAGTCTCTCGTCATTTGGTATAATGTTTGAAGCTAGACCTAAATACTCTCCACTTAATATTTGTTTTATTTCATTATTGTCTTTATGTATAATATCTTTATATAATTGATATACGGCCATGCTTACGATGCTTACATCGTTATGTCTGACTTTATAAAGTGATACAAGTCTATTTATAAAGATTATTATATCCCTGATATTGGCTTCATTGTGTTGTAATCTGTACAACCTATTAATTATATTCTCATCTTGGTTTTTAGTATTACCAAATGCTTCTTCAAATAGTTTTCTAAAAATTCCTTTATAATCAGTTATTACAGGCTTAGGAACAGTAAAAGTGACAGGAAATGTCTTATTTATAAAATATTGAGCTAATTCATGTGCTTTCGTTTCGTTGTCTCCAAAAGCACATGAAAGATGTGTAATATCATAAGGTATTATTACCCAAATGTTTTCAAAGCCAGTTTCTGCAAAAAAAGTGTGAATAGAGGACCATAATTGTTTAACTTTTTCAGCAGGTAATCTATCCATATTGTCAAAAACAATAACAAGTTTTCTGCACTTTTTAGGATTAAGATTGTCTGAAACATCTTGCATCCATTTTTTGAATTCAACAACTGATGGCTCTTCTTCACTAATAACTTCGTATTCAGTTTCTTTTTTTTCTTTATCATTGTATACAGCAAGTATATAGCTGAAATTTCTATAATTAGGATTTTTCCACGCTGCTATAGCCCACACTATAAGAGTTATAATAATGGGTAATAGGGCAATGATAATTGACCATCCCCAACCACACCTATCTGCTAACAATGCACCAGTAAGAGACGCTATACTGGTGAGTATTGTTGTGATAGTACCTGCAATTACACCATTGCTTAAACGTGGATATGATAAGGTTGTTGTTTCAGTCTTTCGTGCTAATAGTAGTTTTAATTTTTTAGGCCATGTAACGGATTTTGTCCCTCCACCTTTTGTTGTAATCTTTGTATAGCCGATTAGTATCTCTTCATTGACTAATTTATCGGAAAGTTGCTCCAATAATGACCTGCGTTGCAGATCTTCTTGATTGCCCCATGCATCATATTCAAAAAAGAAGTAGTCGGAATCATCTTTTTGCAAATGTTTTTCGATAAGTTTTACGACATTTGATTTTCCTGCCCCCCAAACGCCTTCTATGCCGATTATTCTAGGTAAACAATCATCTTTTGTTAAAGAATCGTTATCCTTAATGTGCTTAGCTATTGCTTTTGATAGAGCTTCCTGAGAAGCTCCATCAAATTTATCTATGCCTTGAGGCTTGTCCTGTATAAATCTAGGAAATTTTGTCATAATGTTCTATTGTTTTGAGCTTATTAATAATTCTCGAATATCTACTTCTAATATTTGAGATATTTTTAATAATGTTTCAAGACTTGGTTGTGAAGTGTTTGTACACCATTTGGATACAGTAGCAGGATCTTTCTCCAATTGCTTAGCTAGCCATTTATTGGTTCGCTTTTTCTCCACAAGCACAACCTTAATACGGTTTATGTCTTTTTCTTTTTCCATAAGGATTTTCTTTCGTTCCATGCAAAGATAAGAAAGCCTATCTATTTTTCATCATTTCAATAAGACTATTTGCAATATAAATTGCGAATTAGTTCAATATT
>OMGY01003637.1_pt1 | contig 10207 bp, 7 predicted proteins | sample 1674461 | NCBI WGS metagenome assembly OMGY01 (sample SAMN05578579, study PRJEB25193) | human gut metagenome | biome: Human Microbiome; feature: human-associated habitat; material: feces | host: Homo sapiens | place: USA:Birmingham
TTATAAAGAACTGCTGGATGTTCAAAGCTGTGGAGTGATGGCGTATACTCTGCCTGGTCATCGGATTGTTCATATGAATGCAGAAGCATTGAGGATGTATGGATATTATGATCTGATTTTAATGGATGTCTGCACGGCAATGAATGCTAGTGGACTAGAGGCTGCTGTTAAAATTAAAAAAAATTTTCCGTATGTGAAAATTCTTATCTTGACATCGCAGCTTGATCCGGAACTTTTACGAAGAGCGCGTGAGGCAAAAATCGAGGGATTCTGCTACAAACTTTCTGATGACAGTGAGATTACTGCGGCAATTTGCGCAGTTATTAACGGAGAAAATGTTTATCCGGATGAAATACCAGTTGTTAAGATTGCGCATGCATGGAGCACAGAGATTGACTGGCAGCATATGAATGTTTTGAGAGAGTTATCAGCAGGAAAAATGGATGAAGAGATTGCAAAGACGCTTCATCTTTCAGTATACACTGTAAAAAAATATATATCACATTTAAAGGATATGACAGGTTATCGAAATCGCACAGAGCTGGCAGTTGCGGCAAGCCGTCTGGGATTAGTAACACCAGGATATTAAAAAGTACACAAAAGAGTATTCTTTTTCTCGTAGGAATTGTATATACTAAAAGAACAAAGATATAGCAAAAGTGAGACAACAATTAAGCTCAGAAAGGAGAGGCCTATGAGAAAAAAAGTGTATGCAGCGTGGATTTTAGCTATTATTATGGTTATGTCTGGTGTTTTATGTACACAGGCAGAGACAGTGTCTACGGGAAAGGCACATGGAAGCAAAGTAAATACGACGGGGGAGACCACTCCGACAGAAGCAGAAAAGCAGTTTGAGGAAGCAGAGCAGATTCATGTGACAGTTAGATACAGTTCGGACTGGGAATATAGTGAGTACTCATATAGTTCAGATTATGGATCTTATGTGGAGTTAAGTATTCCGGATGATGGAATTTACGTGCGAATTAATGCAAGCATCAATACCCCGCTTGACTATGCATCTGAGCTATATGATTTTGGAATCAATGCTTATGATGTGATTGTAGAGGATTCCTGCGAAACTGTTTCAATCGGAGGAATGGAATTTGTTCAGGGAGAAAATGATTATTACAAAGCATTTTTTGGATACGATCAAGAATCTGCTATGTATGCAAAAATTATGGTATATGGAGATCCTGAGGATCCTCGTGTAACAGAACTGATAGATAATGTTACATTCCATAAAAAGGAATACACTAAAACAAAAACACCATGGTATTGGGATGGAGAGGTTTATGTTCCAAAAGATACAGAACCAGTTCAAGTAGGAAATTTCACAGTTGAAGCAGAATATCTTCCAATTGATACTGTATATCCTACCTTCAATAATGGATATTCAAAAGTAGCAAAATCAGGCGGCTGGTATTATGTACTTACAGATGGAGACGTTAGCGAGTACAGTGATGAAGATGGAGGACTCGCATATGAAGGAGATGTCTATTTTGATTTTGATGTTGAAAATATCTTTGGAGACGAAGATGGAAATCTGTATGCACTTGGAAATGGCGGACCGCTTGTTCGATGGGGTACAGAAGAGGATGAAGTGCTGCTTAATTACTGCGTAATGGTGTCACTGCATCCATCAGGAAAGAAAGCAGTTGGATGGAGCTACAGCAACAGTATCACAGAATACGACTTTGAAACAGGAACTAATAAAGAACGTGTAATTGATCCAGTTGAGGGTATCAATTCAGTCAGTGTAACAAAGGACTATCAGGCAGTATGTGGATATAAGGAATCAGAGACATTGCTTAATATCTATGATAATAATTGGAATGAAGTGATGACAATTAGTTCAACAGATACAGAAAGCGGTATGTTAGAAGGTGTATCTGCATTTGAGCAGACACAAAATGGCTGGGTTATATTTGACAGTTGGATGGAAAATGTAATCTTTGTTGGTTTTGATGGTGCGATCCTCAAAGAGGTTTCTTATGAAGAATTATTTGGAACTTTAAATTGGCCATATGTAAACGGAACCTGCATGGATGAAGAGGGAAATGTGATCGTTGCGATTACAGATCAACGCGAAGATGCTTCCTGTTATGAAACAATTATTTTCAAGCTGAAGGGCTTCTGATAAGCAGCCAGAGGAGGGAGAAATCCTCCTCTTTTTGAACGTAGATAAGCATTCCCCCGCTTCAAGTGCGCGGAGCACTAAGCGGAGGGTGAATAGCTGCCCTTGCTAAAATTGTTAGAAAATTCTGATAATTACGAAATGGAAAATAAACAGTGAAAATAAATAAAAATATTTTAAAAAAGTACTTGACAAATAGAAAAAGACAGGATATAATGAAGTCACAAACAAAGAAAAACAACTTAAGTAAGATATTAGAAATAAATCTTACGAGAAATCTAAAAAAGGAGGTACAGTCCAATGGGATAGTAATCAAAATCTAAAAGAGCTGAAAAGCAAAAATGATCGAAAAGAGGTACGGACCAATGGGACGGTAAGTTGTATTAGAAGAGATCAGAAAGAAGGCTGAAAAGCAAAACGATTGGAAAGAGGTACAGTCCGATGGCATAGAAAGTAAATGTACAAAGTACAAAAGCAGAAAGTACATAGAAGAACAAAAATGTATGAAGTGGAGTACAGTCCAATGGCGTAGTGAAAGGCTAATAGGCAAGAAAGAAAAACAAATAAGAATTATCAGACGAAGTCAGATAAATGTTTTTCAAGTCTCATAAAGGTTTGTAGTGAAGAATTAAGAATAAAGATAGATGAATGAAATGAAGTTAGTTTAATAGGAGAACGGTAGAAGACCGATAACATAAAAGTAGCAAGCTAACGAAGGCAAAAGAAGATAAAGAAGAGGAACGGAAAACAAATAAAACTAAATAATTGAAAGAGGCAAAATCCGATGGATGAAATAGTTTGACAGCGGGCATCAAAAAAGAAGAAAAGATGCCCGCTTTTTAGTGCGCAAAAATATAATTTTTTCTTCAGTCTGTGTCCATTGTCATGATAAATAATTTATGGTATACTTTTGTCGAAGCAATTCGAGAAAATATAAAGAAGGATGTAAAATTATGGACTTTTATTTGGGAAGATCAGATTGGAAAACACTGCAGCGTGGAGAAGAACATAGTTTTCTTTTGGTCAATGGTCTTGGCGGCTACTGCAGCCAGACAGTGATTGGTTCAAATGCGCGTCATGACCACAATTTGCTCACGGCAGCGCTTGTGGCACCAACAAAGCGTTTTGCCATGGTGCGCCGAATAGAAGAGATTCTTCATGTGGGCAGCAATGCTTATCGTCTGGATTCACAGGCGTATGTTACATCATCAGATGATGCAGCGGGTTTTCGTTTTCTTGACAGCTTTTTTTATGACGGACTGCCTTCTTGGGAATATATGGCAGAGGGTGTGCGTGTCACAAAACGTTTGACACTTGTATATGGAACAAACAGTCTGGCAATACAGTATCAGCTTTATGCAGATGAGGGCGTGGATGCATGGATTGAGGTTATTCCAGTGTATGGTTTTCATTCAAAAAATGATCGTCCACTTACATACGAGACGATTAGCTGCCGAAAAAAAGCAGATCGCCTTTTTATGTCAACAAAAGAGGCAAGTTTGTATCTTGATACAGATGGTGATATCGAGTCGATGGAAGAAGAACAAGTACAGTGGTATCGTTTTGATCAGGATGGACCTGACGGACGAGATGGCTGGGGCGGCGGACGAAAGATTCATAAAATCAAGTCAGCGCATACAACAGAAGAAGATATTGATAAGCGTGTATTAAATGGCAGTGTTATGCTTAATTTGATTTATGGCATGGATGAAAACTGGATGAATATACAGCGCGAAAGAGAAGAAAAAACACAGAATGATCTTTCAGCAGTATTTTCTCATTTATGGAATCAGGAGCATGAGCGCCAGAAAGCAGTTATGGAGCAAAGTGGAAGAGTAAGTGAAACGGCTCGTCAGTTAGCTGTAAGTGCACAGGCACATTTGACAAGACGTGATTCCACAGACGGCATGAGTATTATGGCAGGTTTTCCATTTTTTGGTGACTGGGGCCGCGATACGATGATTGCTTTTTATGGATGTACGCTTGCAATTGGCCAGATGGAGGCAGCAAAGAGTATTTTACAAACATTTATGCGTTATTGCCGCAGGGGAATCATGCCAAATCTCTTTCCAGAGGGTAAGGATGAGGTGATGTATAATACAGTAGATGCATCATTGCTATTTATAAATGCTCTTTGGGAATATCTGCAGCATGTGACAGAGAAAGAGTGTGATCCTAGCTTTGAAGCAGAAGCAATTAAAACAGCAGAGTCGATCATCAGCTGGTATAAAAAAGGAACAGATTATAACATTCATATGGAAGAGGATGGACTTCTTGCGGCTGGAAATGGTCTGTGGCAGCTGACGTGGATGGATGTGCGGTTTGGTGATATTTTGCCAACACCACGCCATGGAAAGCCAGTTGAGATCAATGCATACTGGTATAATGCTGTTTGTATAGTGAGAGAGCTTTTAAAAAAGCAGGGTGAAGAAGAAAAGGCAGCGCGCCTAGATGTGCTTTCAGAAAAAATCAAAAAGAGCTTTTTAAAGAAATTTACAAAGCCAGACGGTACACTTTATGATGTACTGCCTGAAAATGGAGAGCCAGATGATGCGTCAAAGCAGGTTCGCTGCAATGAAATTTTTGCATTGACAATGCCATTTACGATGATTGAAGCAAAACAGGCAAAAGCAATTCTTGCACAGGTAAGAAGAGAGCTTTACACACCAGTGGGATTAAGAAGTCTTTCTCTGTATGATCCGCAGTTTCATCCACATTATGGCGGTACTCAGTTTGAGCGTGATATGGCATATCATCAGGGAACTGTGTGGGCATATCCGCTTGGTGCATATTATCGTGCATGCATTCTCTTTTCTGATGAGCCAAAGCAGACAGCAAAGGAGGTTTTGCATCAGCTAGACCAGCTAAATGCAGCACTTGCAGAAGGATGTCTGGGACAAATTGCTGAGATTTATGATGGTGAATGTCCTGCTGAATCAAGAGGCTGCTTTGCGCAGGCATGGAGCGTGGCAGAGCTTCTTCGTGCTTATGAGGATGCGGAAACTGCTGTGGTTTTTGGGAGGAACATATGACAAAAAAAGAACTTGCGCTTGAGACAGTTGCACGTTTAAAAAAAGAATATCCTGATGCAGGATGTACGCTTGAGTATGAGGATGCATGGAAGCTTTTAATCAGCGTGCGTCTTGCAGCACAGTGTACAGACGCCAGAGTAAATCAGGTTGTTCTAGGGCTTTATGAAAAATTTCCAACAATCAGTGCTCTGGCAGACGCAGATGAATCAGATATTGAAGAGATTGTGCGTCCATGTGGACTTGGAAAAAGTAAGGCAAGAGACATAAAGGCTTGCATGACAATGCTTCGCGATGAGTATGACTGCAAGGTACCAGATGATTTTAATAAGCTGTTGAAGCTTCCGGGTGTTGGCAGAAAAAGTGCCAATCTGATTATGGGAGATGTATTTGGAAAGCCGGCAATTGTAACTGATACACATTGCATTCGACTTTCGAATCGCATTGGTCTGGTAGATGGTATAAAGGAGCCAAAGAAGGTTGAGATGGCATTATGGAAGCTGATTCCTCCAGAAGAAGGCAGTGATTTTTGTCATCGACTTGTTATTCACGGAAGAGAGATATGTACGGCAAGAACATTACCATATTGTCATCGCTGCTGCTTAAATGACATATGCGAAAAAAATGGTGTCGAAAAAGAAAACAGCAAATAAAGGCAAAGAAAACAGCTAAGTTTTTGCAAAAACAAAACGAAGCATAAAACAAAAAATTAGAAAATATCAACAGAAAGGAAAAGGAGATACGAAATCATGAAATTAACAGTATCACAGAAAAAAACAACACCAATTTCAAAGGATCTGATCGGAGTATTTTTTGAGGATATTAATTATGGTGCAGATGGCGGCATTTATGCAGAGCTTATTGAAAACCGTAACTTTGAATTTGTAGATTGCTATGGTGATAAGGGTGATTATTATACAATTTTTGATGGGGGATATGGCTGGAAGGCATACCCGACAGAGGACAGCGCTCGCTTGCAGGTCGTTTGTGGAAGTCCCGTTTCTGATGAAAATCCTCATTATCTTCGCTTTGCAGCAAATGAGGCAGGTGCTGGCTTTTCCAATCAGGCATACAGCGGAATTACCTTAAAGAAAGGTGCTGCATATAACGTTTCCTTTTATGCAAGAGCAGTCAGCTTTTTAGGAGAGATTACTGCAAAGGTTGTAAAGGATGGCGTAACATATGCAGAGGGCAGTGTGCATATGGCAGAGGAAGATAAGATGCACTACTGGCACAAGTATACACTTACTGTAACTGCATCAGATGACGTAAATGGTGCGCTGTTTGTATTGGCACTTGCAGAAAAAGGAACAGCTGAGTTTGACTTTGTTTCCATGATTCCGGCAGATGCCGTTGCAGGTGTATTTAGAAAGGATACTTTTGAGATTTTACAGGCATTAAAGCCGGCATTTATGCGTTTCCCAGGCGGCTGTATTGTAGAAGGAAATACAATGTCCAACCGCTATCGTTTCAAGGATACATTAAAGCGCATTGAAGACAGAAAGTGCAATTGGAACCGCTGGGCTGTACATAACAACCGCAAGGAAAACGATTTTCACAGTGAATTTTCTCACTACAACCAGACACTTGGAATTGGTTATTATGAATTTTTCCTACTGTGTGATCTGATTGGTGCAAAGCCGCTTCCTGTTATGAATGTAGGAATGGCATGTCAGTATCAGTCTTATGAGTACATGGAAATTGGAAGTGCAGAGTTTGAACAGATGGTTCAGGATACGCTTGATTTAATTGAGTTTGCAAATGGCGATGAGTTAAGTGAGTGGGGAAAGGTTAGAGTACAGCTTGGTCATAAGGCGCCGTTTGGACTTGAATATCTTGGAATTGGAAATGAGCAGTGGCAGATGGATAATACAGATTTCTTTGCACGCTATAAGATTTTTGAACAGCGTATCCATGCAAAGTATCCAGAGATAAAGCTTATTGGTTCAGCAGGACCGGATGTTACCTCAAATCATTACACAGATGCATGGGAGTTCTACCGCAAGGAAAAGAAGAACAATCCAAACTTTGTTTATGCAATTGATGAGCATTATTATATGCCGCCGAAGTGGTTTTTGGAGCACAATGATTTTTACGATAATTACCCGAGAGATATAAAGGTATTTGCTGGTGAGTACGCAGCTCATGATCCGGAAATTAATATTGCCCATGTAAGCAAGAATAACTGGAAGGCTGGTATCAGTGAAGCAGCATTTTTGACAGGAATTGAGCGAAATGCTGATGTAGTTGCACTTTCCTCATATGCACCGCTGTTTGCAAGAGTAAATTATACGCAGTGGGCACCAGATCTGATTTGGATGGATGAAAATACTAGTTGGGGAACACCAAGCTATTATGTACAGAAACTGTTTTCAAAATTCCGTGCAGAGAGCACACTTGATCTGGGAGATCAGATTGAAAAGCTTCGCGCACAGGGAATTTATTGCAGCGCAGGCGAAACTGAAGATAAAACTACAATAGTTAAGCTTGTAAATACAACAGACAATGAAGTAAGCATTGACCTTGAGAATGAGGAAGGAAAGGCACTGACACCAGTTAAAGAGACTGTTATGTGCGCAGCACTTACTGATTACAACTGTGCTAAGAGCCCGATGTGTGTTGCACCGAAGGAAACTGTTGAATGCAGCGGCAAGATCAAAATGGCACCGCAGAGCTTTATTATAGTCGAAATTAAATAATATTTGTCAAAAAAAGACTTTTTTTTTAGTGAAAAATAGGCTATACTGTAGGCAAGTGCGCAGAGTGAAATTTGCGTTTGACAAATTGATTATTGACAGCAGACAGGAGAATACAATCATGAGATTTTTAGATGCAGAATTTGTTCAGGGATTCATTCGTATGGCAAACGACGGCTGGGAGCAGGGCTGGCATGAGAGAAACGGCGGAAACCTTTCTTATCGTGTAAAGCCAGAAGAGGTAGAGTCCGTTAAGGAAAACTTTGAAGCAAAAGAGTGGAAGCCAATCGGTACTAGCGTTCCGAATCTGGCAGGAGAATACTTCCTTGTAACAGGAAGCGGCAAGTATTTCCGCAATGTTATCATTAAGCCAGAAGATTCCATCTGCATGATCGAGGTAGATGATAAGGGTGAAAATTACCGCATCGTATGGGGTCTTGTAAATGGCGGAAGACCAACAAGTGAGTTGCCGTCTCATCTGATGAACCATGAGGTAAAGAAGCTTGCTACAAATGGTAAGTATCGTGTTATTTATCATGCACATACCACTAATGTAATTGCGCTGACCTTCGTTCTTCCATTAGAGGATAAGGTATTTACAAGAGAGCTTTGGGAGATGGCTACCGAGTGCCCGGTTGTATTCCCAGATGGTGTAGGTGTTGTTCCGTGGATGGTTCCAGGCGGAAGAGACATTGCAGTTGCTACAAGTGAGCTGATGAAGAAGTACGATGTTGCAATCTGGGCTCATCATGGTATGTTTGCAGCAGGTGAGGACTTTGATTTGACATTTGGTCTGATGCATACTGTAGAGAAGTCTGCAGAGATTCTTGTAAAGATGCTGTCCATGCAGCCAAACAAGCGTCAGACAATCACACCACAGAATTTCCGCGATTTAGCGGTTGATTTTAAGGTAACTCTTCCAGAAGAGTTCCTTTACGAAAAATAAAATTAAAGGAGAAAGAAACAAATGGCTAACAGATTTGTGTTAAATGAGACATCTTATCATGGCGCAGGAGCAATTAAGGATATTGCTACAGAGGCAAAGGGAAGAGGATTTAAGAAAGCATTCGTATGCTCTGACCCGGATTTGATTAAATTTGGTGTTACAAAGAAGGTAATCGATGTACTTGAGGGAGCTGGTCTTGATTATGAGATTTACTCCAACATTAAGCCAAACCCAACAATCGAGAATGTACAGACTGGTGTTGAGGCATTCAAGAAGTCTGGTGCTGATTACCTGATCGCAATCGGTGGTGGTTCTTCTATGGATACTGCAAAGGGTATCGGTATTGTAATTGCAAACCCAGAGTTTGAAGATATCAGAAGCCTTGAGGGTGTTGCACCGACAAAGAATAAGTCTGTTCCGATTTTTGCAGTTCCTACAACAGCTGGTACTATCAACTACGTTATCACTGATGTTGAGAAGAATCGTAAGATGGTATGTGTAGACCCTAAGGATATTCCGGTTGTTGCATTTGTAGATCCGGAGATGATGTCCAGTATGCCAAAGGGACTGACAGCTGCAACTGGTATGGATGCACTTACTCATGCAATTGAGGGTTACATCACTGCAGGTGCTTGGGAGCTGTCTGATATGTTCCACTTAAAGGCAATCGAGATTATTTCCAGAAGCCTTCGCAATGCAGTAGCAAATACACCAGAGGGAAGAGCAGACATGGCTCTTGGACAGTATGTTGCAGGTATGGGATTCTCTAATGTAGGTCTTGGTATCGTTCATTCTATGGCTCACGCATTAGGTGCTGTATACGATACACCTCATGGTGTTGCTAATGCGATCCTTCTTCCTACTGTTATGGCATATAATGCAGATGCAACAGGAACAAAATACAAAGACATCGCTATCGCTATGGGCGTTGAAGGCGTAGAAGATATGACTCAGGAAGAATACAGAAAAGCAGCAGTGGATGCAGTAGCACAGCTTTCTAAGGATGTTAAGATTCCTCAGGACTTAAAAGACATCGTAAAAGAAGAAGACTTAGACTTCCTCGTAGATTCTGCATATAATGATGCATGTGCTCCTGGAAATCCAAAGGATGCAACAAAAGAAGACATTAAAGCTTTATATCAGTCATTGATGTAATCAGATTTTATATAACTACGTCAAGTTATCAATATTATAATAAAGGGAACCGGAAAACAGCGTTGCTGTTTTCCGGTTCTTTTTCATATTTTTTGAGCAATCCGATAGAATATCTACAGCGGCTGTTTATTTCTAATCCGGCAAATCAATCAAAAGATTTGGGGAAGAAGACAGAAAATATAAAAATATCAGGCAATTAAATTTTAGTGGACTGATACGAAAATAGATGTGAAAAGCACTGAATTTT